>Ga0160443_100685_pt1 | contig 18779 bp, 10 predicted proteins | sample HID1972I_E1MG_FD_108244 | JGI IMG/M metagenome (GOLD analysis project Ga0160443, IMG submission 108244) | Enriched pill bug-associated microbial communities from UW Madison campus, WI, USA - HID1972I_E1 MG | ecosystem: Host-associated > Arthropoda: Insects > Digestive system > Unclassified ... | reverse complement strand
TAATGGTAAAGTCACTGTCGAGCTGGCCCTGGATTAAACCCGTTGCTCTCAACAAATTGACCCGCCCACGCCGGAGCGCGGACGACACTTGCACGCCCCCTATAACGCTAAAAGGAACACACCGTGGCCCGCACACTGCTGGACGTCCAACTCGCTCGTCTGCTGTATCCGCTATTGATTGAACTGGCTACCGCCCAGGAGATCCTGACTTACGGCCAATTGATCGAGCGCGCCCAGGCCCGTTACCCGGATGATCAGCGGGTGGCCAACCTGATCCCGGTGCGCATGGGACGCATCCTGTGGGTGATCTATGACTTTGTCGCTGAACGCGATCTGCCACGTTTGACCTTGATCATCGTCAGCGCCGGGGATCAATACCCTGGCAGCGCCATGTGGCAGCACGATTGTTCGGCCGAACAACAACGCTGTTTTGCTTTTGACTGGTCGACGGTTGATCAGGCCTTTGACCTGTATGGGCAACACAGCGAAAAAGCGGTCACGCCCCTTCGACGCGTCCCTCGTGAACAAGCAAAACAGCTGATGGCCGCCCATTACCACAATCCGGCACACGTGTACCCGAGCGGCATTCGCGCGCTACGGGAAACGATCATCGAAAACATCATGAACGGGCTGTCGGTGGAGGAGGCGTTTAAAATCGAAGCCGAATTGCTGACGCCGCCAGGCTGCGCGTAATCAAAGATAGCTTGGCTTTCCGTGCGCATTCACCAAAGTGCAAATTTTGCACGTTGCTCTTTGGCATGGCGCCTGAGGCGGAGACTTCCATCATCTGATTCTGCGCCGTAAGCTCATCAGCTCCGTTCGGCGCTATGAGCTTTGTGCAACCGCAGCGCGTTGAGTCAGATAGGCTTTAAAAAACAGCTGCAACGGATCACTGTTAGCGCTTGCGTAAAGGCTGTGATTTCCCGAATTGCTCGGCGATCTCGGCGCATTTTTTACCTAGCGCCTGATCAATGCGGCCCCGCGCTTCATCATCAAGCGCGTCATATTGGGCTTTCCACTCTGCCAGAGCCTTTCGCTTTCTGACTTGACTCTCGGCCTTCAGAGCCAGCATTTGGTTGAACGCCTGCCGTTTCCGCCTTTTCTCGTCATCGTCTTCGGGCAAATCTGTCATGTCGACCTCCTCGACTGGGGGAGTGGAAAGTCTCCGCGTCGGAGCGTTTAGCGCCCTACACCATTTCCCGCTAATGGAGCCCGCCAGGAGTAAAATGAAATCCTTTTAAGACCGTCTTGATCAACTGGCTCAACGACGCCCGGCCGCCCTTTGAGTCGAACGTTACGACGATGTAGTAGCTCCCGGAACGGGTGTAGATCGCCCAAAAATCGGTCCAATCCGTTATTTGCTGGATATCGCTGGTGCGAATCAAATGACCATCGGCGAACTCCCCGTCCGGGGTGCGGCGAACATGCCCGAAGCTATTGGCTACACAACAGCAGCTTGCGAAGTGCGCATTGATCAGGAAGGCCGTAACCGGGTGGCCAAAATCCACGCGTTGTGCCCACGCCAGTCGTTTTTGTGCATATAGACTTGGCTTGACCATCGTAAAGCCTCCCGACGCGCTAAAGCTGCGTCTTTTGCAGTGCCATTCAACTGAGTTTTTTTGCGTAACGCATGCTGCGTTACGCAAAATATTCACGTTACACAGAGGTCTGCTGGCGTTGCGGTTGCCCGCGCTTATTAAGCTGGGAGGCAGCAAGCAGATCGTCAATGCTAAGTAGAAGACCTCGCTTAGCGCCTTGAGACGTGACGGGGGCCAATACGGGACTGACACCCGCAGGCATCAAACCCCGTAGCAGCCAAACAGATTTGGTTTCGGTACGACGGGCGAGGTCTGCCAGCACTGCAAACTCTGAGACAAAGTCCAGTAGTGCGGTCAATGGAATCACCGTACGCGACTGGCCCTGGACCTGCTCAGTACGGGCTTGGAGAAAACCGGCATCGATCCACGACTTGATCGACTCATGCTTCCACCCCCGCATGTGGGATAGCTCAGAAATGCTCAAGACGTATTCCGGCTCCTCTTCGGCGATGCACGCCTTGATCTCGGAAAAATCGAAACGAAGACCACTGACTCCGCTCGCCCCAGGAAGGAGCGCGATAGGGCGAATCTGCTGGTGCAAAATTTTCTGCATGATCACGCAGATGCTCGCGTCAGGAATGCCGCGCTTGATGGATATGTCCTGAAATCCCGCCCAGAGCGATTTCTCTATCTGCCTAGGCAGAACGCCTTCAAGCAGACGCGACACAAGAGCATCCACATCCTTGGCCAAAAACTCTGCCGAGACGAGTACGGGTCGCTGAGCCTTAGTCTTTTTTTCCAGTGCCCCAGATTGTATGAGCCGTTCAAAAACGAGTTTGCTCACACCCAGACGTCGGCGAGCTTCAGTGGTGGTCACGTACAGCAAGCGGTTCTGCCGCACGGTTTCGACGACATCACGATGAACCGAGACAAAACGGTTTTGGCCCTTAATCGAGACTTTTCCCGCGATCTCGTCGGTAATCACAGCCGAGCGGACCAGCTCCGAACCGATGCCCATCAGGCGACCGGCCTCTTGCGACGTCAACCAACACTTATCCGTCAGATGCTGAGGGTCAATTGTGCTGATTCGAAGGTTAAGGTGGCCGTCAAAATTCGCCGACAAGTGCTGGACCAGTGCTTGTCGAAGGCAGTCATACCAGGGATCGGTATGGCTCTGATGCAATTGCCGATACCAGCCCCCCAAACGCTTCGCCAAGCCAGGCCCTTCTGGATTTGGGTCTAGAACAACTGAAAAAAGCGAGCAGGACAAGCTGGTCGGGTTGATCGAGAACGGGGCGGGAGTTTAGGGTGACGTGCGGGCAGGGTTGGTTGGGAGGCTTTCATATTCCCCGCGCTCACATCGATAACTACAGCACAAACTCATCGTAATAGAGCTGACATCCATTTAAAATCAACGCTGTATTGTCATGTGGTTCAGACGATTTGATTGCTGAACCGGGAAGGCAAAAGCTAGAAACATTAGTAAAGGGGCACCGTTGCACCGCTTCTTAAAAGTCAAAGATTTTATCAAGAATAATCATGTATTGAAGGGCACGGATAACAATATGCCAGAGTTAGGTGCGGCGCCGGAGCAGGGACAGATTGTGAAGCTGCGCCACAAAATATGGGCGGTCACAGCGGTCAATAGAACAAAAACACTACCCAATCAGACCATCCATAGAGTCGCACTAGAATGTCTGAGCGATGATGCTCTTGGAGAGAGTATCCAGGTTATCTGGGAGCGGGAAATTGCTCCTTCCATAATTGAGTCCACCTCTCTTCCCAGTATCACTGCGCACGATGAACCCGAACTTTTTGATGCTTTCATCAGATCTATGCAATGGGGAGCCAGTTCGTTGGCCATTGGAGACACACTCCAAGCTCCGTTTCATGGTGGTGTACAGATGGAGGAATATCAGCTTGCACCTGTGATCCGGGCCATCAACATGCCTCGGGTACGCCTCTTGCTGGCCGATGATGTAGGTCTGGGTAAAACCATTGAAGCTGGCTTGGTAATGCAAGAACTCATTCATAGCCACAGGGCAAGCCGAGTCTTGATCGTCTGTCCAGCCCACCTGAAGATCAAATGGGTCGATGAGATGGCTGAGAAGTTCGGCCTCGAATTTAAAATGATTGACCGGGACACCGTACTTAGAATGAAAAAAGAGTACGGCCCCAGCATTAACCCGTGGGCAAGTTTCCCCAGACTTGTGACCTCAATTGATTACCTAAAAACTGAACACCCACGTCGATTGTTCGATGAGTGTACTAGGCGCAGACTTGAGGAGAGGCCTAACAACCGCCCTTGGGATTTGTTAGTTCTTGACGAAGCCCATAACGCAGCCCCATCAGGTAAGAAGCAATATATTCGTGATTCTGAACGCACATCTCTTCTGCGTTCTATTTCTGAACAGTTCGAGCACAAGATGTTTCTTACTGCCACCCCCCATAATGGCCACCGGGAGAGCTTCACCGGTTTATTGGAGATACTGGATAATCTTCGTTTCTCACGCGGCACTGATCTAGATAAAGCTCAGCTTTCCGCCGTTACCATTCGCCGTTTAAAGCAAGAAATCTCCAACCCAGATGGAACACCGCGTTTCCCCAAAAGGGTCATACTTCCACGTAACGAAACCAGTGATCCTCAACTCTACGTCATGCAGAAGGGGGATGAGCAAAAGCTTTTTAATTTGCTCAAAGCATACACCAATAGCCGTTTAGCCTCGGTCGATAAACGCTCAGAACGGCCTCTTCAATTCATTCTTACACTTTTGAAAAAGCGAGCGTTATCCTCTCCCTTGGCGTTCCGAGAGAGCCTAATTGTCCACACGACAAATGCTGGCATTAAGGGAGCGCTTGGCATCGGCGAGTCTCTGTTCAATAGCTTCGAGCAAAAAGAGTCAGAAGATTGGAGCGATGATGAAGACAAAGAGGACAACTTGGAAGCTGCTACCAATGCCGCATCCAAACTCATCAAAGAGTTAACGGATGATGAAAAAAGCATGCTTCAAAGCATGTTTGAGATCGTCGATCATCAGGTTTCTCACTTTTCGATAGAGGAAGATAGCAAGGCGGCAGCCTTGATCGCTTGGATCAACCTTAATCTGCGCTATGGGGATCAATGGAATGGCGAGCGTGTAATTATTTTTACGGAATACAAACACACGCTCAACTATCTGGAACGCATCCTGGAAAAAAATGGTTTCCTTGAAGCGACAAGAACCATTGTTGGTGGTATGAACGATAGTGGTCGCAAAAAAATCAATGATGAGTTTCAAGCGTCTAATAGTGAAACCACTGTACGTATTTTGCTGGCCACAGATGCTGCATCCGAAGGGGCGGATTTTCAGAAACATTGTCGCAATCTTATTCACTACGAAATCCCGTGGAATCCCATTCGGTTAGAGCAGCGTAATGGCCGTATCGACCGTCACGGTCAGAAAGCTGATGAAGTGCGCATTCATCATTTCGTCTATAAAAACCAGGAAGACTCCGAATTTCTGAAACATATCGTCGATAAAGTTGAAGTTATCAGAAGCGACCTTGGCAGTGTTGGTGCTTTAATCGCAGACAGCGTCAGGAAAAAGGCACTCGGTCAGACTGTCAGTCTTGCTGCGATCGACGATGATACGCGCATACGGCTCGTGCGAGAAGAAATAGCCATCGAGGCTCGCGAAAATGAAAGTGTTGCACAAATAGTTCAGGCCCTGAACAGAGCAAGAAGCGCGCTTGATATATCCGATAGCAACCAGCTTGCGCTATTGAAGCAGGCTTTATACTTGGAAGGATGTAATGAGGCAGTTCGGGAGCTGGATAATGACGAATTCACTTTAACGCGGATTCCAAATTCTTGGACTGAATGCAAAGCCTATGTCAGCTCAGATTATTTGCAAAAGCGCCTCTCCTTTAGTCGTAATAGGGCCAGAGAAAATGATGCCGTGGGCATCGTCCATCTTGATCATCCGTTAATGAGAAGGGCGGTTTCTGCGTTCCGAATCCAGATGTGGGGAACACAATCCTCCCGTAGCCGACTGAACAGAGTTTCAATCTCAGAGTCGAGCCTGATTACGGCCCCTGCCGTTATTGCATGGGGTCGACTGGTTTTGCTTGGGCCAGAGCATAATCGCCTGCACGAAGGCTTAATCCGCTGCCAAATGTCGATCCAAAATGGGGTAGTTATAGAAGGGGAGGTTACTCGGCCTGAAGATGCTAAGGTCTTCACCGGTGACATCGCCAGTGTTCAGGAACTAATTTCGCCTTATATTCAGGCGATTACTAAGCAGCTTTCCATTAGTGCCGGGGATCAAGCCAGCTTGTTGATTCTGACCCTTACCGCCCGGGGTGAGGTCGCGCGCAAGCATGCTAAAAGTCTGGCCACCGAGCGTATTGCGGCCATCAGAAATGCCATACAGAACTGGCAAAAGCGTTCTGCGGATATGCAGATGCAATTTGCTTTCGATGATGAAGAACAAGCGCAGCGCGAGCAGGATTTTCTTGCTCTTCAGCGTAGGCTCGAACAGCTTCAAAAGGAGCGTGAGATCGAGCCAAAACGCCAAAGAGATTTATATAAAGTGACAGACCAAAGAATGTACCCAGTTGCCCTAGAGGTCATCCTTCCTAAGGTGGGTAGCTGATGGCCACGAATAAACGCGTAGCAAGCCGACAGCATCGCTGGCTTTCCAGCGTAGAAATTACGGGAGTGGTATTAAGCGAGCCAGTGTTAGCCGACGCCGGCAACTTCAGATCACTCGATAAGGCAGAGGTCGCAGCTTTCCGAAAGCAGCGTGAGATATGGAGCCTGCCCAAAGGCATGGTGGAGGGCAACGGTCAGCCGGCCTGGATTAGTTTTATTCTCGAAGATTTTCTAGGCCTGAAAGACAAAAACTACTGGCAAGTCGGTGCAGCGATTCCCTTCGACAAAGTAGTAAATTTGCATGAGCAGCAGGAAGTTCTGCGCCCGAGTCGCGTCCTGTTGGATGAAGAAAACGCCATCATGCTAGTGCTTGAAGTGCCGCGTGAGCAGTCGTTAGATAAACCTTGGCAGCAAGAGAAAGGCCGCTGGAAGGCATCGCCCACCACTAAGTTTGAACGATTGTTGCGAGAAGCCGGTGTGGAACTCGGACTGTTAACTAATGGCGAGGCTTGGCGTTTAGTCGTTGCATCACCTTCAGAAACCACTTCCTGGATGACCTGGACGGCGCAAACGTGGAATGACGACCCGTTAACCTTGGCGGCCTTCAAGGATCTGTTGGGTGAATCGCGCTTTTTTGCTGGGCCTCGGAATCAGGTCATTCTCGAACTGATCAAGCAGAGCCGTCAGCGACAATTGGACGTAGCCGACCAATTAGGCAATCAGGTACGCGAGGCATTGCAGATTCTGGTGCACGAGTTCGATAGAGTCGATGCCGAACTCAGCGGCGACTACCTTCACGGGTATAGCGAAGCTGAGATGTTTGAGTCCAGTGTCGCTTTTATCATGCGACTACTGTTCACCCTCTATGCTGAAGAGAACGGCTTGCTGCCGCACGGCAATGTCACTTACGACAGAGCCTATGGCGTGCTGCACCTGTTAACTGAACTAGAAGAAACCCGCCGGCTAGCCCCAGAAAAACTCAAATACTCCTACGCAGCTTATGCCCGCCTGCTAGCAAGTTCGCGTCTCTGGCATGACGGCAGTGTCGACCCCGACATTCGAATTGCCGCCCATGGAGGGCAGCTGTTCGACCCAAATCGATACCAATTACTGGATGGAAGGAAGAAGGGCGGTACCTGGCCGAGCGATATACCGGAACCGCCAAAGGTTAGGGATGTTGTGATACGTGATATTTTGCGTAGCCTCAAATATGCCAAGGTTGACGGCGTCCGCCAGCTGGTGAGTTACCGGACACTGGCAGTAGAACAGATCGGTCATATGTATGAAGGCCTTCTCGATCGACGCGTAGCCAGAGCGCCTGCTAATCAAACCCTTTTGCTGTTGCAGGGCGGGCACAAAATTGTCGAACCGGAACCTGTAAATGCAAATGAATTTGCAGGTTTGGAACAAGAGGCACTGATCAAGGCCATTGCCCGGCACACCAGTAAAACTGCTGGCACAATCAAAAAAGTGCTGGCACGAAACGAAGATCGACAGACTCTGGTTAACATCGGGACTGATGATGCAGAGCTACTGGCGCTAGCCAAACCGGTTGAACGATTTTTGCAACCCTTGGGCATCGTCCGGCCGGGCGGACTGTATGTTACCCACGGGCAGGATCGCCGTTCCAGTGGCGCTCACTACACACCCCCTACTCTCACCGAACCTGTGGTGAGACGTACGTTAGAGCATCAGATCTATGCGAGTGTTGAAGGTAAGCCCGGGCTACTTTTAGAGCCCAGGTTAATCAAGACACCGCAGGAAATCCTAAATCTTAAGGTTTGTGACCCTGCAATGGGCTCTGGCGCATTTCTCGTACAGGCTACTCGGTATCTGGCGGAGCGATTGGTAGACGCCTGGGAGCGTATGACTGCCGAACAGCCGGACGCCATATTAACCATGCCGTTTGCCACTCAATCGCTAGGTCGCGCCAGCGAAAACCTCATGCCGGATTCCCGCGAGGAACGGTTAGTATTCGCTCGCCGCTATGTGGCCGAGCGCTGTATCTATGGCGTGGATATGAATCGGTTAGCGGTGGAAATGGCCAAGCTATCCCTCTGGCTAACCACGCTCTCTACCGACCGTCCATTTACCTTTGTGGATCATGCACTCAAGCATGGCAACTCCCTAATAGGGCTTTCATATGAGCAAATCCGCAACTTTACGTGGAAGCCGGTCAGAGATGATTTTGGCCCCTTGTTTGCCAACCAACCTGATCAAGAAGTGGAAGAAGCCGAGCTACACCGGGAGGCGATTCATTCCATTCCGGATCATGACTTCACTTCTAAAGAAAAAGAAAACCGAACTGCCGAAGAAGCACTCGCTAGTATCCGATTAAAGGCGACCCTAGCTATAGCTGCCTTCTTTAACGGTGCTAACACCAAACAGCGGGAAGCCAAACTGTTGGAGTATCGTTATTGGCTTGACCGGTTAGGCATAGATGAGAAGGCCACCGAGGAGATTGATAAAGTTGTCAAAGGGATTACTACCGGTGACAAGCCAATTATTCCATTTTGCTGGGAAGTCGAGTTTCCAGAAGTCTTTCACCGAGAGAATGGTGGTTTCGATGCCTTCGTGGGTAACCCGCCATTTGCCGGTAAAAATACCACCATTGAGGGCAATCGGGACTACTTTATAGACTGGTTAAAACTCGTGCATGAAGAGTCTCATGGCAACTCTGACCTGGTTGCACACTTTTTCCGCAGTACTTTTAATCTGCTCCGAAAGCAGGGTAGCTTCGGATTGATTGCGACCAAAACTATTCGCCAAGGTGATACCCGCAGTACAGGACTTCGATGGATTGTTAATCATGGAGGCGTCATCTTTAATACTCAGCGACGAGTGCCATGGCCTGGCAAAGCAGCGGTTATTGTAAGTTTGATTTTTATCAACAAGGGACAAGCTGAACAAGCCTTTTATCTTGATCAGAAGAAAGTCGAGAAAATCACCGCTTATTTGTTCGATAAAGGAGACAGCGAAGACCCGCACGTGCTTGCCTCTAATTCAAACAAGAGTTTTGTTGGTAGCTATCCTTTGGGTATGGGATTCACCTTTGACGATACCGACACTAAAGGTGTCGCCAGCTCTATTGCTGAAATGAATCGGCTGTTAGAGATAGATCCAAAAAATCAGGAAAGGATATTTCCTTATATCGGAGGGGCTGAGGTTAACGACTCGCCAACCCATCAGCACCATCGATCCATTATCGATTTCTTTGATATGGATGAGACGCAGGCACAGCAATGGCCTGACCTTTACGAGATCGTTAAAGCAAAAGTTAAACCTGACAGAGACAAACAAAAGCGACCCGCAGTACGAGATCGCTGGTGGCAATATTGTGAAAAGCGGCCTGGGCTCTATAGAACAATTAAACCACTTGAGCGCATCATGGTAGCCACTCAAACGAGCAAGTACCGGACGTTCACATTCTTGCCCAACGGCATGGTGTACGATCAAAAGCTAATCGTCTTTGCTGTGGAGTCTATGGCTGAGTTCTGTGTAATGCATTCAAGGTTTCACGAGGAGTGGGCATTGTTTTTTGGCTCCTCCCTAGAAGACAGGCCAGTTTACGCTCCCTCAGACTGTTTTGAGACATTTCCTTTCCCTGAATTATCGCCCAGACACGACGCGCTCAGAGATGCTGGTCAAAAATACTACGACTATAGAAAGAAACTGCTAATAGAGCTGGACAAAGGTCTAACGGATACATACAACCTATTCAATAACCCGAATGAACAATCCGAAAAGATCACCTTTCTTCGTGATCTTCATTCAGCGCTGGATCAAGAGACCCTTTTGGCCTATGGATGGGATGATTTAGTGTTGGATTACGACTTCATACCCGAGTACGAGGTTGAAGAGGGTAAAAATATACCCTGGAAGTATCGCTGGCCCGATGATGTTCGCGACGAAATACTGGCTCGACTTTTGGCTCTCAACAAAGAACGCCACTTTCAAGAGACGCACTAAACATCATAAGGTACAAGAATTTCCTTATATCTTAAAAGTTCGAAATGCTGGGCAATCCGCTCACTGGGTTGTCCTTGCGCTCTAACACCCATTTCCATATTGCGATCCAGTGCATACATGGTCAGGTTGGCGGAAGTAACCAGTGCATCGTGACGATCCGCCACCAGAACCTTAGCGTGCAGCTTCAGGTGTTTATCGTTGGGGGGTATTTTCCAAGTCAGCAGCTGTGGTGATGCAATACCTTTTGGCCAGAGGGCAATCAAGGTATCGCGGTTATTTGTACCGTAACCTTTTTCGCCCTCGTCCAATACCATTATGACCTTCACTCCCCGCGCAACGGCATTGGCGATTAACTCAATGACGTCGTTGATAATACCTTCGTAATCTTCTTTTCCTGCCAACCAATAGCCAACTACTAAAAGTTCAAATTGAGCTGCGGAAATAATATCCTGCACCACTTGGCGGGTAGCGCGCAGATAAGAGCCCTCCACCTTGGGCCCTGTCCACACCACTTCGGTTTTGGTGGCTTCGCTTTCAGTCAGTAACACTGCTTCTTTCAGTGCTATCAGCTGCAAGGCAAATGCAGCACTGCTGAGCGCAGTGAACTCAAACGTCCAGATAGTTATCAAGCTGGATAGCGCACTTTGAACGGTCCCCCGCCCTGCGGCCAGTTTGGCAATGCTTGCAGAGCCGGATTGTGAGGTTAGCTCCCCCGATTCCAATGCCACGATAACTTCGGCAAAGCTACCCGCATTGATTAATGCGCGCACGTTCTGTGCCAGAGTATAGGCAGTTTTATTTTTGGTATCTGGCACGGCCTTTCCTTATTTGAAATAAGCCATATCGCTATATGCCATGGTAGGCACCAGGAAGCTGCGATCCAGAAATCGGTTAAAGGCTTCACAAGAGGTTTCCGGGCCTAAGACACAAGCGTGGCAGGCCGCACCGTTTATGGTGGCATGCACATCCGGTTGGTGATCTGCGCAAAGGGGGTCCGACGAGCAGCGCTTGGCGTTTTCTAAGGCGCTGTGAATCAAATTGGGAAAGCGCTCCTTACTGCCTAGATCCACCAAACCACCCAGACTGCCTTCTGAATCGGCACTAGCGGTGTACAACAAGATACCCGCCATTCTGCGTTCAGGATCGGTGCTGCTGTAAATACGCTCTCGAACTGCGGATTCGGAGTAACCACAATCCAAAGCAAGCTGCCGCATTAATACGTGAGCCAGACTGTGCAGCAGAATGTATCGCGCACCGGGGAAATCATCCGCATCAACACCACGTTCGGCCGCCCACTCTCGGTATTTTTGCTCAATGGCGGCCGCCCGTTTTTTTACCGCAGGTATAGCCTCCCAATTTGCCAGGGCATCTTCTTTTAATTCGATAAAAATACCTTCGCCTCGCACCTCGACGGCAGGAAGCCAATCCTGCCGCTCCTTGTAAATTGGCGCACGAGAGGCGCCCATACCGTCGTCATCCATACCTGAGGCGTAGTCGATGCGCGTAAAACTGGTGAGCGCCCGAACTTCTAATAATTTTCTAGCAAGCACTATTCGATCGATTTTATTGCTTTGCAGATCGGGAACCTCTCCCGCCTCTAAGAAAAAATCGGATTGATCGCCTTGGTTGCTGCCTTCGATATCTCTAAACGCATTCCATTCCGGTAGGCGTAAATCGATTTCATCGGTTTCAATTTCGCCCCGCTCTTTCAGTAAGGTCAGCCAAATATCTTTTACCTTGAAGTCTGACAAAGTAGGGAACATTTCCATATCGAGAAGCGTTTTCAGCTTTTCTTTGGAGTCGATTTTTTCCACTTGATGTTGTGGGCATTTTTTTAGCGCCTGTCCTATGGGGGTAGCGGCTTCTTTAATGGACAAGGCACTGCGCACCAAGGGGAACCAGCCGTTAGTGGCGCCACGTTGAATGGCACGCAATTGGCCTGCGTGTTTACATTCATGAGGGTCTTTATTTTTGATACCCAACCAAGGACGCTTGCGGCTACATTCGCCCAAGGCGAGGCTGCGATTTTCACCAAAGGCATCACTGACGCTGCGCTTGGCATCGCAGGCACAATAGACCCAGATATCAGACACCGACCCTGTGGTGCCGGAATACACCAAGCGCATGCGCTTCTTACAGTTGTTATCGGCGTCCCGGTGCACATACGCACGCCAAGGAAAGTCATCAATATGACCGCTCGGACAGGCAACTACAAACGGCGCTGGAGTGGTGGGAGCCCGGTACTTACCACGGCCCTTGCAATTCGGTGCCTTGCATTCCATTTCCTGCGTTTTTTCGTTGTATTCAACCAGTTCTTCGCCAGGTTCGGAAAGGGTTGCGCATTCGGGATGAGTGCAAACCTGATAGCGAGGAAACAGAAAGGTTGGTACGGTTCCGCGTTTTGTAAAATAGTTGCCGCTGGTCGGCTCTGCGGAAAAAAAGCGCTTTACTTTCAGGGCTCGCTGCAAGCGCGGCTCGTGAATTACTAGTTCTTCATCCAAATGCCAGCCGTCAATGCCGGCGACGATAACCGACAGAGTTTGCAAGTCCACAATGGCACCAGGACCAAAAGTGGTAATCACCTGACTCGGACGAACGTCTCCGATAGCTCTTTTGCTCGACATTCGTGTTACTCCTCGTCACTAAGATAAAATGCTGCGGTGGGTTCAACTTCGCGCAACGATCCTGGCGTTGTCCATTGGCCTTCGTTATCCGTCCCCGATGTTTTAAGTAATACGCGGGAGTTATTTGGGGGGCGTTCACCACTTTTCAGCCAGGAATAGCGCAAAAGATCATCGGCGTAGTGCGCCCAATCATCGCGGCTCGACATCAGTCGATCATTTACCAGTTTGGCGTTTTTCTTACCCACCAAATCTGCCGCGCGCAGGGTGATATTAGTGATCATCAGATCTGTGCTGGGCAAAGCCGGATCAAAATTTTGGGCTTGAACTTCACGAGCCATGTTTTGCCCACCCAGGCGCTGCATGGCAGCAAAGGCACCAAGTAAGCCTCTATCCAAAGCTCGTGACGAAAAAGGTGTGACGCTGATGGCCTCAACGTATCGATAAAGCGCCGCATGGTAAGCTCGGAAATGTTCGTAGTGAGAAAGATCACGCGTACCAAGCCAGTTGTACATCGTGATCACCAAACCAGGATGCTTTCGGCCCACCCGACTGGTAGCTTGGATATATTCGGAGGTGCTTTTAGGTTGGCCCGTAACAACCATCAAGCCCAGTCGATCGATATCCACGCCTACGGAAATCATGTTGGTGGCTAGCAGTACATCGACGGGGTACTGCTTGTCTTTTTCGCGCGGGAATTTGTTATCAAGCCTTTTTAACAAGCCGGGAATTCGCCAGGAATCGAGTCGACTGGTCAACTCGTCTGGGTCATTGATATAACGCTGAGGAAAACCTCTTTGTTGAGCTAAATAACGAAGACGTTTTTTTATGTCGTCTTCAACCAACCGGCGTGCACCACCTAGTGCGCGAAGGCTATTAAAATAGCCTACAACCGTTGCGTAGGGATCTGCCGCTTCATGGTCACGGGTGATTTCCGCCTCACCGGCCGCCAGCAGCGCTGCATATACGCGAACGAGCAAGGTTTTGGTGCTGGAGCCTGGCGCGTTCAAGCCCACATACAATCGACCGGCAGTCTTATCGTCGTCCTCTTTGATTTCCTGCTCTTTGGCAAAGAAGGAATCTTTGGATGACAAACCACTCGCCGGGAAGATAGCCAGATCGCGGTTATAGAGTTGGCGAATTTGCTCGCGAGCGCGGCGTATTGTGGCAGTGGAAGCAATGATCTTTGCCGGAACTGAGACCCCTGTTTCGGTTTCAATGCGTGTTAAAAAATCAACGGCTGTTTCATATAGGCCGACCATGGTACCGAGTGGGCCAGAAATCAGATGTAGTTCGTCCTGAATGATCAATTCTGGCGGCACTAATCGGCGTGCCGGGTGATCGTCTTTTACCACTCGTTGATTGGGTTTTTCGCCGTGAGCTGGCGTCAGGTGCCCGTAGGTTGGGCTGTATCTATCTCGCAATCCGAACAGTGCCTGCGTTTCACCCTTGAATGGCATGCGGGCAAATTTGTCCACCGTGGCGATAACCAATGATGGACATTCGCGATAAATTTCATCATCGACCACTACTACCGGTAGACCTTGGTCGTTAGAACGGCGGGCACAAAATTCACATTTTGGATTGGGGCAGCGAACGAGCGTTCTTAACCTGGCGTTATCGAAATCGTAAGTTTGGTTTTCTGGCTTGCCTTGTGAGGTTACCAATGAGGTGCCGCAACGGGGGCATGAAACTAACTGTACTGGACTACCGTCCCGTGGTTTCTTGCCTTCTTCCAAATCTTCCAGCGCCTTGCCAGATGCTTTGGCGTCATTGGGCGTGGTAGCTTTCCCGACCCATAGGCCAATTTTGAAAGGTTCGTAGCCCCACTTACCAGGGTCACTTTTGCGTACCAACTCACAGGCGCAGATCAACGCAGTCGCACGTTGAAATTGCTGCACCGTCAGCAGACGCAGTGTGTAACGCATGATAATGGTTACACCGGCGCTAGAATCAAGACCATTTACGTCGCCGCGTAAACGTCGATACGCCAATGTGAACGCTGCTAAGCCGAGATAGGCTTCCGTTTTACCGCCACCTGTTGGGAACCACAGCAAATCAACAAGTTTTCGATCTGATGCAATCTTTTCACCCGTTTTAGGCTTATTCACCATGCTCGCAATATTGAGCAAAATAAAGCCCATTTGAAATGGTCGCCACGTACGGTTGTTTGGCATATCAAAGTCAGTAGGCGCTCCGACAATTTGCCCTTTGTCTCGATTTCTGCCTGCCCAAATGGCGTGAATGCGCTGATCCCACATAACGTAGTTGGCAAACAAAAATGCTTCAAAGGCCTTCGATTCATTTTTGATTAGTTCTAAACCTTCGCGCATTCTTCGAGCAGCGTCTTCGCACGCTTCTATGAGAACTTTTGCTTTATCCCGGTTCTCTGGTGTGGAAACAAAGGGCGCGTTTTTTGCGTCTTGTTTTCTATCTTTAATCCATTGGTCATACGCTGAGACCAGCGGTTCGATGGCGTTGAACACGTCGGTAGGTGAACTGCACCTGCTCAGTTGCCACATATCCAGATTCAGATCGGGAATATCTCCACTTTGAGCGATTAAGCTTGGCACTTCGGAGTTGGGGATAAAATCGGTAAACAGGACGCTGGCACGATCACGCGTAGCGTTCACCCCGTCCCAGCCAGCGGCTACTCCATGGCCAGTTGCAAATTCTTTCGCATCCCGATAGAGCATGTTGGCCGTAGTAATTTCTGGATCTTGTGAAATTTCCCTATCAAAATCCTTAGCTACAAATATGGGGGTTTTTTCAGCTGAAAACAGTTCTAGTTTAGGCTGCATCAACCATTGCTGATCTTTTGCCCTATCGGAATCGTCACCTTTTGGTCGCCTGTTAACTAGGAACAGACTAATTGCTTTGGCCCCATCGATATGGTGGACGACTCCTTCGAGGAATACTTGAGCGTCTCCATCGCCATTCTCCCCAGGCCCTCGGAAACCTTCCGGTGTAATAATTATAGAGGCTGGAGCAATGGACTTAGATAGGGCGATTGGCTTGAGTTTGCCGATTGTGTCAACAGGGATGGTCTCTACTGAAACTGACCTCTGGTAACGCTTCCAATAGGTTCCACCTTCGGACTCATCCTTTTCGCGTCTGTAGTCGCCCCACGAAGCCCTGGCATTAATTGTTTGAGTATCTTGGGATATGAGGAATGAGAGCCCCATGGAGGAAGGGCTAAAGCCCCCAATGAGCGGTGGTTGAGGCTCGTATTCACCGCCTTCATCATCATCGTTCCCGGCAGCAATCTGGTCGTGCTCCAGTTCTGGAATCTCTGACTTCAAAGGTGCCAGCCGTCCAACAACATAACGAGTGGTTGGAAATTCAGTGATTACCTCATCCGTAGAAGAGGGGCCCATTAACTCACGCTCAAGCGCTTCGAGAATTCGTGAGCGCGACTCTCGTTTGCTGCTATCTGGCATGGACGTGTTCCTTCTGTTCGCGTTTTTGTGCTCCAGGACCTTTCCCTGTTCCGGGGTGGGCATCGTGAGCGCCACTTAATGACAAATACTTTTTCGGTACCGATTTTGGCTTTTCCGGTGATGGACAGTCAGTCCTTTTTTCAGGAATGAGCTTTAGCTTTCTACGAACTCGCTCCCCAAGAAGTTGACTCCGTATTTCCAATCCAAAAAGCTCCCCAATCGCCGGAGGGACCGCATTGCCGATCTGGATGTGAGCAGCACGTCGATCTCCTGCAAACATGTAGTCATCTGGGAAGGTTTGGATTCGGGCGAGTTCACGAACCGACAGCAATCTTCCTTGCCAGTGAAAAGGGCCTGTTGCAGGGCCAGGCTGAGCCTGAATCGTCCAGCTTGGCTTATCTTTGGCTAGCTTTAGAAGAAACGACCAAAACCGTGTTCGCCAACCAAACAGCGGTAATCCCCCCATCTTTTCTGTGTGCCACAGGTAGTTTTGCCCTTCGGGTATTGTTGGCAGTAGATCAGCCCATTTTCCTGAAGGTTTAACATCATCAGGCCAAATATCAACGTCCAGGTCGCCAATCGCATCCCACGATGTTAAATAGGGCAAGCCTTTACCCTGAGATTTTTCAGGATCGAAATGTGTGGGCGCTGGAGGATTGAAGTGCATACCATCCCTACTAGCAAGAATGAATACACGCTCCCTTGATTGAGGTACTCCATAATCAGCGGCATTCACTGTAATTACATGAGGTTTGTAGTTGGTTTTCTTTGCTCTATTGATATTGTTTAGTTCATTTATCAAAAGCTGTAAACCTTCATCCTTCTCTGAGAAGGCTATGCCTTTGACATTTTCAAGCAAAATAACTTCCGGTTGAGCTTCACGGACGATATCTAAATAGGCTTTTAACGTTCTAGCTCGTGGATCCGTCAGACGATCTGTATCCCCTGTTGCCCAATATCCGGACTTAGAGAAAGGTTGGCATGGCGGCCCGCCAGCGAGGAGGGTGAGTTCTCTAGGCTTAAGATTTGCTTGTTTTAGCAATTCGCTAGGTGTTAATGCGTGGATATCGCCAGGACAAGCTATTTTCCATTTTGGATGATTTAAGGTAAGCGTCTGTTGAGCAATTTCGTCGATTTCCACACATAATTTGTTGGTAAATCCGGCCGCGCTCAATCCAAGATCCAGCCCACCTGCTCCACTGAAGAGAGAAATCATTGTTTTCGTTGGTTTGCTACTCACACCTTATTCTCACTTTTTTGTATTCGAGCAACTCGCCCCCACAGAAACAGATAGATATGGGTGCGAGAGAGAGCTACCGATTACGCTGTGCGGTAAACCTAACAAGCCGCGCCGATCAAATTACAGAAGCTACGAGAAGCATCGCTGCAATCCAAGCGAAGGTGTGGCCCGGTGCTTCTAGAGCCCAGCAGCTTCTGGTACTACCCTTGAGTGACTTTGTACATTTTCCGAAGCATTTACCAATGTGTCTGGATCGCGGTATTTCCGATTCGTCTGTTGCTGAGCCAACCCTTTGAACGAAAGTCCTGACGCATATCTTCCCACTGAGGCTTGGCAACTCACCATCTGCTCGACCTTAAGCATGGTCGCCCTGGGCCGGATGACCCTGGTCTTTCCATTCGAGGGAATGACGATCATTGGGCCATATTTATAGATCAATACATAGAAAAACCCCGGCACGAGGCCGGGGGTTTTCATTAGAGAGCGACAATAACCCGCCCACTCGCGACACTTAATGTGCCCATCGACACTGGATCAGAAGTCCAGGTTAGACACTGCCAGGGCATTGCTCTCGATGAAGTCACGGCGAGGTTCGACCGCATCACCCATCAGGGTGTTGAAGATCTGGTCTGCGCCAATGGCGTCCTCGATGGTTACGCGCAGCATACGACGCTGAGCTGGGTCCATGGTGGTTTCCCACAGCTGATCCGGGTTCATTTCGCCCAGACCTTTGTATCGCTGGATCGTGTGGCGCTTGGTGCTTTCCGCCATCAACCAGTCCAGGGCTTCCTTGAACTCCTTGACCGCTTTCTTACGCTCGCCACGCTGAATATAAGCACCGTCGTCCAGCAGGGTGCTCAGTTGCGCGCCGAGGGTCACAACGGTCTTGTAGTCGTTGCTGCCGAAGAAGTCGCGGTTGAAGGTGACGTAGTTCGACAGGCCGTGGGAGATCAATTCGACCTCTGGCAGCCAGACGTTACGTTCACGGTCTTCACGCAGGCTGGCTTTGTACACCAGCCCGGATTTTTCGACAGTGCGCAGGCGCACTTCGTACTGGGCCAGCCATTCCTGCATGTGTGCGTGGTCGCCCAACTGCTCCAGGCTTACGGACGGCAGGTAGATGAAGTGCTCGGTCAATTCCTGTGGGTACAGGCGCGACAGGCGCTTGAGTGTCTTCATCACCATACGGAAGTCGTTAACCAGACGCTCCAGCGCCTCGCCGGAGATCCCCGGGGCTTCGTCGTTCAAGTGCAGGCTGGCATCTTCCAGGGCCGACTGCGTCATGTACTCTTCCATGGCGTCGTCGTCTTTGATGTATTGCTCTTGCTTGCCTTTCTT
>Ga0160443_100681_pt1 | contig 18871 bp, 19 predicted proteins | sample HID1972I_E1MG_FD_108244 | JGI IMG/M metagenome (GOLD analysis project Ga0160443, IMG submission 108244) | Enriched pill bug-associated microbial communities from UW Madison campus, WI, USA - HID1972I_E1 MG | ecosystem: Host-associated > Arthropoda: Insects > Digestive system > Unclassified ... | reverse complement strand
TAGGGGCAGCTGAATCGGTTTCATGCTGACTGAACAGTTCTCAAGGAACCGTTAGTGGCCTCTGTGTAAAGTTTGCGAAGTTTATACCCGTGAAGCTGAGCGCACAATGCGACAGAGTCCAAGCAAAATCAAAGGTTTGCGTTAACACACTGGTTTTATGACAGTTTCTTTGGCGCCCGCACCTGCAGGACACGGGCCAACCCGGCTTCCGCCGGGCTGTCCGCCCCGATTACAACTCCGGCTCGTCCACACCACTATAAATGTCGGAATCCTTGTACAAATCGTGAACATGGCGCACCAGTACCATGATCACCGCAGCCACCGGCAACGCCAGCAACACACCGGTAAACCCGAACAGCTCACCACCCGCCAGAATCGCGAAGATCACCGCCACCGGATGCAGACCGATCCGGTCGCCCACCAGCAATGGCGTCAGCACCATGCCTTCCAAGGCCTGACCGACCATGAATACTGCGACGATCCCGAACATCGGATAAAGATCGCCACCGAACTGGAACAGACCGGCAATCAACGCCGCGCCAATGCCGATCACAAAGCCCATGTACGGCACGATCGCCGCCAGCCCCGCGATCAAACCGATCAACAGACCGAGTTCGAGACCGACGATCATCAGGCCTGCTGCGTAGATCACCCCAAGTGCGACCATCACCAGCAACTGACCACGAACGAATGCACCCAGCACCTCATGGCATTCGCCGGCCAGCGATACGATGGTTGCCTCACGATCACGCGGCAGCAGGCTGCGGATCTTGGCCATCATCAAGTCCCAGTCGCGCAGCAAGTAGAAACTCACCACCGGAATCAGCACCAGATTGGCCAGCCAGCCGATCAACGCCAGACTGGATGCCGTTGCTTGACTCAGCACCACGCTGACAATGTCGGTGGTCTGGCCCATGTGCTCACTGATTGCCGCTTTGACCTTGTCGAACTTCCAGAACCCGTCCGAAAGGCCCAGCTTCGCCTGTGCCCACGGCAACGCGGTGTGCTGCAGCCAGTCGAGCATTTGCGGTGCCAGTTCGTACAAACGCAGCAACTGTTTGGCGAGCATCGGCACCAGCACCAACAACAGTGCCGTGACGATCAGGGTGAACAAGGCAAACACCGCGATCACGCCCCAGGTTCGCGACAGCCCGAGTTTTTCCAGACGATCAACCAGCGGATCGAACAGATAAGCCAGCAGCAGCGCCACCAGAAACGGCGTGAGGATCGGGTGCAGCAACCATACAAACGCGCAAAGCAGGACTACCCCACCGAGCCAGAACCAACGCCGCGTATCGGCCATGTACCACTCCTGTTGCTTCTATATAAGGAAAGACTTACCAGCGAAACCGCAACGACGGCGCCGCCGGTGTCGGGGCCGGAGCCGCGACCGGTGCTGCACCTGCAACAGCAGGCTGTGGCGCTGAAACCTGCGCCGCAGCTTCCGCCGGCAACTCCTGCAACTTGGCCAGCGACAACTGCGCGCGCATCTGATCGGCGCTGCCATTGACCCGATAAACGATGCGATCGCCATCAACACTTTGCAGACGCACGCCAAACGGCTCGAGTAACCGCAACAGTGCGGCGTAGTGTTCAAGATTCATCCCCTGCACTTCCAGGGTCTGCTGACCTGAAGCACCGGGCCTGGCAACAAAACGCGGGGCCAACCGCTCGGCAACCGCGAGCATGACCGCATCAGCCACCGCCGCCTGATCCGCCCCCTGCACGCTGCCCGCTTCTTTCTGGTCGCCCAGCCACAAATGCCACTTGGCCTGCCACTGCCCGCCTTCTTCACGAGCGTGCACCGCGAGCAAGGCATCGGCGTTGTAACGCTCGGACGCGCCGCGCAATGGGGCTGGATCCGTACCCTCAAGCGCCGGCGCAGTGGCAACCAACTGCTCACTCAGGTCCGCCAGCGGCAAACGCAATGGCAATCCGCGATGCTGCGCAGCGCGACGCAAAGGCGCGGCAGCGGCTTGACCGTCGCCGACCAGACTCGATCCTTCAGCCGAATCATTCAGCCACCAACTCAGAATCGACGGCCGACTGGCACCCCACATCGACAACCCGGCACGACGCAACGCCTGCTCGGTCGACGACGGATCGAAATCGACCTTCAACACTTCCGGCGGCCCGGCATCAAAACCGAACTGGCTGATGATCTGCTGCGGATCCTTGCGAATCGCCGCCAGCCCCGGGTTTTGCGCAGCTTTCGGATCGCCGGTCAGACGCAACACCAGCGTGTCGAGCGCCGCCTGCGTGGCGCGATCACGCTCCTCCGGGGCCTGGCCGTTGACCGGCTCACGCACTTGATAGAGGCCTTTGAGATTTTCGGCGTGACTCGCCAGGCTGAGCAGAGACAAACAACCCACAAACAACAATTTACAAAAACGCATGGAGAATTCCCGTCGACAAGAGCGGCTGGAACAGGCCGCGTGAACCGGTTGAGCAAGGCTGTGACAATCTGCCAGCACCAAACATTCACCCGGCGACAATAAGTTTTTGCACACTGATAACGATAGACGGTTAATTGCCACACCTTATACAGGCACCCGCAGGCCTTAATTGCAAAAAATTTCCCGAGATATGGCCCTGCCCGTCGGTGCGAGGATGGCCGCTGCCCCTCAAGCCTGATAAAATCGCGCGCCTTCGCAGACCGGCAACAGCCGAGACCCTCGAAACTCGCGTGAGGCATTCGCCCCCTCGATTTCGATGTTCCCGCTGAACTCGGTCGTTACCCCTGAATCCCCTCCCCTAAAGGCCTGGATCATGAGCAAGCAACCCTCCCTGAGCTACAAGGACGCCGGTGTAGACATCGACGCCGGTGAAGCATTGGTCGAACGCATCAAGAGCGTCGCCAAGCGCACTGCGCGCCCGGAAGTCATGGGCGGCCTGGGCGGTTTCGGCGCCCTCTGCGAAATCCCGGCCGGCTACAAGCAGCCAGTACTGGTTTCCGGCACCGATGGCGTCGGCACCAAGCTGCGTTTGGCGCTGAACCTGAACAAGCACGACAGCATCGGCATCGACCTGGTTGCCATGTGCGTGAACGACCTCGTCGTTTGCGGCGCTGAGCCACTGTTCTTCCTCGACTACTACGCCACCGGCAAGCTGAATGTCGAGACCGCGACTCAGGTCGTAACCGGCATCGGCGCTGGCTGCGAACTGTCGGGTTGCTCGCTGGTCGGCGGCGAAACCGCTGAAATGCCTGGCATGTACGAAGGCGAAGACTACGACCTGGCCGGTTTCTGCGTTGGCGTCGTGGAAAAAGCGGAAATCATCGACGGCTCGAAAGTCGCCACCGGTGACGCGCTGATCGCTCTGCCATCGTCCGGCCCGCACTCCAACGGCTACTCGCTGATCCGCAAGATCATCGAAGTGTCCGGCGCCGACATCGAAAACATCCAGCTCGACGGTAAACCGCTGACCGACCTGCTGATGGCCCCGACCCGCATCTACGTGAAGCCGCTGCTCAAGCTGATCAAAGACACCGGCGCGGTCAAAGCCATGGCCCACATCACCGGTGGTGGCCTGCTCGACAACATCCCGCGCGTTCTGCCAAAAGGCGCTCAGGCTGTTGTTGACGTAGCCAGCTGGACTCGCCCGGCCGTTTTCGACTGGCTGCAAGAGCAAGGCAACGTTGACGAAACCGAGATGCACCGCGTGCTGAACTGCGGCGTCGGCATGGTCATCTGCGTGGCTCAGGAACACGTTGAAGTGGCGCTGAACACCCTGCGTGACGCTGGCGAACAGCCGTGGGTCATCGGCCAGATCGCTGCTGCCGCCGAAGGCGCTGCCCAGGTTGATCTGCAGAACCTTAAGGCTCATTAATGTCCGCAACCTGTGATGTCGTGGTGCTGTTGTCCGGCACCGGCAGTAACTTGCAGGCTCTGATCGACAGCACGCGGACCGGCGACAGCCCGGTCCGCGTCGCTGCAGTGATTTCCAATCGCGCCGACGCTTACGGCCTGCAACGCGCCAGTGACGCGGGTATCGCTACCCGCTCGCTGGATCACAAGGCATTTGAAGGCCGCGAGGCCTTCGATGCTGCTCTGATCGAACTGATCGACGAATTCCAACCCAAACTCGTGGTGCTGGCTGGCTTCATGCGCATTCTCAGCGCTGATTTCGTTCGCCATTACCAAGGGCGCCTGCTTAACATCCACCCGTCGCTGTTGCCCAAATACAAAGGGTTACACACTCATCAGCGCGCGCTGGAAGCCGGCGACACGGAGCATGGCTGCTCCGTGCACTTCGTCACCGAGGAACTCGACGGCGGACCACTGGTCGTACAGGCAGTATTACCGGTAGAGTTGCACGACACGCCGCAGAGTCTCGCGCAGCGAGTCCACGCTCAGGAACACCTGATCTATCCGATGGCGGTACGCTGGTTTGCCGAGGGCAGACTGACACTCGGTGAACACGGTGCTTTACTGGATGGCCAGTTACTCGCGGCCAGCGGCCACTTGATTCAACACTAGGAGATTTTATGCGTCGCGCCCTGCTCTTCGCTTGTGCTCTGCTCACCCTGCCCTTCGCGCAGGCAGCGGACCTTCAACCGTTCTCCGCCAGCTACACCGCCGACTGGAAGCAGTTGCCCATGAGCGGCACTGCCGAGCGCAGCCTGGTCAAGGAAGCCAACGGCGTCTGGAAGCTCAGCTTCAAGGCCTCGATGATGATCGCCAGCCTGAGTGAAGAAAGCACCCTGACCCTGGACAAGGACACCTTGCTGCCGCAGTCCTACCACTTTGAACGTGGCGGTCTGGGCAAAGCGAAAAAGGCTGATCTGGACTTCGACTGGAACAGCAAAATGGTCACCGGCACCGACCGTGGCGACGCGGTGAAGATCCCGCTGAACCGTGGCATGGTCGACAAGTCCACCTATCAACTGGCACTGCAGCATGATGTCGCTGCCGGCAAGAAGACCATGAGCTATCAAGTGGTCGATGACGGCGAAGTCGATACCTATGACTTCCGTGTACTGGGTTCGGAAAAAGTCGAAACCAAGGCCGGCAAGATCGATGCGATCAAAGTCGAGCGCGTACGCGACCCGACACAAAGCAAGCGCATTACCGTCCTGTGGTTCGCCAAGGATTGGGATTACCTGCTGGTTCGTCTGCAACAGGTTGAAACCGACGGCAAGGAGTACAACATCATGCTCCAGGACGGCACGGTCAACGGCAAAACCGTTAAAGGCAGCTGAACCGCCGCTACATCAAAGAGCCTCGCGAAAGCGGGGCTTTTTTTCGCCTGCGCTTTAGCCCAATGTTTTGTGCAAATCTCGCCCCTCACCCCAGCCCTCTTCCGATGGAGAGGGAGCTGACCGAGATGTCTGGCGCTATGCATCGACCTGAAAAATTGAGTCGATTATGGATTCACCAAAGCAAGATCAGGTCGGTGTAATTCGCCAATCTCCCACGGTCAGTCCCCTCTCCCCCTGGGAGAGGGCTAGGGTGGGGGGCTTTTGAAGGCAAAACTCAAACCGAAAACTTCGCCACCATGTTGTTCAGGTCTACCGCCAACCGCGACAGCTCCTGACTCGCCGCACTGGTCTGATTAGCTCCCGCCGACGTCTGCATCGCCAGATCGCGAATGTTCATCAGATTGCGATCCACTTCCCGCGCCACCGCTGCCTGCTCCTCCGAGGCACTGGCGATCACCAGATTGCGCTCGTTGATCAGCGTGAACGCCGAGGCGATCTCTTCAAGTGCAGTCCCGGCCGCCTTGGCCAGCTCGAGCGTCGAACGCGCCCGCACATTGCTCTGCTGCATCGAGCTCACCGCCGAATCGGTGCCCTGCTGAATCCCGCCGATCATCTGCTCGATCTCTTGCGTCGACTGCTGCGTGCGATGCGCCAGCGCTCGCACCTCATCCGCTACCACCGCAAACCCGCGCCCGGCATCACCGGCCCGCGCCGCCTCAATCGCAGCATTCAGCGCCAGCAGATTGGTCTGCTCGGCAATCGAGCGAATCACATCCAGCACCTTGCTGATGCCATGAACCTTCTGCGCCAGATCTTCCACTTGCGTGGCATTGGACGTGACATCGTCGGCCAGGAATTCGATTGACGTCACAGTCTGCTGAACCTGCTCGCGCCCATGCTGGGCAATGCGGTCAGACTCGCGCGACGCTTCAGAGGTTGCCACCGCATTGCTCGCCACCTCTTCAACGGCAGCGGTCATCTGATTCACCGCTGTGGCCGCCTGCTCGATTTCCAGGCTCTGCTGATGCAGCCCGCGAGTGGCGTCTTCAGTGACACAACTGAGCTCCTCGGAGGCCGACGCCAACTGGCTGGACGATTCAGAGATCTGGCGGATGGTGTCGCGCAGGTTGTGCTGCATGCTCTTGAGCGCCTGTAGCAGTCGCGCCGGCTCGTCCTTGCCAGAGATGCTGATATCGCCCGTCAGATCGCCACCTGCCACCACCTCAGCCACACCCAACGATTGCGCCAGCGGCAGCACGATGCTGCGCGTGAGCAACAGCGCCAGGCCAATGGTGATCAGCGCCGTGATGCCGATCATCACCCCGACCCACACCCGCGAATTGATAAACACCAGGCGCGCCGCTTCGGTGGCGAGATTGGCGTTGTGTTTATTCATCTCAACCAGCTCGCGCAGGATGACGGCGATTTCATCGGCCAGCGGACTCATCTGGCCATTGAGAATGCTCGCCGCCGCCTCCACCCGGTTCTGCGCAGACAGCTGCATGACCTGCGCCTGAAGCTCCAGATACTGATGCTCGGCGACCTTGAAGCGGTCGAACAGTTTGCGCTCTTCGGGCAACACGATCAGCACGTCATAGCGCTGCTGCGCCTCACTGAGCACACCACGCAACTCATTGAGCTTGGCAACGTTCTGTTCAAGGGCCTGCGGATCACGGTTGAGCAACAGACGCATGGTCAACGCGCGCAGGCGCAGCATGTCCTGGCTCATTTCACCGACCGCCATCACGCTCGGCAGCCAGTTGTTGTCGACCTCGTCGGACTGCGCGCGCATGTTCGACATTTGCAGTAAAGCGAACGCCCCCAAGGCAAACACCATCAGCGCCAACAAGCCAAAACCGAGGCCGGCGCGCGGGGCAATATTGAGACTACGGATGCTCATTGCTCTGGTTCCTTCCAAAAGCGCTGCATCAACCCTGCAGCTGGTTGCTTAAGAAGGTATCGGCCCGGCGAAAAATTGCGTAAGACGAAAAGGCGATATCAAAAGGCCTTGATCCTTCGAACCCGCCACATTAACGATTCAGCGTGGTTTCTCGGACTTGACTACTGTTCGCGGCAAGATCGCCAGAAAGTTATCCCGCGCGACTTTACGCGCAACGTCTTCAGGTAGCGCATCAAGGAACGGTTTGAAGCTGCGCATTTCCTGACCGAGCTTGTTGAAACGCCCTACCACGTCCGAGCCAAGCATGAAGCGCTGCGGGTATTTCTCGACCAGTGCCAGCCATTCCGGGCGCGGCTTGCCCTGCTCATCCAGCAGGTACGGCGTGAGCATGCTCCACGACAAATCAATAAACAGATTGGGGTAAGCCTCGAGCATGCGCGTCAGGGTCGGCAGCAGGAACGGCAGCTGGGTCTGATGCCGATGGATTTCTGCGCTGGTGCCCGCGTGCGCCCAGATAAACCGCGTGTGCGGGTGATTGCGCAGCGGCTCCTCGACTTCCTGCAGGTACAAAGGATTTTTCTCACGCTTGGAGGTGATGTTGGAATGCAGCATCACCGGCAGATCGTTCTCGGCGGCCAAGTGATAGATCTTGGTCATCGCTTCGTTATTGGCGCGCGGCGTGTCGCCAGAGGTCAGCGCTGTCAGGTCGTCATGGCGGGTGAACACCTCACCAATGCCCTGCCACAACCCCGGATACAGATCGAGCATGCGCTGAATGTGTGCGGCGGAGTTCTTGTCGTTGGGGTTGAAGCCCGACAGGAAGGGATGAAAGTGAGGCCGTTTTTCGGCTGGCAGTTTCTGCACTGCATCGGCAACGATCACGTCGGTCGCGCTGTACCAATAGGCATCGGCATCATCGCCTGCGTAATAGCGCGGACGCTTGGGCTCGTCTTCGTGCCACTTCTTCGCCACCGGGATTCCGGAAATCATCACATGCTCGATGGAATTGTCCTGCATGGCCGTCAGCAATTTCGCCATGCCTGCAGTTTCCTGGAAAAAATCCACGTAATGCAGGTGCGCATCGCTGTAGGTGTATTCGCGGGCACTGACACTGCCGGCAAACAGCATGAGACAGGCAAGACTCAAACGATACAGGGACACAAGTAATCTCCGGCAAGTAGGCATAGCCTAGACCGCGCCCTGACAACAAGGGTTCATCCCCGCAGGAAAGTGGAACGCGTACCGGTGGGAATGCTCTATAACTGCAAGGTCTTGTTTGACTGAACGACTTTTCCTACTGCCAGTGAGGTTCCCATGACCGTTACCGTCAATACCGTCTCCGCTGAAGGTTTTCGTCACACCGTACAGATCGATGACCACGAATTATTTGCCGACGTGCCGAAATCCGCCGGCGGCGAAGGCTCCGCACCTGAGCCACACGACTACTTCGACGCCGCCCTTGGTGCCTGCAAAGCACTGACGTTGAAGATGTACGCGAAGAAGAAAGACATCCCGCTGACCGGCGTTGGTGTCGACGTCAAACGTGACAACAGCGAAGAACAAAAAGGCAAATACGTCCTGCACGTCACCCTCACCCTCAAAGGCGTGCTCACTGACGCTCAGCGCGAGGAGTTGCTGCGCGTCGCTGACCGTTGCCCGATTCACAAGCTGATGACCACCACTGACGTGACCATCGAAACCCATGCACCGCAGGGCTTCGACAGCCAGTAACCCTCCTCATGCCAGCGGCGGGTTATGCTTCTGGCATCACCCGCTCAGCCTGGAATGCACCATGGACACGCAACCTCTGATCATCCGCCCACGCGCCGAAGACGTCGAAGGCCAGCCGATTCTGCGCCCCTTGCCGTCAGCCAAATGCCGCAGCGTTGGGCCGTTCGTGTTTTTTGATCACATGCTCGAGACGGTTTATCCGACGGGCAAAGGCATGAACATCCGACAGCATCCACACATCGGTCTATCGACGCTGACATATCTGTTCCAAGGACAAATCCAGCACAAGGACAGCCTTGGCTCGGATCAAGTGGTCAGTGCCGGTGACGTCAGCTGGATGACCGCCGGCAGCGCGATTGCGCATGTTGAGCGCACGCCGGAACCGCTGTGGGATCAGAGTTTCACCATGCATGGCTTACAGATCTGGCTGGCCTCGCCCAAGGATCACGAGCAGGGTCCGGGACATTACAGCCATCACCCGGCGGCAACCTTACCGGTCAGCGATAACCTCGGCGTGCAGATCCGGATGATTGCCGGGTCGGGCTTTTGCCTCGAATCACCGGTGCCAGTACTTTCTCCTACGCTGTATGCAGAAGTGAAGATGCAAACGGCGACCACGCTGCTGATTCCGACCGAGCATGAAGAGCGGGCGGTGTATGTGTTGAGTGGGGATGCGCAGTTGAATGGCGAGGCGATTGAGCCGCATGCACTGGTGGTGTTGCCGGCCGGGGAAGAAATGAGCCTGTTTACCGAAAGCGATGTGCACGCCGTGGTGTTCGGCGGCGCGCCGCTGGACGGGCCTCGGCGGATCAACTGGAATTTTGTCGCGAGCGATCCGGCGGCGATCGATGAGGCGCGGCGCAAGTGGGCGGCTAGGGATTGGCCGACGGTGCCGGGGGAAATTGAGCGGATTGAATTACCTTGAGATTTATATCGCCTGGAAAATTGCTATCGCGAGCAGGCTCACTCCTACAGGGGAACGCATTCCAAATGTAGGAGTGAGCCTGCTCGCGATGAGGCCCTATCAGCCACCACAGAATGGGTGCCTGACAACTGAATCAGCCCTTGAAAACTTCATCCAGCAAATCATGCATCGACTTGAACGCGCGCTTGGCGGTCTTCGCGTCGTACATCATCTTGCCCGGCACATTCGCATGCGGATCGGTAAACGAGTGCACCGCACCACCATAGCTCAACAGCTGCCAATCCACGTTCGCCGCATTCATCTCGTCTTCAAACGCCGGCAATTGCTCCTTCGGCACCAATGGATCAGAAGCACCGTGCAGCACCAGCACCGAGCCCTTGATGTTTTGTGCATCCGCCGGGGTTGGCGAATCCAGCGTGCCATGGAACGACACCGCCGCTTTCACCGGCGCGCCAGTGCGGGCCAGATCCAGCGCACAGCAACCGCCGAAGCAGAAACCGAACACCGCCAGCTTCGACGTATCAACCGCCGCCTCGCCCTGCTTCTGCAATTGCTCGAACGCCGCCTGCATGCGCGTGCGCAGCAACGCACGATCATCCTTCAACGGCATCATCGCCGCGCCAGCCTGATCGGCGTTTTGCGGACGCTCTGCCTGACCGTAAACGTCGGCGATCAACACCACGTAGCCCTTGGCAGCGACCGACTTGGCGATTTCTTCTGCACCGGCGCTGACGCCCATCCAGTTCGGTGCCATCAACAAACCCGGACGCGCGCCCTTGTGCTCGGCGTCGAACGCCAGACGACCTTCATAAGGCTTGCCGTCGATCTGATAGACCACGGAACGTACAGTGACTTGGCTCATTTCTGACTCCTGATTGGTTAAACACCAGAATGAAAAAACCCGCCGAAGCGGGTTTTTCTACGACTTGGTTAAACCGACAGTTCAACCAGCAGCTTGTTCAGACGGCGCACATACGCGGCCGGATCCTTCAGGCTGTCGCCAGCAGCCAGGGCTGCCTGATCGAAGAGGATGTGCGACAGGTCGCCAAAACGCTCTTCGCTCTGCTCGCCATCGAGTTTCTCGATCAGCGGGTGGCTTGGGTTGAATTCGAAGATTGGCTTCGAGTCCGGCACTTTCTGCCCGCTGGCTTCGAGGATCTGACGCATTTGCAGACCCAGATCCTGCTCGCCGATGGCCAGAATCGCCGGCGAATCGGTCAGACGATGCGATACGCGGACTTCCGCCACGGAATCGCCCAGCGCGGTTTTCAGACGCTCAACCAGACCTTCTTTGGACTTGGCGACTTCTTCTGCGGCTTTCTTGTCCTCTTCCGAGTCCAGGTTGCCCAGATCGAGATCACCACGTGCCACGTCAACGAAAGTCTTGCCGTCGAACTCGCTGAGGTAGCTCATCAGCCACTCGTCGATGCGGTCGGTCAGCAGCAGCACTTCGATGCCTTTTTTGCGGAAGACTTCCAGGTGCGGGCTGTTCTTGACCTGCGCATAGGTTTCGCCGGTGAGGTAGTAGATCTTGTCCTGACCTTCCTTGGCGCGGGCCAGGTAGTCAGCCAGACCAACGATCTGCTCGCCGTCATCGCCATTGGTCGATGCGAAACGCAGCAGACCGGCAATTTTTTCCTTGTTGGCGAAGTCTTCTGCCGGGCCTTCTTTCATGACCTGACCGAAGTTCTTCCAGAAGCCTTTGTATTGCTCAGGCTCGTTTTTCGCCAGTTTTTCCAGCATGTCGAGCACGCGCTTGGTCAGCGCGGTTTTCATCGAATCGATGATCGGGTCTTTCTGCAGAATTTCCCGCGACACGTTCAGCGACAGGTCGTTGGAATCGACCACGCCCTTGATGAAGCGCAGGTACAGCGGCAGGAAGGACTCGGCCTGATCCATCACAAACACGCGCTGCACGTACAGCTTCAGGCCTTTCGGCGCTTCACGCTGGTACAGGTCGAACGGTGCGCGGGCCGGCACGTACAGCAGCGAGCTGTATTCGAGCTTGCCTTCGACTTTGTTGTGGCTCCAGGCCAGCGGATTCTCAAAGTCGTGAGCGATATGCTTGTAGAACTCCTGGTATTCCTCGTCCTTCACTTCAGTGCGCGGACGGGTCCACAGGGCGCTGGCGCGGTTGACGGTTTCCCATTCAACGGCTGGAGCTTCTTCGCCTTCGGCAGCAGCCGCTTCTTTCGGCAACTCGATCGGCAAAGCGATGTGGTCGGAGTACTTCTTGATGATGTTGCGCAGGCGCCAGCCATCGGCGAATTCGTCTTCAGCGGCTTTCAGATGCAAAACGATGCGGGTGCCGCGCTCTGGCTTGTCGATGGTGGCGACTTCGAACTCGCCCTCGCCTTTCGACGACCAGTGCACGCCTTCGCTGGCCGGGGTGCCGGCGCGACGGGAGTACACGTCAACCTGGTCGGCAACGATGAAGGCGGAGTAGAAGCCCACGCCGAATTGACCGATCAGGTGCGAATCTTTCTTCTGATCGCCCGAGAGATTCTTCATGAAATCGGCAGTGCCCGATTTGGCGATGGTACCCAGATGGGTGATCACATCGTCACGGTTCATGCCGATACCGTTGTCTTCGAGGGTGACGGTCTTGGCGTCCTTGTCGAAGCTCACACGGATTTTCAGATCAGCGCCGCCCTCAAGCAATTCCGGCTTGGCCAGGGCTTCGAAGCGCAGCTTGTCGACAGCGTCAGAGGCGTTCGAGATCAATTCGCGAAGGAAAATTTCCTTGTTGGAATACAGCGAATGGATCATGAGGTGCAGCAGCTGCTTTACCTCGGTCTGGAAGCCCAGGGTTTCCTTTTGAGTTTCCACACTCATGGTCATCAAACTCCAATCAGATGGCAGTGGCCGCGACCCGAAATGGTCGGCGGCGGGTTGTCTTGTGAGTTTGGGGCGCTGTTCAGGATTTCAAGGGCTCATCGATTTTGAAGTGCGCACGGGCGGTGGCAATCGGTTCGCTTTCGGTGCTTTGCCAGGCCGTGATGGCGACGTTGGCAACGCGGCGCCCCTGACGGCAGACCTGACATCTGGCCCAGGTATCGCGGAACTGGCCGGCGCGCAGGTAATCGAGGGAAAAGTCGATAATCTTCGGCACACCCGGCGTTTCGGTGAAGATCAGCAGGTGAAGGGCTGCGGCCAACTCCATGAACCCGGCAATTACCCCTCCGTGAATTGCCGGCAATAAAGGGTTACCAATGTTGTCCTTGTTTGCGGGCAGCTTGAACAGCAAGTCGTCGCCGACCCGTGAACATTCGATGCCGATCAGCCCGGCATACGGGATCAACCTCAGCAATGGCGCATAGTCGCCCAGCGCGTGGGCCTGATGCAGTTGCTGCTTGAGGTCATCGCTCATTCGGCTGCTCCCTTGATCACGCCGCCAAAACCCTTGCTGCCCTTGAGGCCCTTGCCCATGCGCATGAAAGTGCCGACCACATGGGCTATCGGCTGTTCAGGATCGTCCTGATAAGCGAAACCGCGCGCGAAGATCACATCAGTGGTCACCCGATAGCACTGAGCGAAGCCATAGACATCTTTGTTCGGTTCAGCGGCATGCATATAGTCGATGCGTAGATCGAGGGTCGGGCAGACCTCGAATTCCGGCAACACGCACAGGGTCGACATCCCGCAGGCGGTGTCCATCAATGAAGTAATCGCCCCGCCATGAATGACTCCGGTCTGTGGGTTGCCGACGATTTTTTCGCTGTACGGCAAGATCACCGTTAGCCCTTCGGCAGAGGCGCTGTGCACCTCTAAGCCGAGCACCTGACAATGGCGCAGTGCCGATAAAAATCGCGTCGCACGCTCAAAAACGGGGTTTTCGGACATTTGATAATTACTCTCATTAGAGCCAATTGCCAGTAGTAAGCAATACAGCAAAAGTTCCCTGTAAAAACAAACTTATATATCTGAAAGAAATGAGGAACTTAACCCTCAGCGCCAAGCTCTTAAGGCCAGTAGTTATTTTCCATAAGGAGAAACACCCCATGCGTAAGACTTTAGCTATTGCCTTGATGTTGACCGCTTCCCTCGGTCTCGCTGCCTGCGATAAAAAATCCGAGGACAAAGCTCAAGATGCCAACCAACATGCTGAACAAGCTCAGCAAGACATGAACAAAGCTCAGGATAAAGTGAACGACGCTGCGAAAGAAAACGCCGAAGCTGCCAAAGCTCAGGCTGAATCGAACGCTGCTGCGCAAGACGAAGCTGCCAAGAAGCAATAATTCGCTTTTTGCTGCCGAAAAAAGAAAACCCGCCAAGTGCGGGTTTTCTTTTGCCTGTGATTTATTGCCAGGTCAGCGTTACCCGCCACTAGTTGGCGGCGGCTGAAAGGCACAGTCCCCAGGATACCCCGGTCGTCCATCACACACTTTCAAACAACCCATGTCGTTATTGAACTTGGCACTGACGGAGAGTGCATAACCGTACTGCGGCGTTGTCACGTTCAAAGACGTTGCACAGGACGTTTTGTCGTCAAAGCGAAACGTGATCGTTTCATGCCGCTTGCGACGCTCAAACAACAACGCGAAGGTATGGCCACTGTTCCACATTGATTTCGTCGGCACGACAAAACGATAGCGTTGTTCATTCAGACGCTGGCCGAATACCTTGAAATCGCTGCGGCCATTTTCGATCTCGGCTTTCGGGTAGGGAATGGGCAGGATGTAGGGCAGCCCGGTCAGACCCTGTTTGACGTTCAGGCCTTTCTGAAAATAAGGCACTTCGATGTACGGGATACCGCCGTAAGTGATGCGCTCATCGCCGTGAAATTTATTCTGCGATGGCTGGTAATCCGGGGCCAGCGCGAACTCGACGTCAAACGTCAGCAGCGCCTTGCTGGCATCCAGATTCTCCGAGAGAAACTCTCTGTCGGTTGCGCCATTGTTACTCACGCAACCTCCCAGAGATGCCGCCATTGCCATCAACAGCAAGAGTCCGTGACCCGACCGTGAATTGTTCATCAGGCTCAGCGCTCGGAAAGGGGTAATGCGGGACCGAGGCCGCGGCCAATCAGTTCCCACGTGTCGTTTTTGGCCTGCCAATGGAAGCGCTGTGCAAACCAGGCAATCTGCATGTCCCGAGCCTGTCGGTGATTATTAACGTGGGGCACGCCATCCTTGATCGCCTGGGCCGCTTGCGCGTAAGCGCTTTTGAAGATGTCGGCCAATTCACCGACATTGGCGTCGGCCGGCAATTTGTAAGCGGCTACCAGGCCGTCCTCGCGCCCGGCCACCAGTATTTCCTTGAAGCGCAGATACGCGGCCACTTTATTGTCGGGAGACACCGACATCAGCGTCCCGACAACCCGGTAACCGCTGCCTTTGACGGCGGTGTCGAACCACAGCACCTCACCGGTTCGAGTATCCAGCGCAAGACCGGATTCGGCGAACAGCAACAGGTCCTCACGGCCGGGCTGCGGCACGCCCCAGTCGGGAAAATTTTCATCCTGGAGCGGGCTGAGGAGGCGTGACAGCGGCGTGCCGTTTTGCACACTGACCAGCAGTGTGCCGACGCTGTCGGCGCGTGAAGTGATCGCCAGAAGCATCGGCTGGCCTTCGTGTTGCGCCTTGATCGGCCGCACACCCTTGACGACGTTCACGCCGAAAGGCCAGTACTCCTGCGAGCGAAACATGATGGTGTAGTGCGGCCCCGGACCATACAGACTGTTTTGCGTCGGACGAATGAGGAAATCGCCCAGGCGCTTTGCCCCGGGCACCTCTGGCTGCGCGGATGGCGCGGCCTGCGCTAGCGCAGTCCCCAGCATTAGCGCCCCTGTCCAGCGGCCGAATCGGCGCAAGGGTGATTTACGCGGTTGAAATCCGTTCAAGAACTGCCTTCCATGAAAAACCGACGCCGGCTCGGCTGATGCCCAATAGTCTGCCTGGCCGGCAGATCTTCGTTCAGAGCAATACCGTTCTGAACGTCGGACTGACCATCAGCAACAACGAACACACCAGACCGACCAGCCACACCAGACTGCGCAGTTTGGGCAGGTCGGCCAGATAGAGCCACAAGTAGATGATTCGCGCGATGACAAAAATGATCGCCAGCGCATCAATCAGCCATCCCGCCGTCTGCGTGGTGTGCGCCATCAACACACCGACCGCAAACAACATGAACGCTTCGATCGTATTCTGATGCGCCGCCAGCGCCCGCGCGCCGTAACCGGTCAGTTGCGCCTGTTGCTGACGTGGCAGGTGATTGTTGTAACCACCCTGCTCTTTCATGGCCTTGCCCACCGGCATGCGCGCGATGTAGATCAACAGCGCTGTGATAAACACACACCAGAACGGAATACTCATCAAGCGACCTCCTTGGTTGTCTCGGGAATGGGTGCTTCTGTAGGGGTATAGACCATGACATCGAGAACGTCGGAATGAAACTCGCGACGGTACAGGACCAGTACCACACCGGCGCTCATCAACATGAACAGCCACGGACTGACGAACCACGCCAGCATGGTCATGCCGAAGTAGTAGGAGCGCAGGCCGAAGTTGAACTGGTTGGCCGCCATCGAAATCACTCGCGCCGCCCGCGCCGCGAACGCTTTGCGTTCCTGCTCGGAGACATGCCGCTCACCGATCATCGGCGCCGAGCCGACCAGCACTGCCGCAAAATTGTACTGACGCATGCACCAACTGAACGTGAAGAACGCGTAGACAAACACCATCGCCAGACACAGCAGCTTGATCTCCGACATGCCTTGCGATGCCTGCTGCACCATCGGGATGTCCGCGAGCAATGACACCGCGCGCTCCGACGCGCCAAGCACGGTGAGAATGCCGGCGAGGATGATCAGTGTGCTGGAGGCGAAGAACGAGGCGTTGCGCTCCAGATTGCCGATTACGCTGGCGTCGGCGATGCGGTTGTCACGCAGCAGCATGCGGCGCATCCAGTCTTCGCGGTACAGGTGCAGCACGCTGGCCAGGCACGCGGTGTCGCGCCCCTTCCACGAAGCATAACGGGTATAACCGCCCCAGCAGATGACAAACCAGCACGCGGCGAGCAGGTGAATCAGATTGGCTTGGATGAACGACATGCAATTCCCTGTGAATATAGATGCTGTACCTGTAGGCCTTCGCCTGCTCGCGATAACGGTGTGTCAGTCACCATTGAAGTTGCCTGACACACCGCTATCGCGAGCAGGCGAAGGCCTACTTGAAAGCGATGCAGTGCTTCGACGTTAGCGTAAGGAAAAAGACACTGCCTGACGCCCATAAAAAATGCCCCGTATCGATTGATACGGGGCATTTCTGTTCAAGCGCTGAAGACCCGCTTGTGGCGGGTCAGCCAACGTCAGGCAACCGCTTCGCTGCGCTTGCCCAGCAGGCGATCGCAGACCACTGCAACTACCAGAGTCATCACACACGGCACCAGCCACGCCAGGCCCTGCTCGCTCAGCGGCAAGTGCGACAGCTGCGTTGGCATCCAGTCGGCCAGACCAGCACCTTTCAGCGCATCGATGCTGCCGAAGACGAACGACACCAGCATCACCGGGCCAAGAATGCGGCCATGTTCGTGCCAGAAGTCTTTGCAGAAGCTCAGCGCGACCAGAACGATGCATGGCGGGTAGATCGCGGTCAGCACAGGGATCGAGAAAGCGATCAGCTTGGTCAGGCCCAGGTTCGACACCAGCAGCGAGAATGCTGCGAGGATGATCACCAATGTCTTGTAGGACAGTGGCAGTACACGACTGAAATATTCAGCACAGGCACAGGTCAGACCCACCGCCGTTACCAGACACGCCAGCGAGATCAGCACCGCAAGGAAACCGCTGCCCAGCGAACCGAAGGTGTGCTGAACGTAAGCATGCAGTACCGCTGCGCCGTTGGTTGCGCCGACCGCGACTTCATGGCTGCCGGAACCGAGGCGGAACAGGCTGACATACACCAGCGCCAGACCGACACCGGCGATCAAACCAGCGATGATCGCGTAACGGGTGATCAACTTCGGCGACTCGACCCCGCGCGAGCGGATCGCGTTGACGATGACGATACCGAACACCAGCGCGCCCAAGGTATCCATGGTCAGGTAACCATTGATGAAACCCTGGGAAAACGGCGCCGCGACGTATTCCGGCGTGCCGTGGCCAATGTCACCGGCCGGCAAGGCGAACGCGGCAATGCCGAGCACTGCCAGCGCGATGATCTTCAGCGGCGCGAGGAAACGGCCGACAGTGTCCAGCAAACGCCCAGGGTAGAGCGAGATGAAGAACACCAGCAGGAAGTACACAGAGCTGTAGAGGAACAAAGCCAGCGGGCTCTCGCCGGTCAGCGGCGCCAGGCCAACTTCGAAGGATACGGTCGCGGTACGCGGGGTGGCGAACAACGGGCCGACGGCCAGGTAGCACGCAGCCGCGAGAATGCCGCCGGCAACTTTGCCGATCGGGCTGCTCAGCGCGTCCATCGCCCCACCGACCTTGGCCAGTGCGACGACGGTGATCACCGGCAGACCGACGGCGGTGATCAAGAAGCCCAGCGCGGCCATCCAGACGTGAGGTCCGGCCTGCAAGCCAACGATAGGCGGGAAGATGATGTTGCCGGCCCCAACGAACAGGGCAAATGTCATAAAGCCAAGTGCCAGGATGTCCTGACCTTTCAAAACTTTCATTAAGGTAATACCACACTACTGAAATCGGAATTTAGAGGGGGATTGCCCTGTGTAATTAGGGAAATGCTGTCGATCCGTATGGGACTGACCCTTAAAGCGCGTTGCATGCCTTGTGGGCGGCAGACGCAAAAATGGCTGCTAGCCTAACGAATTTGTCTTGTAAACGCACTGTTAGAGGGCGAACTATCCGATACGCGACGTCTTCGTGTCGCGTTTACGTATCTATTTTTCGTTGGCAGGGCAAAGATCAAAAGATCGCAGCCTGCGGCAGCTCCTACATGAGGATGGAAGTATTCCCATGTAGGAGCTGCCGAAGGCTCGGGCCGCGATCGGACGATCTTTTGATCTTCCAAATTGCAGAAACGACAAAGGCCACCCGAAGGTGGCCTTTGTTTGGTGAAGCGTCAGCTAAGCGCGAGGCTTACTTGACAGCCCAACCAGTCAGCTCGGCCAGGGCCTTGCCGATGTCTGCCAGCGAACGCACGGTTTT
>Ga0160443_100680_pt1 | contig 18953 bp, 19 predicted proteins | sample HID1972I_E1MG_FD_108244 | JGI IMG/M metagenome (GOLD analysis project Ga0160443, IMG submission 108244) | Enriched pill bug-associated microbial communities from UW Madison campus, WI, USA - HID1972I_E1 MG | ecosystem: Host-associated > Arthropoda: Insects > Digestive system > Unclassified ... | reverse complement strand
CTCCATCATCGGCTTTGTCCTGTTGATGTTCGCGATCATCTCAGGGCGCTGGATCGCCGAATCGCCGTGGGGTGCTGAATTCTTCCACCTGGATCGCACCACCATTGCCTGGGCCATCATCATCTACGGCATCATCGCCGCCGTTCTTCCGGTCTGGCTGTTGCTGGCTCCGCGTGATTACCTGTCCACGTTCATGAAGATCGGCGTCATCGGCCTGCTGGCCGTAGCCATCATTATTGTGCGCCCGGAAATCACGGTTCCTGCGTTCTCCGAGTTCGCCGGGCGCGCCGATGGCCCGGTGGTTTCCGGGCATATCTTCCCGTTCCTCTTCGTGACCATTGCCTGTGGCGCGCTCTCGGGCTTCCATGCACTGATCTCCTCGGGCACCACCCCGAAGCTGGTTGAAAAGGAGAAGCAGACCCGCTTCCTGGGCTACGGGGGCATGCTGATGGAATCCATGGTGGCCATCATGGCGCTGGTTGCAGCGATCTCGATTGACCGTGGCGTGTACTTTGCCATGAATTCGTCGGCGGCAGCTACCGGCGGCACCGTGGAAACCGCGGTAGCGTTTGTGAACTCGCTGGGCCTTGCCGGCGTGAATCTGGAACCGAATACCCTCACCGAGCTGGCGGCCAACGTGGGCGAGACCAGTGTGGTTTCGCGCACCGGTGGCGCGCCGACCCTGGCTGTGGGCATCGCCCACATCATGCACCAATGGTTCGGTGGCACCGCGATGATGGGCTTCTGGTACCACTTCGCCATCATGTTCGAGGCACTGTTCATCCTCACCGCAGTTGACGCTGGCACCCGTGTGGCCCGCTTCATGCTTCAGGACACCATCGGCAACTTCTTCCCGAAGTTCAAGGACACCTCATGGCGTCCCGGGGTGTGGATCTGCACCCTGGTCATGGTGGCTGGATGGGGATACATCCTCATCCTGGGCGTGACCGACCCGCTCGGCGGCATCAACACCTTCTTCCCGCTCTTCGGCATTGCCAACCAGCTGTTGGCGGCAATCGCCTTGGCCGTGGTGATGACGATCATCGCCAAGCGGAACAACTTCAAATACCTGTGGGTTGTCGCGCTGCCGCTGGCCTTCACGGTGGTGGTCACCTTCGTCGCCAGCTGGCAGAAGATCTTCTCAACCAATGCCAAGGTCGGCTATTTCGCCAACCATAATGCCTACAAGGAGGCGTTGGCCAACGGCGAAACTTCCCTCGGTTCGGCCAAGACAGTTGAAGCGATGGAAGCCGTGGTCCGCAATACCGGAGTTCAGGGTTGGCTGTCGGTGCTCTTCTTGCTGCTGACCGCGGTGGTGATTGTCACCGCTGTCATGGCGACCATCAAGGCCAAGAAGAACGGTGGCGGAAACGATACAGAGGATCCCGCTGTTCCTTCCAAGATGTACGCACCCTCGGGGCTGATTTCCACTCCTGCCGAAAAGCAGCTGGAGAAGGAATGGAAGCAGGTTCCGGCGGCATCACAAATTCAGCGTGGCGGCCACTAGCCATGGCTTCGCTGATGGAACGCCTCTCGCAGGCCAAGAAGTTTGTGGACGGTGTGCTGGGAGCGGATAAATACCAGCACTATCTGGAACACCAAGCCCGCACCCATCCGGACCAGAAACCGATGAGTGAACGGGAATTCTGGAAGGACTACACCGACTGGCAAGAGAAGAATCCTGAAGGGCGTTGCTGCTAGAAGCATCAATAACCGGTCCTGGACCCGCCGCACCTGCGGCAGGCTCCGGGACCGGTTTCGTTTTGTGTCGTGCTCGAGGTCTAAGCGGTGCCTGGTCACCGGTAGGCTAGAGCTATCGATCCTTGTACATCACCGGCAAAGAAGTGTCATGGCGTTCTTTTCACGACTTCGCGCTGAGCGCGCAGCCACTCGCGAACTTGGCGAGGGCGTCTGGCGCCGCGCCCACGACCGCTTCCAGCGGTCCCTGGATCGCGTCTTCCAGGTGGTCGAAGGCATTGCCGATGACCAGGTGTACAACCTGCTGGTGAAGGAAGCCAATGAGATGGCGGATCTGTTGCCCGCGGTGCGTCAGCTTTGCTGCATGGCCCACCGGATCACGCCGAGCAACGACGAGCATATTCCGCAATCCACCGCAGGGGTGCACCGCAGCCTCACCAAGTCGGCCAACGACCTTGCGACTACCGCACAGGTCATTGCAATGATGCGGATGCAGGCTGAAGCGGGGGAGCCAATCGATATTGAATCGGTCCGCCATCGCGCGCAGCTGGTCAAGGAAGACGTTGGCCGGGCCATGCAGCTGCTCGCTGACAGCGAATAATTGACTTTTCCCGATCAGTTGCGTGGTGGTCCTAGAAATCGGGGCAAGCCGTGCACTAAATTGGTTGCATGACCCAAACAATACCCACAAGTAAGTTCCTCGACGGAAACACCATTGACCAGCTGGGTTACGGCGTCTGGCAGGTCAAGGACGACGAAGCGGAAGTAGCTGTTGGCAAGGCGCTGAAGGCTGGCTACCGCCACATCGACACCGCAAAGATCTACGGCAATGAGGCTGGCGTCGGCCGCGCAGTTGCCGCAAGCGGCATTGCCCGTGAAGACCTCTTCATCACCACCAAGGTCTGGAACGCGGACCAGGGCTATGAGAAGACCATCGCAGCTGCCCAGGCATCGCTGGAACGCCTTGGCTTGGACTATGTCGACCTGTACCTTATCCACTGGCTGCAGCCGAAGCGCGGCACCTACGTGGACACCTGGAAGGCGCTGATCCAGCTGCAGAAGGACGGCAAAGCGAAGTCCATCGGCGTCTGCAACTTCACCGTAGAAGCCCTTGAAGAGCTCTACACCGAAACCGGTGTGCGCCCGGTGATCAACCAGGTCGAAACCCACCCGTACTTTCCGCAGGCCGAACTGCGCGCCTACGAAGCGGAACACGGCATCCTGCATGAGTCGTGGTCGCCACTGGGCCAGGGCGGGGACCTGCTCAAGGACCCAGTGCTCGAAGGCATCGCCAAGAAGCATGGCGCCTCGGTGGCACAGGTTGTCATCGCCTGGCATCTGGCCCTGGGCAACGTCGTGATCCCGAAGTCCGTTACCGACGCGCGCATCGTCGAGAACTTCGAGTCCTTGAAGGTTGCCCTTGACGCTGAAGATATCGAAGCGATCGCTACCCTGGATCGTGGACCCGAAGGGCGCATCGCGGCTGACCCCGCCACTGCCGACTTCGAATAAGTCAGTAAACCTGCGCACGGCCCCTCGGATTTCCAAGAATTCGAGGGGCCGTTGCGCTCCCGATAACCGGCAATCCATGAGGAGACTTCGCCATGCACAAGCTCATCGTCCTATATCCAGAACCAGTTGATCGCGACGCCTTTATCAAATACTACGAAGAGACCCACTTGCCGCTCGCGGCAAAACTTCCAGGGCTTCGTGCGTGGCGCTACTCGACCGGGATTTCCCCGGACGCGCAAGGCCAGGCAGCTGGGTACTTCGCCATTTTCGAGGCCGAGTTCAGCGATGTTGAAGCCTTCCGCACTGCGATGGGCTCACCCGAGGGTCAAGCTGTCGCCGCTGACGTTCCCAACTACGCTACCGGGGGAGCAATAACACTCGACTATGAAATCACCGGTGGAAGCTAAGGGCGGGGAATGCGAAAAACCCCGGAATCATGCAACACATGATTCCGGGGTTTTTCTTCACAACCGAGCCCCCTGCCGGATTTGAACCGGCGACCTGCTCTTTACGAGGGAGCTGCTCTACCCCTGAGCTAAGGAGGCCTGTACCTGCAAACAGGCACCACGTCACTTTATCCGAGGAATTGTCTGATCGTCAAAACGAGGAAGACATGAATGCCCCGCTCAGCACTGTGTATCCGGTGCCGGGGCCTTCCCGTCAATCAGGTAGCCATCGACCGCTTCGGTGATGCAGTCATTGGAACGGCCATAGGCCGTGTGCCCATGCCCTTGGTAGGTCAATAGCGTGGCGTTATCCAACTGCTTGGCCAGCGACTGCGACCACTGGTACGGGGTTGCAGGATCCGAGGTCGTACCAACGACGAGGATCTCGCTGGAACCCTTGGCGTCCAGCGCTCCAGCCTTGCCAGTGGGCTTGTGATCCCATGCATCACAGGCGATCTCGCCGTAGGACAGATACTTGCCCAGCGTCGGAGCTACGCGCATCAGCTCGGTGGCTTCCTTCCCCATTGCCTCAGCATCGGCATTCATTGGCCGATCCAAGCAATTGATGGCAGTAAACGCATCGCTGGAATTCGAGCCGTAAGTTCCATCGGCCTGCCGATCGGCGGCGAGGTCGGCAAATCCAAGAATGGCATCGACGTTCCCGTCATTCACCGCTGATGCCATGGCCTGGGTCAGGTACGGCCAATTTGAATTGTCGTACAGCGGCAAGATGAAGCCGTTGACAAAATCGATGATTGGCACGGTGCGGCCATCGCTGGAGGTCATGGGCTCGTTCTCGACCTGGGCGAAGAACTGCTGCAACTGCACCTTGGCGGATTCCACCGTTCCGCTGAAAGGGCAGCCTTCGGATTCAACGCACTGGGCCAGCCAAGCTTCAATCTCGTGCTCAAAACCAACGCCCTGCGCCTTGGTCAGGTCAGCGGCCTGGCTTTTTGGATCCATGGCTCCATCAAGGACAAAGCGACCCACCTTGTGCGGGAACAGGTCCGCATACGTTGCCCCGAGGAAGGTTCCGTAGGAGAACCCGAGATAGTCCAATTGCTTGCCCCCGAGCACCGCGCGGATGACATCCATATCCTTGGCAGCCGAGACCGTATCAACGTGGCCCAAGAGTTCCCCGGTGTTGGCCGCGCAATCGGCAGCGTAGTGCTCGGTTTCCTCAACGATCTGTTCTTGATCTTCAGGCAACCAGGCGCGCAGGTTCTCCTGCCTTCCTTCGTCGGTCTCGGCATCGCTCTGGCAAGTGACCGGTGTGCTTTCACCCACGCCACGCGGGTCAAAGCCGATCACGTTGTAGGCCTTTTGCAGGTCTGCACTGAACATGGCTTGCACCGAAGATTCGACCATATCCAGCCCAGAACCACCGGGACCGCCAGGATTCACGAGCAGGTTTCGGCTGGCTCCCTCGGAAACACGCCGGTTCAGTGCAAGATCGATGCTGTCACCGGTTGGGTCTGCGTAGTCCAGCGGCACCTTGATCGTGGCGCATTCAATAACATCGCCGCATTTCTCCCAATCGATCTGCTGGGAGTAGTAGCTCTCCAGTCCTTGCGGGGCTTCGACGCTGCTGGCGCTCGGGGTGGCGTCGGTCCCTTCGGAGTCAGGGAGCGTCGATCCAGCGGAGCAACTGGTCAGCCCGGCAAAGGCCAGCAGGGTCGCCACCGCAATTAAACGCAGTTTGGATGAGCGTACAGGCACGTTGAGTGTCTCCTTGCGTTGGTTAGCGGCGACCCGGGTTTGGAAGGAGTCGAGTCATCAATGCTTCCAAAGCCATGAGCTGATTGACGTTAGCGGCCAAGCGGCTTCTCGTCTGGTTGATGGCGTCCAACTGGGCCAACGATTTTTCTTTGCTCTGGCCTTGTGAATAAGCTTCGAGCTTCTCGCGCAAATGCTCGTTGATCAGCTCGATCCCGGTTCCCAGCTGAAGGCTCAAGACATCTCGGAAAAACGTGGTCAAGTCGGTTAAAGTCCGGTCCAAGGCATCAAAGCTGGCGCGTCGCGCGAATCGCTTCGCATCCTCTTCCAAGGCCTTGAACTGGCCGCGCAACCCAGGAGGAATGGTTTCTTCGGGGCCTAGGCCATTGGCATGGCGCAGCTGTTCGGTCTTCTTCTGCAGATCGGTGCCGGTGATGTTCTCCGCGCGTTCCGTGGCCAGCTTGGAGATTTCCGCGGCGGCCGCCATGGCCTGGGGCAAAGTGGTGGTGCGCAGTGGCAGGGTAACAACCTTTTCACGCTGGATTCGTGCCTGCTCATCGCGGGCCAGCAGCCGGGCCACGCCAATATGCGACTGCGAGACTCGGGCAGCGAAGAGGGCCTGCTGCGGATCAAGGCCGTCGCGGCGCACCAAGAGGTCCGCCACGTCTGCGGTGGAGGGCACCGAAAGATTCACCGCGCGGCAACGAGAGCGGATGGTGACCAAGACGTCGGCCGGGGAGGGAGCGCAGAGGATCCAGATCATCCGCGCTGGCGGTTCCTCGATGGCCTTGAGCAGCACATTGGTGCTGCGTTCAGACATGCGGTCCGCGTCTTCAATGATGATGATGCGCCAACGCCCGGTGCTGGCGCTTTCCTGCGCACGGGTGATCAGGTGGCGGACATCGGCAATCTGGTATTCGAATTTATCGGTGGAGACAAAGGATACGTCCGGGTGCGAGGAAGCGAGCACCAGCTTGCAGTTCTCGCACTCGCCACAGCCGGCTGGGCTGGTGGTGCACTGCAAGGCTGCCGCAAAGGCGCGGGCCGCCGTAGTTCGCCCCGACCCTGGAGGGCCGGTGACCAGCCACGCATGGGTTGGATTGCCGCGGTCGACCTCGGCGCACAGCGTATCGATGACGCGCTGCTGGCCAGCCAGATCGCCAAAGACCGGGCGGCTCACAGCAGTCCAGCCAGGTGTGTGGTGACAGCGTGGTGCAGGTCTTCGACGCTGCTGTTGGCATCCAGGACGAGATAGCGGTCCGGCTCCAGGGAGGCCAGTTCCAGGAAGGCCTGGCGGATGCGTTCGTGGAAATCGTCGGGTTCTGCCTCCAGCCGGTCGGCCGCTTCCACACCGCCACCAGCAGCGATGCGCCGGGCTCGGCCATCGGCTGCCGAGATATCCAAGATGATGGTGGCATCTGGCTTCAACCCGTTGGTGGCGAAATGGTTGATCCCTGCGACCGCTTCAATTCCCAGGGCGCGTCCGATTCCCTGATAAGCCAGTGAGGAATCAACGAAGCGGTCACAAATGACATGGGTGCCAGCGGCCAAAGCCGGGGTGATGACCTGCTGGACGTGGGCGGCCCGGGCTGCGGAGTAGATCAGGGCTTCGGTGCGTGAATCGATATCGCCATGGCCGTGTTCAAGTACCAGCGTACGCAGTGCCTCGCTGATTTGGGTTCCGCCTGGCTCGCGGGTGGTAATGACCTTGGACCCACGTGTTTCCAGCCATTGCTGGGCGAGGGCGACCTGCGTGGACTTGCCTGCGCCGTCGCCGCCTTCAAAGACTATGAACAAGCCTGGGGCCGGCGCGCTCGATTCGTTATTCACCCCTCTAGCCTATCCAAGGAGCCGGCAAAACATCTGCGCAACCCCTGGGCCGTGCGCAACTAATCGCCCAGTGTGGTGGATTCGTCAGATGAAATGTAGTGAAATCCATCCAACGCTGTGCGGCGGCTGCGCGTAAAGTTTTTTCCATGAACTCCAGCAGCACGCCATCAGCTCCGCGCCCCGAGTGGGATCCGAAGACCCTTGTCGTTGCAGGTGGCCGTCCGGCCCATGCCATCGATGCACCGGTGAACCATCCGGTGACTTTCACCTCGACCTATCACTCCCACGGGCAAGCCGCTGCCGATGAACGCGTTTATGCGCGCTTCTCCAATCCGACCTGGGACCCATTTGAAGAGGTCCTGGGCCAGCTGGAAGTTGCCGCGTTGCCGGCGCTGGTATTCTCCTCGGGCATGGCTGCCATTGCTGCAGCGTTGAGCTTGGTTCCCGCCGGTGGCGTGCTGGTAATGCCAAGGCATTCCTATAACGGTTCGCTGGCCCTGAGCTCGGAATTGCAAGCTGCCGGCCGGCTGAGCATCCGCCCGGTGGATATTGCCGAAACCGATGAAGTGATCGCCGCCTTGCAGGGTGCTGACGTGCTGTGGGTGGAATCGCCGACCAACCCGATGCTGGAGGTCGCAGACCTGCCAGTGCTGTTGGCAGAAGCCCAGGCCCGCGGCGTGCTGAGCATCGTGGACAACACCTTCGCCACCCCGTTGCTGCAGCGTCCATTGGCTTCGGGAGCCGACGTAGTGGTGCACTCTGTCACCAAGTACCTCTCAGGGCACTCCGATGTCATCATGGGCGCGCTGGTGACCAGCGATGAGTCGCTGCGCCAGAAGCTGCATGGCTACCGGACCTTGCATGGCGCCATCGCCTCCCCGATGGATACCTTCCTGGCCTTGCGTGGTGTGCGCACCATGGCGGTGCGCATCGATCGTTCGCAGAGCAACAGCCAGGTGCTGGCACAGCGCCTGGCCGAACATCCCAAGGTGCAGGCGGTGCGCTACCCCGGCCTGGCACAGGATCCAGGACATGAGCGCGCTGCGCAGCTGATGGACGGCTTCGGTTCGGTGATCGCCTTCCAAGCGGGGCAGAGCGCCGAGCACGCCGACCAGGTTGTCGCTGCCTTCAACCTCATTACCGGAGCGACATCCCTGGGAGGGGTGGAAACCTTGGCCGAGCGCCGGGCACGCCATGCGTCGGAGCCGCAGACCGTTCCCGAGAACCTGATCCGCCTCTCGGTCGGGATTGAAGATGTCGAGGACTTGTGGTCGGATCTGAAGCAGGCGCTGGAACAGCTCTAGCGCGTGGCAGTACCAAAAAATTCCAACGCCCATAGGTAGAGTGAAGATATGTCCATGATGTATGTTGCCCACCTGATCGAGTACTACTTGATGCTGGCTCTGAGCGTGATCATTCTGGTGCTCGCGGTCTGGGCGGTAATTGACTGCTTGCGCCATGGTGCACAGCGCTTTGCGCAGGAAGGCAAGCGCACCAAAGGCTTTTGGACCGGCCTGACGGCTGCCAGTGCCGTTGTTTCGTTGCTGGGCATCCTCAGCGGGGGCGGAATCGGCTTCTTGCAGTTGATTGGTGCCTGCATCGCCTGTGTCTACCTGGCCGATGTGAAACCAGCAGTCAGCGGCCAAGGCGGCGGCTGGTACAACTACTAGGCCCCGGCAAAGAACATGATTCTTTTGAAGACCCGCGCTCTCCTGCAGATGGAGGGGCGGGTCTTCTCAATTAATGAACACTCCTTAACTTTGGCGCGTCTGCGCTGGAGCATTGGATAGGATGGATTATATGAGTCACACTTTGATCTTGCTTCGCCACGGGCAGAGCGAATGGAATGAAAAGAATCTGTTCACCGGCTGGTACGACGTATCGCTGACCGAACAGGGCCGTGCTGAAGCATCACGCGGCGGCCAGTTGCTGGCAGAAGCCGGATACAAGCCAGAGGTGCTGCATACCTCGCTGTTGACCCGTGCGATTGTCACCGCCAACCTGGCATTGGAGGCCGCAGGCCGCTCGTGGATCCCAGTGAACCGCGACTGGCGCCTGAACGAACGCCACTACGGCGCGCTGCAGGGCAAGGACAAGGCGCAGACCTTGGCCGAGTTCGGTGAAAAGCAGTTCATGGAATGGCGCCGCAGCTACGACACCCCGCCACCAGCCCTGGACGACGCTTCGGAATTCAGCCAGATCAACGACGAGCGCTACGCCGCCCTGGGCGATTCCGCACCACGCACCGAGTGCCTCAAGGACGTGCTCGACCGCATGCTTCCCTACTGGGAAAACAACATCAAGGCAGATTTGTCCGCAGGCAAGACCGTTATGGTCACCGCCCACGGCAATTCGCTGCGTGCATTGGTCAAGCACCTTGACGGCATCAGCGATGAAGACATCGCCAACCTGAACATCCCAACCGGCATCCCGCTGGTCTATGAGCTGGACGACAATTTCCAGCCGATCACCGCCGGCGGAACCTACTTGGATCCTGCAGCTGCGGCCGACGCCATCAAGGCTGTCGCAAACCAGGGACGCAAGTAAAACCCGCTATTCGGCGGCACCAGAACCCCAGGCCTTGAGCTTGGAAATTCTGGTGCCGCCGTTTCGGCTTTAAGCTCGAATATGGGCCGGCTATATGGCTGTGAGCGAAACTACTGCGCACGATTGTATTTTTGGCATTAGTATGCTGTAATCTCCTATTTCGAATAGGCTCAATGGCTCACGTTAGGAATGCAATTCGTGGCAACTGATTACGATGAAGTCCGCCCAGACGTTGCTGAGGCACGTAAGGCTTCTCTGGATGCGGTTAAGTCCGCAAACGCACCGGACGCCAAGTCCGTCGTGCGCGAGCTCGACGAAGCCGATCACACTGATGGAATGGATCTGCCAGGTGCAGATTTGTCCAACGAGGAACTGACGGTTACCGTCATTCCACAGAAAGACGACGAGTTCATCTGTGGCTCGTGCTTCTTGATTCGCCACCGCTCACAGCTGGTTCGCGAAGAAGGCAATGTAGGTTTCTGCGTAGAGTGCGAAGGCTAAAACCCGCTTTACGCTGGCGCTATTAGTGCGTCGAAAATTTCTAGGGCAATCCGCCAATTGGCGGGTTGCCCTTCGCCTTAACTGCTCGTTGCACACATGGCCAAATAAATAGTGCCTGTTGCCGGAGTTCTCCGGCAACAGGCACTATGTCAAGAATTCAGCACGCGCTCACTGGCTCAGGCGTCGGATGGGTCCCACTCGCCGGTGACCAGGTAGGTCACCTTGCGTGCTACCGAAACACCATGATCGCCGAAGCGCTCCAGGTAGCGGCTGGTCAATGAAACATCAACGGTAGTCGGTGCCGAAGCATCCCAATCGGCTTCCGCAATTCGCGCAAACACGCTGGAGTGCAGGCGATCGACTTCGTGGTTCAATTCAATAATTTCCGCGGCAATCTTCAGATCACGGGTATCGAGCAGGCGGGCTACCGCCTGGGCAATCTGGATATCGATCCTGGCCATTTCGGAAAAGGTTGCCGAGATCCTTTCTGGGATTGCCGGCTGCGGGAAACGCAGGCGGGCTAGCTGCGCCAGGTGGCGTGCGAGGTCGCCCATGCGTTCCAGGGAAGCACTCATGCGCAGCGAACCGACGATCATGCGCAGGTCGCTGGCCACGGGGCCCTGGAGTGCCAGGGTGTCGATGGCTCGTTCATCCAGCTGGTTCTGCAGGAAATCAATTTTCGCGTCCGCCGCGATAACTTCCTGGGCTAGCTCCACATCGGCATTCGCCAATGAATCCCACGCGCGATCCATCGCGGTCGCGACCTGGTTGGCCATCTCAATAAGTTCTTCGCCAATTTGTTGTAGATCTGCCTGAAAAACCTTACGCACAGCAGTTCCTTTCGAGTGTCGGTTCCCATGCCAGCGGGTTCCCTGTCTTCGCAGCGAACCACCCCGAACAGATTTATGGCATGGTGGAGGGTCTTACTCCAGCCTGTCAGCGGGTGATTAACGAATATGCCACGAAACGTGAACGTTTGGTGAACAGCGCGCCGATTTGGCCGTTTTCGCGTCATTTAGGAACGAAGGAACCCAGCGGGGAAGCTAGGCTAAAAGGGTGAACGATGTGATCTCGACTCTGATAGCCGGTGTCCTCGGTCTGGCCTTGGGCATCGTTGGCGTGATCGCTTTCAGGATGTCGCAGCGCCGGACCGCCCGACTGCCGCAGGTTGACGAGCCCCTGCTCCCTGAAGGTGCAGCCGCTGTCCTGTCCGTCATCGGACGCGCCTTCGTGATCCTCGATGATGTCGACGGCGTGGTGCGGGCCAATCCGGCTTCCTATGCCTACGGGCTGGTTCGTGGGCATACGCTCGTGCACAACGAACTGCTGGCCCTGGTGCGCCAGGTCCGGGCGGACGGCGTGATCGCTGAAAGCCAGTACGAATTGCAACGCTCAACGCTCGGCGCCGGCCAGCTGATTGTGCACGTGCGTGTTGCGCCGCTGGGTGATGAGTATATTCTGCTGCTGGCCGATGACCGCACCGAGATCACGCGCACCGAAGCCATGCGCAATGACTTCGTGGCCAACGTGTCCCACGAATTGAAAACACCCGTCGGTGCGATCTCCTTGCTGGCCGAGGCCATTACCGAAGCCGCCGACGATCCGACAGCTGTGCGCCGCTTTTCCACCCGGATGGACAAGGAATCGCGGCGGCTTGCCGCGCTGGTCCAGGACATTATCGAGCTCTCCCGGCTGCAAGCCAGCGATGCCATTGTGCAGGGCAGGGAAGTGAACATCCACAACGTGGTGGCCGAAGCGGTGGACCGCAGCCACTTGCTTGCCGAGGAAAAGGGCATCAGCATCACCGTGGGCGGACATCTGGAGGAACCGATCCTGGGCGATCCCGACCTGCTGATGACCGCTGTGCGCAACCTCATCGATAACGCGATCCGCTACTCGCCGGCGAACACGAAGGTGGGCGTGGGGATCCGCCAGCGTGATGGCTACGCGCAGATTTCGGTCACCGACCAGGGGCCGGGCATTTCACCCGAAGAGCAAGAACGCGTCTTCGAGCGCTTCTACCGGGTGGACTCGGCACGCTCGCGGCAAACCGGTGGCACCGGTCTGGGGCTGAGCATTGTCAAGCACGTGCTGGCCAACCACGGTGGCGAAGTATCCCTGTGGTCGCAGCCCGGCCAGGGCTCCACTTTTACCCTAAGACTTCCCCTAGCGGATGAAGAACGGACGGGCACCGATGGTGCCGCCGACGAGATGATGAAGGAACGAGCGGTCGAGGCTAGAACCTCCGATCGCGAAGGAGGACGACGATGACCCGCATATTGATCGTAGAGGATGAGGAATCGCTCTCTGACCCGCTGTCTTTCCTGCTGGAGCGCGAAGGTTTTGAAGTACGGATCGCCGAGGACGGGCTGGTTGCCGTCACCGAGTTCGAACGCCACGGCGCCGATCTGGTGCTCTTGGACCTGATGCTGCCGGGCCAGCCGGGCACCGAGGTGATTCGCCAGATCCGACTCAATAGCCAGGTCCCGGTCATCATGCTCACCGCCAAGGATTCGGAAATCGACAAGGTTGTTGGCCTGGAGCTGGGCGCCGACGACTATGTCACCAAGCCCTACTCATCGCGCGAGTTGCTGGCCCGCATCCGTGCCGTCCTGCGCCGCCAGGGCGAGGGCGAGGAGCTCATCAGCAATGTGGTCACCGCCGGCCCGGTGCGCATGGACGTTGAACGCCACATGGTCTCGGTCGACAATACCGAGGTGTCCATGCCGCTCAAGGAGTTCGAACTGCTTGAGATGCTCTTGCGCAATGCCGGCCGAGTGCTCACTCGCGGCCAGCTGATCGACCGCGTATGGGGCAGCGACTATGTGGGGGATACCAAGACCCTCGATGTTCACGTCAAGCGCCTGCGCTCGAAGATTGAACCCGACCCGGCCACGCCAGAGCACTTGGTGACGGTGCGCGGCTTGGGCTACAAGTTCGTGGTCTAGCCGGCAATAACGCTTAAACGACAGGGAGCCTGGGAACGAATCAAAGGATTCGTTCCCAGGCTCCCTGTTCTGTTGAGCCCTAGTGGCCCGAAGTCGAGTGGCTCTCGGTCTTCTTCAGGTGGTCGGTGACCGAGTCATCGGATCCGCCTGGTACGAAGTCGCGGTATTCAGCCAAGGTGCCGTCTACGACTGGAACGCTGAAGTCCACGGTCTCACCAGATGCGGTGAAAGCGGTCTCTGCGTGCTCGCCGGCTGCAATGTTCAGGCCGGAGATGACCTTCTGGTTTGCGTCGTCTTCCAGCTTGACGCTTTCGTCGGCTGGAACCGAGATGGTTACCGGCTGGGTGCTGGCTGCCTTGACGGTCAGGGTCAGCGAGGAATCGCTGTCATTGACAACGGTGCCGATCAGGCGCGCCTTGGAGCCGTCGCTGTTGGTAACGAACATCAGGTTGCGGACCTGTGCGTCGGCAACGTCGACATGCACGCCATCGCTGGCAGCGTAGTCGGTGTTGGTGGACTGCTCGTTGATGGCGCCACAGCTGGTGACACCGAATGCCAGGGCAGCCACAGCGAGGGACGCGGCAATGCGGCGTCCAGCGGTCATGCGTGCGGTGATCACGACACTAACTCCTCGGTGAGAATAATGAGTTGCTTCGGTTCGAGGCTATCTGCCTGGCTGCGCCCAGAGCAGGGGCAACCCAAGATTTAGACCACGATTACCTCTAAGCCTAGCTGTTTTTAACGCAAAGACGCGATTTAGCGACGTGCAACACACGCTTTTCGACAAGTGGTAGAGAACCGGGAAAGGGATGAAGAGGTATAAAACCCTGTTCAGCGTACTTTCTTCTTACCATGTTTCTCTTGCGAATGGAAGAGGCGATTCCGCGTGAATTCGCGGTTATATGGGGCACAAACGAGGGATCGTTGATGGTAAACATGTTAGACTAGTTTGTGGGAAAGGGGTTTATCCACATGGTTTTTGAGGTTGGCGAGACTGTTGTCTACCCGCACCACGGCGCCGCAATGATCGAAGAGATCAAGATGCGCAAGATCAAGGGCGAAGAGAAAATGTATCTCAAGCTCAAGGTGGCTCAGGGCGATTTGACCATCGAAGTTCCTGCAGAGAACGTTGATCTGGTTGGCGTGCGTGACGTGGTAGGTCAGGAAGGCTTGGACCATGTGTTCGATGTCCTTCGTGCTGAATTTACTGAAGAGCCGACCAACTGGTCGCGCCGCTACAAGGCAAACGTCGAGAAGCTGGCTTCCGGCGATGTCATCAAGGTTGCCGAGGTCGTGCGTGACCTTTGGCGCCGAGAAAATGATCGTGGTCTGTCGGCTGGCGAAAAGCGCATGCTGGCCAAGGCCCGTCAGGTTTTGATCAGCGAATTGGCTTTGGCCAAGGACCTGGATGAGACCAAGGCCGAGGGCCTGTTGGATGAGGTCTTGGCTTCGGCCTAGGCAAAACTCCCGATTGCATCTTGCCGTGGAGCGCTGTAAAGCGTTTCACGGCTGTTGCCGTTAAAAGCCCAATCACTTGCCGATGAACACGATAAGCTGGGCGCTGTGAAGCAAACCCCATCGCATTCTTCGAGCCTGATCCTGGTTGCTGCCGGAATGGGCACGCGGCTCGGCGCCGGAATCCCCAAAGCACTGGTCCAGGTGGCCGGCAAAACTTTGGTGGAGCACGCCATCGACCGAATCCTCCAGGTCAAGCGGATCACCGAAATCATCGTGGTCACACCCGCTGGCGACCACCGCATGGCCGAAGCGCTAGCCGCCTTTGGTTCCGTGCTGCGCACCGTGCCCGGCGGAAGCAGCCGCGCCGATTCGGTAGGCCGCGGGCTCGAAGCGGTCAATCCCGGGGCCTCGGCCATCTTGGTTCATGACGCCGCCCGCGCCTTTGCCCCCGCAGAGCTTTACGACCGGGTCCTGGACGCGCTGGAACAGGGACAAGCCAATGCGGTCATCCCCGCGCTGCCGGTAACCGACACGATCTCAGTCGTGGAGCCGGGAGGCGCGGCGGGTACTGAATTCATCGATCACACACCGCCGCGATCCACCCTGCGCGCGGTGCAAACTCCGCAGGGATTCAATGCAGCGGTGCTGCGCCAGGCCCATGCCCAGCTCGACCACTGCACCGAAGCCGAACTGGAAAAAGTTACCGATGACGCTTCGATCGTGAGCGCGCAGGGAGAAAAGGTGCAGGTCGTGGCCGGAGCGCAGCAGGCGCTGAAGGTCACGCACCCCGAGGACCTGGAGACCGCCAACCAGCTGGCCACCGACCAGAACAGCTCCGCCAACACTGCCAGGGAAACAATGATTCTGCCACGCATCGGCAACGGCATCGACGTCCACGCCGTCAGCCAGGACCCCGCCCGGCCAATGTGGCTGGCTGGCCTGCACTTCCCGGACGATGTTGGCCTTTCGGGGCATTCGGACGGCGACGCGGTGGCCCATGCTGCCTGCGATGCGCTCTTTAGCGCTGCCGGGATCGGCGATCTGGGAACCCACTTTGGGGTGGACCGGCCGGAATTCTCCGGGGCCAGCGGTGTGAGCCTGCTTGCAGAAGCGGCCCGCCTGGTTCGCAAGGCAGGGTTCGAAATCGGGAATGTCGCGGTGCAGTTTGTGGGACGGCGCCCGCGCTTCTCGGCCCGCCGCGAAGAGGCCAGCCAGGTGCTCAGCGATGCGATAGGCGCCCCAGTCAGCGTCATCGCAACCACCAGCGATGGCCTGGGGTACGAGGGCGAGGGCACCGGAATTACCGCCTACGCCACCGCCCTGGTCTTCCCCCGGCAGCGGTGAGCGCGCAGGCCCGGCGAAAGCCCAGATCAGCGAGCGCATCACAAGTGAAGTACAAAGGCCGTGTCCATCGGATAACCTTAAAGGCGTGAGCCTGCGATTCTATGACACCAAAACAGCATCTGTACGCGACTTCCAGCCGCTAGCCGAAGGCGAAGTCAAGCTGTACTACTGTGGCGCTACCGTACAGGGCATGCCGCATGTAGGCCATGTGCGCAGCGCCATCGTTTTCGATGTCCTGGTTCGCTGGCTGGAATACCGCGGGTTTGCGGTCACCACGGTACGCAACGTGACCGATATCGATGACAAGATCCTGGAGAAGTCCGCCAACTCCTTTGCCGCAGATTTCGAGGCCGACCAGCACTACAAGCCGCGCGAAGAATGGTTTGCCCTGGCCTACCGCTTCGAGCAGGAATTCGCCCGGGCCTATGAAGCGCTCGGTGTGCGCCGGCCGACCTATGAGCCGCGCGCTACCGGGCACATCACCGAAATGCATGAGCTGATCTCGGAGCTGATCGAGCGCGGCCACGCTTACCCGGCCGCCGATGGCTCCGGCGATGTGTACTTCGACGTGCGCTCGTACGAGCAGTACGGTGCCTTGACCCGGCAGAAGATCGAGGACATGCAAGACGCCGCGGACTCTGATCCGCGAGGCAAAAAGGACGCCCGCGACTTCGCCCTGTGGAAGGGGCACAAGGACTCCGATCCGGGCACCGCTTCCTGGCCTAGCCCATGGGGCCGCGGCCGCCCAGGCTGGCACCTTGAGTGCTCGGCGATGGCCGGCAAGTACCTGGGCAGCGAGTTCGACATCCACGGTGGCGGACTGGACCTGCGTTTCCCGCATCACGAAAACGAGATGGCGCAGTCCAATGCGGCCGGCCACGGGTTCGCCAACTTCTGGATGCACAATGGCATGGTCACCTACGAGGGCGAGAAGATGTCCAAGTCCATTGGCAACACCATTTCCCCCGAGGAAATGCTCGCACTGGCCGACGCCCGAGTGGTGCGCTACTTCCTGGGCCAGGCCCAGTACCGCTCCATGCTGGACTACCGTCCGGACTCGCTGACCGAAGCCGGTGCCGCGGTGGAACGCATCGACACCTTCATCTCCAACGCCCGCTACCGCTTGGGTGCTGCGGCAGATTCGATCGTTGCCACGCAGGTGCCGGAGGCATTCGCCAGTGCGATGGATGACGACCTGAACGTCCCGATGGCCCTGGCGGCGTTGCACGAAACCGTGCGCCACGGCAATGCCTCGCTGGACAAGCACGACGACGCAGCCACGGCCACCGCACTGGGCCAGGTTTTGGCGATGACCCGGGTCCTCGGACTGGACGATGCCGGCAATCAGCAGAATTCCAAGGCAACTGCCGAGCACGATGTCCTGGATCAGCTGATCCAGGCGCAGCTGGCTGAACGCGCCCAGGCGCGAGCCGCCAAGGACTGGGCCCGCTCGGATGCGATCCGCGATGCCTTGGCCGCCGCTGGAATCACGGTGCTCGACTCGGCCGACGGCGCCCGCTGGACACTGAACAACTAGCCGACCTAGCGGCTACAACAAACTCAACTTTAAGGACACATACCATGAGCAAAAAGGGCCCAACCAAGGGCAGTGGCGGCAAGGGACGACGTTCCCTCGAGGGCAAGGGCCCGACCCCGAAGGCAGAAGACCGCCCGTACCACAAGGCTTACCGCGCCAAGCAGCTTTCCGAGCGCTCGGCAGCCAAGCGCAGCACCGGCAATCGCACCGACCGCATCAAGGTCAACGCCGAATTTGTCACCGGCCGCAACTCGGTGGTTGAAGCACTGCGCGCCGGCATCCCTGCCAAGGCGCTGCATGTAGCCATCCGCGTTGATGTTGACGACCGCGTGCGCGAGTCCCTCAAGCTTTCTGCGGCCCAGGGCATTCCGTTGATGGAAGCTTCCAAGCAGGAACTCGACCGGATGACCGATGGCGCGATCCACCAGGGCCTTGCCCTGCAGATTCCGCCCTATGAGTACAAAGACGCCGTTCAGCTGGCGACCAAGACTATCAAGGACTACGACCGCGGGTACACCAAATCCCAGCCGCTGTTCCTTGCCTTGGACGGAATCACCGACCCGCGCAACCTTGGCGCGATCGTACGCTCGGCCTCCGCATTTGGCGCAGACGGCGTCATCATCCCTGAGCGTCGAAGCGTTGGCATGACTGCCTCGGCATGGAAAACCAGCGCCGGCGCTGCCGTGCGCGTTCCGGTTGCCAAGTGCAGCAACCTGACCAGTGCGCTGAAGGAAATCAAGGCCGCCGGTATCTTCGTGATCGGCCTTGACGCCGGTGGCGACATGGAATTGCCAAACTTTGAACTGGCGACCGGCCCGCTGTGCATCGTGGTTGGCTCGGAAGGCAAGGGCCTGTCCCGACTGGTCCGCGAAAACTGCGACGCCATTGTCTCGATCCCCATCGACTCCGCCATGGAATCGCTGAACGCGTCGATGGCCGTCGGCATTTCGCTGTACGAAGTTTCCCGTCTGCGTAATCAGGGCACCAAGTAGCACTGGGCATTCTTCAAAGGGTTGCCACTTGTCGAGAGACAGGTGGCAATCCTTTTTTCGTACAGTGACCCGCTTCATAACAATAAATTTCAGTTGTTTTTGGGCAGGATTCACTCGCATCTGCTCAGGAACCGCGAGAATTCGGGGTTTCTGAAGCCAAGCATGAGTGCGCAGGCCGATTTTGCGTCTGGTGGGAATCCGTGTAGAGTTTTATCTCGCGCCGCTGATCCGGACGGGCCGAAAAGGCCTGCAGGGAACAGCGGGGTGAACAAGCTGGAAACATCGAGTTGACTTTGGTTGACATGATGGTAGGCTTGAAAAGTTGCTCCGGAGCGAAGCAGTCGCCGAGTTTGTGGTGGTTGTGGTGTCGAGAGTGTTTGTTGTTTGAGAACTCAATAGTGTGCCAAGTTTGTTGATACCGAAT
>Ga0160443_100677_pt1 | contig 19112 bp, 22 predicted proteins | sample HID1972I_E1MG_FD_108244 | JGI IMG/M metagenome (GOLD analysis project Ga0160443, IMG submission 108244) | Enriched pill bug-associated microbial communities from UW Madison campus, WI, USA - HID1972I_E1 MG | ecosystem: Host-associated > Arthropoda: Insects > Digestive system > Unclassified ... | reverse complement strand
TCTGCAGGCGGGTGGCGATGTCGTTGCCGTTGACCGGCAGGATGGTGATGCCCGGAGCGGCTGCTCGAATCCGGGCCAGGGCTTCATTATCGGCCACTTCGACGGCGAGGCCAGCCGCGCCCATTTCCTGCAGTTCAGCAGCGCGTTGACGCAGCCAAGTCAGCGACTGGGGATCGTCACCGACCAGGAAAAATGGCCGCAAACCCGGCATGTTCAGGGCGAGAGACGTGATCTGGCCGGGGCTCAAGTGGGAGCTGCGGACGGGCAGTATCCAGGCTTCATCGGCAAACGTGGACAGGTCCGCATGCATGACCCGATCAGGCTGGGTCTTGTTGTTTATTGGCGGCCTGGAAACTTGAAAATGGGGCCGGGTGAAGTCGCTAGGCTGATCCCCGGCTACGGTCAGTTCCGGCTGGGCGAAAGGAGCCAAGAGCAGGATGAAATAGCAGATAAGGGATATTCGCTTCATGGTGGTGTGCCCTGTTTGAAGGAAACCTGCAGTCGTTCGAGTTGTCGGGAAAATCCGGCGCGGTAACGCGTGGCCGGCGTTCCTCCTGCCGGTCGGTGATATCGGCCGGCAGCTGACACCCAATCACCGGTAGCGGCGTGATGCTCCTGCAGCAGCGCGGCGGTCACGGCGAGATTTCGGTAGGGATCAAGGGCTTCGCAAGGGCTGGAAAAACGTTGTCCGTGGTAACCCAGGTTGGTTTGCCCGAGACCGGCATCTACCCGCTTGGCGTCATGTCGGGCGAGTGCCTGAAGCAAGGCGTGACAGGCGGCCTGGCGAGTGGCGAAGCGGTAGGGCTTTCCGACGATGTTCAGCGTCCAGGGCCATGGCAGTAGTCTGTCACGGACTTGGGTTCCGCTCTCCTGTAGGGTAATCGCGAACAGCACCGTAGAAGGGATGTCGGCGTCATGCGCCGCCAATTGGTAGGCAGGAGGCGGAAGTTCGTCAGCCTGGACGGCGAGCATTGTCAGCATGAGCGCAATACCACTCAGTCGAGGCGTTGCCATTGTCCATTCACCTGTTGAAATGTGGCAGGCAATGACCCCGGGGCACCCAGGTTGAACCAGCGACCATGGTCATGGTTCAAGGTGATCTGCTGGCGTTGGACCTTGACCGGATCGATGTCCGCTTGCCGAGCCCAGCTACGGACGCGTTCATCCTGGCCTTGGCTGCCCACCAGGTAGATATCGAACGCCGTGTCGCTGCTTTGCAGACGCAGCGCTTCGTCGGTGCACGCCGGGCAGTGGTCCTCCACAAACAGGGCCTGGCGCGGCATGATCGATGAGCTGGCAGGGAGCGGGGACGCCATGCCCTGGATCGGCAGCAGCCCGGGAAACAGCTTGGTCCAGGCTGCGGTGTAAGCGTTTTGGTAAGCCAACTCGCGCTCGGCGCGTTTGGCTTCCAGCGCTACCTGTAATTCGGCATAGCGCTGGCGCTCTTGGTCGGTCTGGGCTTCGACCCCGAGTGCGGTCAACGGATCGCGGTTCGGGCTCCAGAAACCGCGCGGGCCGGCTTGGATCTGTTCGAAGCGCGTCCACTCCTGCTCTGTCAGACCCCAGCTCGCCGCCTGTTCAGAGTCAGAACGCCCCAGGGGAGCGGACTGCGTGTTCTGGATCCGTGACTGTGTCGCGACGGGGTTGCCCACCGCAGCGCCCGTGGCCAGTAGCGAAGCGAGACAGACAACGGTGGGCAGTAGCGCTCTGTTCATGATCACTACTCAAGGGAGGTGCACGGTCTGATCTGGCTGAGCGGCCACCGCGAAGATGGCTGAGTTCGGCTCCAGTATTTTCAGGCGCCAAGCCCCTTGCTGCTCACCGCTGTGTAGCAGCCGGACATCCGTGAGCGAGCGACTGTCATGAGGTGCGACCGCCAGAAAGCGCTCACCACCGCGGGACTCGACACTCAATACTGAAAACGGTGGCGAGAGCGGGGTGGGTTTGGGGCGAGCGGTCTTTTTCGGTTTGGTCGCAGAAGGCGTCGGCGATGGGGGTGATGGCTGGGTCTTGTGCTCCAGGAGCTGCTGCTCGACCTGTTCAAGGCGTGCGCGCAGCGCTGTCAGGTCTGCCTGGGTGGCGCGGGCTGCGAGACCATCACGCAGTTCCTGTATATCTTGCGCCCACTGATCCAACATCGGATCGAGGGTATTGGCCTGTTGCTCACCGGTATCGACCATCTGCTTCAGGTCTTTCAGCGCGTACTGCAGCTTCTCCTGGGCATCCTTGAGGGCGCTTGAATCATGTTGCAGGGTGTCCAGGGTTTGTAGGTGTTGGGTGTTCGTGCTCTGCAGTTCGGCCACGCGTTGATACTGGTTATACAAACCACCGCTCAGGCCGGCGACCGCCAAGCAAAGCAGCCCAATGATGAGGGTTTGAAACGTCGAGGCTCTCATGGGCGTGCCTCCAACAGATGGGGCGAGACGGGTGTGATCAGCGCGACGCCGGCCTCCGTTTTCTGCTGTTCGAAGCAGACTGAACGGCTGACTTCGTCGGTCGTGAGTTGCCAGGCGGGGCCAGCGAGCACTTGGAGCGCGCGGCGCAAAGAGATCGGGCCGAGCCGGTAATGGGCCGCGGGCAGGGGCCGAGTAAACAGCACCCTCACCGACGCGGTAACGGGGCAGAGCGCATAGCCCGAGCGCTGCAATACGTACTGCAATGCATCCTGCACCGAAGGGTTCAGGCTGGACGGGATGCTCACGTCAATGATTTGGGTAAGAAGATCGCGTTGTTCCGTGGTGGGCTCGGTGCTGGCCAGCGTGTAGCGGCCATAACGAAGCTCTGCCGGATGGCTTTCTTCGGCTATACCCTTCGAGTGCTGGGCCCGATTGGAGCCACTGTCGATCTCTGGATTGGTCGGCAAAGGGTTGGGGATTTGCGCGGTGCAGGCGCTCAACAAACCCAGCAGGCAGGCAGGCGTGAAAAAACGCTCCATGGAAAAAACCTCATGTCAGATTCAGTGCAGAACCTGACATGAGGTGAAGGAGCGATTCTGTGAGAAAGTTGATTCAAGACGGGTCGTGTTTACGCCGAGCACGTGACTACTCATCAAAAATAGCGAGTCCATCCAAGACAGCAGCATCAGGATCGAAGATCAACAATCGCACATCTGCCAGTGCCGCGAGATACAGTACGTTGACCAAGGCTTCTGGTGTGCCAGCGTCAAGTTGCTCTTGCCTCAGCCATGAGTAAGGGCGGCCCTCGATCGTTAACAGGTTATTGTCAGTCCAGGGTGTGCCGATCAACTTACACGCGATGCCATGGCAGTCGCTCAAGGTAAAGGGTTCGAACAGCAGGCCGGTTGGTCTGCAACCCAAGCTGCCAGCCCGGCGTCCCAAGTAGCGCACTGTTTCTTCAGTGAGGTGTGCGGTGCTGATTTCCCAGGCTCGACTGTAGTGACCTGTTTCGAAGCGTAAGCGGTGGACCATGGCTTGGGCTTCTTCCTGGGAGTACAAGTCGCCGACGTGATGCCACTGGTTGAACATTTCGCCCCTCACGGCGTAGATCACCAGCCGTACCAGTCCCGTGGATTCGCACTGCTCATCCAACTCATCCGGAATGGATTGGCCTTCACTGATCAAGGCGAAATCGTCATTAAACAAGCACGGGTACTGTTGCAGGGCATCATCAGGCAGATTGGCTTGTGAGTCGTGCACGGGGCGAAAGCAGGGAGGGCAGTCGTTTTCATAGGTGATCAGTAACAGCCGTTCGATCTGAAAGTGGTCGTAACCGCGTGCAAATGGGTTTGAGCTTGGCAGCGGAGTTACTGCTTGCGGGAGAGGGTTCATGTGAAGTCTCCAGAATGAAAATGAACAAGGCGCCACTCGGCGCCTTTGAGGGTTAAAGCCAGCCATGTTCGGCCAGGGAGAACGGACGACCTTTGCCTACGATGAAGTGATCCAGCACCCGTACTTCAACCAAGGCCAAGGCGTCTTTCAGTCGTGCGGTTAAAGCACGATCTGCCAGGCTAGGCTCCGTACAACCGGAAGGGTGGTTGTGAACAAGAATGGCGGCCGCGGCGTTATGAACCAGGGAGCGTTTAACGACTTGGCGGGGGTAAACACTGGTGCTATCAATGCTGCCGTGAAAGAGGACTTCGAACGCCGAGACGCGGTGTTTGGCATCGAGAAAAATCACCGCGAACACTTCATGTTCCTGCGGTGCCAGTTGCAGTTTTAGATATGCAGCGACCGTGTCGGGTGACGTTAGGTCTGGGCCTTGGGCAAACAGTCGACGATCCAAAATATGCAGGGCTTCGTCGATCAGTCCATTTTCTTGGGTAATGCGATCAGCTTCGAAATCCGAGGTCTCAATCTGTGGGAGTGAGGGGCTCATGGCGGTACCTCTGAGGTAGAAAGTCAGGGGTACACGCCCTGATGGGAGTAGTACCCCCAGGGTGGGTGTGGAGTCGTGCGTGTTAGCCGATGACGTTCTGTTTACAGGCGAGTGAAACGGTGGCGTTGGCTATGTAGTAACGAACCACAGCTATCGCAGGGTAATGAGGAAAAGGCTTTTATGCCCCAGCCTGCGTCTAAGTCGAAGTCGGCGCTGATGGGCATTAACTGCATCAGGCCATGATGTACCGCGGCAATGCGCTGCTCGATTTCATGTTCCGAGTGATAGAACGATAGCGTGCTGTAATCCTCGTAAGCGGCGCCGAACAGGCAGTCGTCGCAAAGCCAGAAGGATTCCATGAGGGGCCCCCTGTGTAGATTGAAAAAGGCGCTCTAAGGAGCGCCTTGCTGAGGAACATCGTGAACTGTTCAGGCGGACTGAACGGTACGTGTAGCGTCACCGCAAGTTGTGCCCGCAATGGGTGGGGAGACGGACTCGAGTCGAGTCTGTGTTGGCGTTTCGATCTCCTCAGCATCGGTGTTAGCCGACGATGAAGAGGACTCACTGTTGGGCGCTGGCTCAGCAGGTGCTGTTGCCTCCTGCCTGGCGGGCGCTTTGTATTCGAAGGTGCCATTGACCTTGATCCAGTCGATGAACAGCAGACGGCCCTTCAGGCCGGCGCCCGGTTGACCTTGTTTATCGCCTTTCTCGTAGAGAAAGGGATCGATCCACAGGTCGCCGATACGGAATGACAACAAGACTTTTTTCTCGGTGTTGACGGCGTCCATGTAGAGTCGGATCAAGCGCTCCGCTTCACCCCCGGCGACTTTGCAATCGAAGCGGGTGTATTCCACGGCGTTGGAAGCGCCGTGTAGGGCTGAGATATCACAGGCCATGAACGGCTGGCCGCGGCGCACTTGTACCTCGCGAATGCGGTTGAGGTAGCCGATGCCGACGGTGTGCAGGTTGAAGTAAGTGGTTGCTTCTGGGGATTGGTTAGCGTGGGCCATGGTGGTTCTCCTGTTTGAAGGGAAAACGGTGACGCACGGTCCCTGGCGGGGAAGTGAGCCCCCGTCGGGTTAGGTAAGGTGAAGACGCGCAGTGAACTATTCACCACCGGTAAGCCGGTAATGATCAGCGTGATACATCTGGGGAATAGCAGCGCAGCAGAGGAGCTTCTGCGGGGGATCCGAAGGTCTAGAGTAGTGGGCATTCATCACCGCCGAAGCGGCAATCGTACGAGCTTCCGAACGCTGATCGTACTTGGGGTAAACCACCACATAAGTGGCGTAGCCTTGAAGGTTCAAGCTACCTGGGCTGGGCTGTCAACGACAGCGAACCACGCCCTTTATATATGCCCGTCACAGGGGGGCGTCAAGGCGCTGTAACTCGTTTTTTTATGGCCAGAATACAATGGCAGTTGTTGGACAGAAGAAAGTGAAGAGTGGGCCTGGCGGTGAGCCAGGCGAGGAAGATAACAGCCACCTTTGGTGGTCAGACGCAGTCGACAAGCGCCTCGTAAAACTTGGTTTAACTGCGCCATGAGTCACCAACCGACCCTTGTCGTGGCCTGGATCGAAAGTTGCTGGCACGCATCCGCGCACAAAGGGTGCCCAGTGTTTCCCCGGTGGGCACCGGGACTGAAGGCGGTCGCCGCAGCGGATGACCGCTATTGCCTGTTAGAGGCAACAGGGGTCATCCGCCACCCCGACCTGGTCGAGCACAAATAGGAATAAAACTCTCTAGAGGAGAGGGCTCCGAACTCAGGGAGTCCGACCGAGCTACCCGGAGCGAGTCGGTCTTGGGCCGCCGTTGGCGATGATCCAGGAGCACTACAGCAAGGAAGGCGGGGCGACGTCAAGGTAGAGAATGCCCGTAGCACTCCCTGGATCAAATGGCAGTTAAAACGGTTACTTGCTGCCGAGATGAGCGGCCAATTGCTCCACCGTCGACAGGATAAAGGCACGGTCGTTTTCGTCCTCCAGGCAGCGTACAACTGCACTTCCATTGGCGAGACTGCGTCGGAACCTAAGGCACCTAAACAAAGATTATTTTCGTTTCGGCATCGGCTAAAAAAGCAATGAGCTTTTTGTTCTCTACGTTGTTGCTTGGGAGGCAGGACGGATCAACACGAAAGGTAATTGGCCACCGTCCTGAAGGTTCACGAAAGGCGGCATTTTTTATGCCGAAATTGCGTCAGGCTGTGCCTTGGTCATCGGCTTTTTCGGCACTCGTTTGTTTAACAGGGCGCTCCTTCATGACCGTGCTGAGTACCCGGTGAGGCAGGATTCCAACTCGGCGCGCTTCGATCTTGAAGGTCACCCTTGTGTTTTCTTCACTGTCCTCCCACTCATCTCGCACCGTGCGGCCCTCGACCAACACGCGCATACCTTTCTGGTACAGTGTGCTCCAGTGTTCAGCGTCCCGGTGCCAAAGCTCGACCGGCGCCCAGTAACCACCTCGGTCTTCATAGCTACCATCACGTGGTACTGGGTTGTCGAAGTACACATTCAGCCTCAACAAGCGTCGAGGCTCGTCATTACCTGAGGCAAACTCCTGGAATTCTGGCGCACTGCCGATGTTGCCTTCGCCGACAAAAAAAGTGCTCATTGTCATACCTCCACTGCTGTTTTGAACTGGCGCAGTAGCTGCTCGGCACTGCCCATTTTGATCGCGCAGGTCGTGGCCTGGCGGTAAAGTGAATGCACCACACTCATCTGTAAGTTCAGAGCAATGCGGTCGCATTCGATTCGCAGCAATCTCTCGCGTACGGCCTGCGACAGGGATTTGTGGGAGACTTGGCGCTCCCAGACCGTAACCCCCATGCGGGTAAAATCACGGGTGCGCCAACGCAAAAAGCTGCTGCCTGCGCCAGTGTTCTGCAGTACCAATCGAATGTTCAGCAGTGAGAAGGGGGGCTGTGCTGCCTGCTGCACGGAAACCTCCATCAGATGACGTAACTGCGCCTCGATCTCCTTCGCTACTTGCGCCAGGTACTCCAACTCCCCCTTACCCTTAAAGGGCCTTAAAAGGCCTTTTAGGGAGGCAGCGTGTTCGAGTTGTCGATAGGTATCCTGTGTCAGCACTTCGAAAGCTATGGGTTGAACTGGGAGCAGGGGATTCATGCATCGTCCTCCGGCACTTCCACTGTTACAAAGGACTCTCTCTGGTCTTCGGCTGAGTCGTTAGGGGCATCTGCTGGTATCGCTCCCTGACGAATGATCGGCGGCGCAAACTGGGAGCGGTGATGTCCTTCAAGGATGTCCGTGGGGGGGAGTCCAAATTTCTCGATGGCCGCCAGGGCGCGTGCGTTGTTGGCTGCCATGTCATCGCGTGTGACGCCGGCATTTCGATAACGCTGCGCCTGGCCGAACAAGCTGCGCAGCAAGTGAGCACCGTCGTCGATCCAGGCTTCCATGTCCCTGCGACCGATCAACGCGGTGTGATGGGCCAATAGGGTCCGGCGCACCAGGGTGTCGTAGTCGGTCAGCAGGTAGACCGCCAGAAAACCCAGCTGGCTGCCGATGTACAACGGCAAGGTGACGGGGTGAATGTTGAGGTTGTCGCTCATGTCGATCTGGGTCGGGAGATCCTGCCTGATCCGATCCAGCTGTTGGGTCAGTTCCAGCATCCCAGCCTTGGCCTGCATCAGTTTTTCTTCGAGTTGCACGATGGCCCAGTCGGCATAGGGATCGTCCTGGGCCGCGGTTTGTTTTATCAGGTTGGTGACACTGATGTAGCCGGCCATGCCCATGATTGAGTGGGCGCCTTCGCGTGCAGTCCGACCTTGCCAGATTCGGGCCGCGTGGTGTGTGTGCAGGGTCAGGCTGATGCTGCTGCGCAACGAGCCCAGGTTGAGTTGGTAGTGATCGGCCACGGTGTTGTCCTCGCAAAAGCTTGGACGGGAACGTTGCGACAGAAGAGGGTTTAGGGCAGCCAAAAAGCTGAATGCGGCCTGTTCGGTTTGGTGAACGAGGGCTAATTACTGACGTCTATGTTCATGGGAAGAGTGTCCCTGCTGTTCGCTAAAAATTTCATAGTTTGGTCCGACGTGTTCGTCGATTGGAACTCCATGGATTTGATGCCACTGGCATCAAATCTGCTGACGTCCACCGCGCTTGCCGCGCAGTTGGCGTAACTCATTCAGGCAGGCTTGGGCAACGGCAGAAGCGGGTTCGCTCTGTTGTCGAGATGGCCGCGAGGGGGGAGGTGAGGGTGATTCTGCAATGGATACCGGTTCGGCCTGACCTGCCCAAGGATGAAAGTCGCCTTTCAGCGCCCGCTGGATCAGTCCCATCAGATAGGCCGCTGGCTTGCGGACACTTCCTGCTGTACAGCGTGCCCCCGCTTCGTTGAGCACCGCCTGCCGATCCGCAGGTTTGAGCTTGTTCAGCGCCACAGCGACGGCCTGACGCTCGCTTGGGCTCAGGTGCAGCGGAGTGGGCCAGAGCAGGTTATCGACCGCCGGGGTCGCGCGCGGTACAGTACAAATACTTTCTTTTAATACAGTACCGGCGGCGTTCGGATTCCGAACGGTGCCGGAAACACTGGCGTTCAGTCCCGGTTCGGAATCCGAACGAGGGCCTGCACGATTCCGAACGCGGTGATCCTCCCCCAGTTCGGAATCGTGCAGAGCGGTATGCGTTGCCTGATCCAATCCTTGCTGTGTCCAATGTTCGCCCCAACCGTCGAGCCGCGTCGGTAACCGATCTCGATCAATATTCGTGTCCCGACGGATTTCCTCCACCGCGTGCTGAGCAACAATGCGCACCGCCTTGGTCGCATGACCGAGGGCATGTCCGATCAGCTCCAGGTAATCCTGATCCAGTTCCATGGCCTCGGCGGGGGTTAACGGCTCATCGTGCAGAACGTACAGAGAACCTTGAACGCGTCCGCTGAGCTGATCGCGCCCGCGACTCACCAAACTGAGCCAACGCGTCAACCTGAGCATCGTCAACACCCGAGCAATGGTTTCACGGGAGGCTGACATGCTGTAGGGCACGCTCGACAGGTAAGGCTGTAAATCCTCATAGCGTGGCGTGACCATGCCTTGGCCCTGGAGCATAAGTCGAAACACTTGCCAGGCATTACGCTCCAGCGGCGTCAGCCGATTATCCAACAGCAACCGACGCGGCACGACTTCGTGTGACTGGCCGCTGAACAGAAAGCCAGCTTGTAGCGCCTGGTTGGAGGGATGTTCAGTGGTTGGGCGTGCGGGCCAACGCTCACTCAGTTGCTGGGTGCATTGCTGCAGGACACGTTGCCAGCGAAAGGAAGGGGCGGTGTTCATGTTCCGTCGCTGTACTGGTCAACTTGCTGCCACACGATGGTCAGGCTGATCTGTTGTTCTTCGGCCAGCATCATCATGGCGTCGAGCTGATCCTCGGTACCGTCTTGAGCGCGTAGTTGGCACCATCGCTGCCAGAGTGCATGCTCCTGGGCTTCACTCAAGTTCTGAGGTCGACCCTTGCGGGTTTCTATCTTGAGCAGACGTCGACGCAAGGCGGTTTCCGAATGCGCCAACCCGAAGCACTGATACATGATGGTGCTGCTGGCGCCCAGTTTGAGCGCTCGGTTGATCAACCGTTCGTTCTGTTCGTCGCGTTCGGCTTGCTCGATCAGCCGATGTAGCACCGGCGAGTCGATCTTGATCTCGACCCAAGACACAGTGGCATGGGCCAGGTGCGACAGCGTGGTGGGCGGTAAGGATTGCAACAGATAGATGTCGTCCTCACTCAGTCCAAGTGCCTTGCAGCGTTGCAGATTACCCAGGCGCAGCTCATGCAGCACTTGGGCCAGCATGGCCTGGTTGAGGACGTTGAAGGACAGGCTCATGGCAGCTCCTCCGGTGAGTTGTCTTCAGGGGCAAGCGTTAAGTCGATCAAGCGGCGGGCCAAGCGGATGAGACGATACAGTTTGATTAACAAACTGTCGGGCAATCGTTCGAGACCTACATCGATGACGGGACGGTCTAGCAGGGGGACTTGGTAAACCCCCAGCAACAGTTGACCGAATAGGGCTGAGGGTAGTTGCTTGCGATCGTCCCAGTTTACGTCGTCTTGAGCGCGCAACAGGGCCAGGAGCATTAGGTGAACGCCGGTCGCTCTTGGCGCAGCGAAATCAAGCCGTTCGATGTCCAGAGCGAAGCCCAGGCCAAGCGGCTGATCGATGATGCTTTCTGGATGTCCGGCATAGGCCGCCATTTCCCGCGCCAGTTTGGCGATGGCTAAACGCAGTTGTTCGGGGCTATCCAGTGCTGGTGCAATGCTCCAGATTTCGTCGGTCGTGCAGGCTTCGATGAGCGATGCTGCTTCGGTGGCTGTCTCGCGATTGATCTGTTCGCGAATCTGTTGAATGCGTGATGGAGGGCTGATTGCTGATACAGCATTCGTTTCTGTTGCTGTGAGCAGTTCCTCCCGCGCAGTTTCAGCCTGGGTTCTGGTCTCTGTTGATTGGGAGCGGGGCTCGGATGAAGGGGAGCCTGCCGCGGCTTCATCAACGCTTGGCGGATGGCTGTTCTCAACGCCAGGCGTCGGGATGACTCGTTGGGTATCGCTCAGCTCCAGGGCCAACATACGGTAGGACTGTCCTAGTAAGCGGCTCATGCGCTCAAGCAATTCATCCTGAAGCTGCTCAAGATCGAAGGACTCGGGTTCGGCATCAAAGTAGCCCAGGGTATCGAGCCAAAAATTAGCGAACGCTATGGCATCGGTTGGGTAACGATTCCAGGTTCGTTCGGCCTGGCCACGCAAAGCGATCAGGCGTTCGATCTGGGGCTTGCCCAAGCCGGCATACAGGATTTGTGGGATGGCGGGCAGTAGGTGTTCAAGGGTGTCTAGCATTCGGCTGATGTGCGACTGCGAAATTGGATAGCCTCCGGCGGCAAGACGTCTTGCCAGCTCTCGTTGCGATAGGACAGCTCCATCCGGTTCAAGCATCATTTTGAGTTTGGCCACGGCCAGAGCTCGTTCGATGAACGTGAGTTGGCCGTGCAGATCGCTTTCGGCCAGATGGCCGAGCAGGGCGTTGACTTCATTGGTCCATGGGCGGAACAGGCAATGAATGCGAAAGAAGCGCTCGTCGCGGGTTTCCTGCCACAGTTCGCCGAGAATCGCCAGGCGCGTGTTACCTCCATTGCGGATGATGAAATAGGTTTCACCCGGGCGACGGGTAATCGGCGGTGGTTGATCCAGCCCACGTTCACGGATCGAGGCCTTGATATCCTCATAAAGCGGATTCCGGATGAAACGCGGGTTGTGCTCGTAGGGCCGCAACTGCTCCAGGGTAACCAGCATAGGCGTATCCATGACTGGATCGGACAGTCGCTCCAGTTCTGGACCTCGCGGGAAATGGTCCTGGTGCAGCTTGCCGGTGATCTCCCCCTGACTGAGCTTCTTCATCGGAACAACCTCAGTTAACGCCGGTTACGCAGATGGTCACCGATCTCGAACTTGACGATCTCGGCAGTCCCCGAACCCTCGAAATGTCGGGAGAGCTCTGCGAGGAACCACCCCATGGCCGAGCGTCCACCCTGCAGACGAAAGACCACGGTGCAGTACTCCTTGCAAGGTGGGTGGGGTGCTCCAATGGAGGGTGGAACGATGATGGGCAACTGATCCAACATCAAAAGACTCCTAACCAACTGCTGTTGGTCTCAAGGTTGATCAAACCCAATACCGGCTGGGGAATTCGTCTCATTGATCCTCCGCGCGCCTGCTGACCGTAGAGATCGCTTCGCGCCATTCCGGAAATAACTCAATGGCCAGCGCCTGCATGGTTTCCAGCGCTGATGGCGAGCCTCGTTCACGTGACCGACGTGTTTCGATTCGGTGGACAGGTAGGCCGAGGGAGGCGGCATTGAGATACGCGACTCGATCGGGAATTACGGTATTTAGGACCAAGATGCGCGTAGCACCCGCGAAGGTCTCGCGCAGGCCTCGTATGATCATCCGGGTGTCCACCCGAATGGCGGTCACCTGATTCAGCAGTAATCGCAAATGAGGTGGAGTAATGCCCAGGTGACGGAACGGTTCGAGTTCACTGAGCAGCTTCAAGGTGCCCCGATGCAGTTCTCGAGCGGCGAGCATTTCCGGCGTGATGGGCGATACAGCTAGATCGGATGCCAGTAGCGCCATCTCCAACTGCACGCTACGTGCACCCTGGGTGTCGATCAAAAGCAGGTCATAACGGGAGCGGAAATTGTCCAGCAAATTGCGCAGCCGTAATCGTCCGTCGGGGGCATGCAGTAGCAAGGTACTCAGTCGGGCTTGATCGTCGTTGGATAGGATCACATCGAGCCCAGTGATCACTGTCCTAGAAATGATCTGCGCAGGAGTTGTAAGGTTAAGTGCGATGAACTCGTACGCGCCAGCAGCGGCTTTCTGGCTCAAAGCGTAATAGCTGGAGAGGGTGGGCTGGCTATCCAGGTCGAGCAGCAGGACGCGTATGCCAGCATCCGCGAGCAGGCCTCCGAGATTGGCGGCTACTGTGGTTTTGCCGACTCCACCTTTGGTGGACACCACCGATACCACATGCATGGCATCAGGCCTGTTGGCCTAAGCGCTCAACGACCCACTGCTCGATCTCCAGCGAGTCCCAGCCTACAGCGCGCAGTCCAATGCGCTTAGCCTGAGGAAATTTTCCTTCCTTCATCAAGTTGTAGATGTGCGCACGCTTGAAGCCGGTTTTACGCTCCACCTCGTCACGCCGCATGATGTGGCGCTCTACCTGCGCCATGGGTAATTGAACGATGGGAGAGGGTTGATTGGTCATGGTGGTCACTCCTAGCGCCAGATGGCATTTGGTGGGCAGTGACCTGGATTCAATACCAGAAAAAGAGATGAGTCATTGCGCTGCAACTGAGCCGATTGCAGCGCAACACAACTCATTAGCTGGAAATACTGCGCTTGGCGGCGGCAAATTTTTCATCCAAGGTACGCTTGGAGACGCCAGGAAGATCTTGAAAATTAGCGGTCAAGGCGTCAACGATGGCTGCTTGAGTGCGAAAAACCGAGTGAGGTTTTCCCGCTGGGGAGTTAGCTAAAAATAGACTGACCATTGCGCCAATTATATTGAGGTATGCGGTTTCGCTCCGGTCGCTCACCTTAGTACCTGTCTTGATCAGGTGGTCAATGTTCTCCTTTTCAAGGCCCACTGCCTCAAGCTCACTCAGCAGTTTTTTATAAGCTGCTCTTAGATTCCTCACCTGAAGTCGTAAGGCGTCTCTGTCTGCCTGTAGGGCTAAATAGGTACCGGTACTAATTGTTTCAAGCTGGTCTGATCGCTCGAAAAGAAAAGTTGGCTTCTGGTTTGGGTGAAAGTGTGTCATCCAGCCTCTTAGGTCAGTATGACGTATTGTTAAATGGAGATGATCGACGGGGGTTCCCGCAGCAACCGGTATGCCCAAGCAACCGTAGGGCAGCTCTCCATATTGGATCGCATCAAAAATCATCTCTGTATTAGCGTGTAAACATGGCCATTGAGGAAAGGCTGATTTGAGAGTGTTGGGCGCGCGCCAAGCTACCTCAAGAATTTTCGCTTCGTAGGCAGTCAGATTGCACCAACGTATTGCTGCCTCTACAGGGCGATAGAAGGCTTTGGCGTGTGGATTGAAAAAATAGCCGAACATAATCGTGATGGACCTCCATTCCAATGGATAGATCTCTCACCAGATTTGTGTCGGTAACTAGCTCTTTATTTGAGCGATCTAGTCAATTCGGTGAGGGGTATTCCATTTCCAGTTATGTGGACCAACGTGAACCCGCCTTACGCTGTTCCACTGTCCAACAAGCCCGTGGAGGTGGTGCGCGCGCCCGGCACGGCGATACTTGCTGGCTCAGCGCATGGATCAGCGAAAACGCCCGAGATACGCCCCCAACGTTCGTCGCTTAGTAGGCGAACTGACAGAGCGAGCATATCTAAGTGCATTGAACTAGAGCTGCTGCTCGTTATCAAAAAAATGTAATTCCAGTGACCATCATCAACGCACGGACGAGGACGGAATCCCTGCCGGCGCCTCGGAAAATTAACCGGTGCGCGTCATAGAAACATATTTTTTAGAGGAGAAACATGCTCGAAATGGAATTCATATTTTCATCTGTGAAGGAATAAGAATAATTTTCTAGTTATAACTGGTAGGGTGTCACTTTTTGGGTTGAGTGCTTTTATATCTATACTGCAGTGTTGGGTCGCTTAGCTGCATTGTTCAGGAAAGTATCTAGGCATCTGTTGCTTCTGCTGTATGGGCAATTTTTGGGGCAGGGGCATTCGTGTGAGTAGCTATTTTGGAAGCGATGACACCTACGAATAACCCCATTGCCACTCGGAGACAGACGGAGTTTTTTCTAATTAATGGATCACGTTGGGTAACGTAAATCCGTATGTAGGTGAGGTCGAGCAACTTGTGGTTCCGTCTGTTTCCTACGGCAAAACTCGCGAGGGGTAACTACTGCTATCGATCTTTCACCGTCCACTACAGGGCGACCTGCTGCTACTTCTAATGGGCTGGCTGCTCCCAAATCCCATGCCTCACCAACTGCGGTAAACGACCGGCTGCTCCATCTGGGAGAGGCAAAGTGTATGGGCATGCTCAACAGATCATTTATTTACTTTGGATTTGGGTAGCATGCTGGAAAGTACATGGTCTTTATCGACCCAGTGATGCTTGAGCGCCATTACAATGTGGCCAAGAACCAAAGCCACTGAGCTCCAGGCGAAAGTGACGTGTACCCATTTGGCTAGATCGTAAGCATCTGGCTGTGGTGCTGTAAGTGGCGGGAGTTTGAAAATGCCGAGCACCATGATTGGCTTATCGGCGATTGAGCTCCACACCCACCCTGAGATCGGCAGTGCAGTAAGGGCGAGTGCATAGAGCAGCAGGTGACCAACCTGCGCTGCACGCTGCATTAGAGCGGACATCTGATCTGGCATGGGAGGTGGTCGATGCGCCACACGCCACGCCACCCTCAATACCAAGAGCAACAGTAGAGCACTGGCGAAAGCTTTGTGCCAGTAAGTCAGCCCGTGCGCAGGGTTCAACGTGTCGCGGAAATACACTGCGAGAAAGCCAACCACCCAGACCGCAATCCAAATGATCCCCATAGACCAATGGAGAAACTTCGCAGGACCAGTGTAAGACTGGGGAATTTTATTCATGGCAAAACCTCGATTCTAAAGTATGTAGGGTCTCATAAACCAAGATGGTAAAAATGGAGTGTGGGTTTACTGTGAGTATTCTTTTGTTCTACTCGTGCTCCAGGATAATAGAGCCCTTCCAGGCTGCTATGAACTACTTGGTGTCTGTGGGGCGCGGAGGCGGTTGAGGAGTTTTTCTATTCAGAGTCAATCGCATCAGAAGTGAACGGCAGCCGCTTGATCGCCTCCGAATGGAGGTATCTAACCACGGCTGTAAAATACTAAAAATTAATACTTCAGTTTTTGCCTTCGATAATTGATTCTTCTAGTCAAGATGCTCCGGCAATACTGAAACGTGTCGTGCAAATTAGGCAAAACCGCATACCGGAGTTTCAGTGCAAATAAAAAGATAGCAAGATCGATCGAGCGCCACGATGAACGGCATACCCAATGATTTAGCCAATTCCAATGAAACGCCTGAAAAGCAGCGCTATCAGCGGTGCTTTTCAAGTAGGGTGCCGATGCAGGTAGCAGGCAAACAGCAGGTTCTTAAGCGGTTTGCAGTGAAGAGGAAGTAGCGTGCTTACGATCCAGTGCGCCTGATGCTAGTGCTAGCAAGAGCGCAATCAGCGAGAGTAGGGCGCCAGCCCAATTAGGTGCAGCCAGACCCAGGCCGGCAGCGATCACTAAGCCGCCCACCCAGGCACCGATAGCGTTGCCGAGGTTGAACAGGCCGATGTTTACCGCAGATGCCAGGGTCGGAGCGCCCGCCGCCCGGGCCTTGTCCATGACGAGTTTCTGGATAGGGGAGACGGTTGCGAAGCCAAAACCTGCCATGAGCAGGATGCAGGCCACAGACATGATCTGGTTGTGAGCTGTCAGGCTGAAGATCAGCAAGACGATTGCTTGGCCACCCAGCGTCAGGTAAAGCAGCGGCATCAGGTTCTTGTCAGCGTAGCGGCCACCCAGGATGTTGCCAAGGAACAGACCGAGACCGAAGACGACCATCAGCCACGTCACGCTACCAGAATCGAACTTGGCGATTTCGACCATCATTGGGGCGATGTAAGTGATCGAGGTGAAGAAAGCTGCTGGGCCGAAGACTGTGATACCCATCGCGAGCAAAACGCGGGGGTTCGCAAACGCTGCGAATTCTTTCTTGATCTGAGGGCGCTCGTAGTTAGGGACCTTGGGTATCAGCATCATCACACCGAAGAAGCCCAGCACACCCACAGCCGTGATCGCGTAGAAGGTGTCACGCCAACTCATTACCTGGCTCAGCCAGGTGCCTACCGGAACGCCTACCAAATTGGCGACCGTCAAGCCGGAAAACATGAACGAGATGGCCTGAACGCGCTTGTTCGGCGCAACCAGGTCGGCGGCTAGGATTGCACCGATGCCGAAGAATGCGCCGTGAGTCAAAGAGGTCACTAACCGACCCAGCAGGGCGATATTGAAGTCACTCGCCGTTGCCGTGACTAAGTTACCAATGACAAACAAACTCATCAGGAGCATCAACATACCTTTGCGTGGAATGCGCGTACCCAAAATGATTAAGAGCGGCGCGCCTACGAATACGCCCAAGGCGTATACGGTTGCTAGGTTCCCGGCTTTAGGAATGGAGATATTGAAGTCAGCGGCCACCTGGGGCAGAAGCCCTGCGATGACGAATTCAGTCGTTCCGATCCCGAATGCACTGAGGGCCAGCGCCCATAAAGCGAAAGGCATGGTCTTCATCCTTTGTGTTTTTAAGTTGGAGAGGTCGCGCTTTAAGGCGAGCCTGATGGGAGGAGGGCGATGGGATGCTCGCCACTTCTTATTGCGGCGATGACTCGCCGGGGATGGGTATTTCAGTATGTAACTTTGCCAGTATCTTCTGGGTTGATAAAGGCGTGATTAGTAATAACTGAGTTGAGTATTTTTCTACTTTTTGTGGCTGGTCCTCGATTACACCGAGCGCAAAAAGATTTGCATCGCAGAAAAAATCGAGCGGCTCATGGCTGCTCGAAGTTGGCCTCAACCCAGTTGATTGGCGAGCGCTTGAGCAGCAAGCTCATAGGACTTACGCCGCGCTGCCGGATCGAAAATTCGGGCGTCGATCATGAGTTCGTCAGCACCTGTGAACTCGATGAATTCCAGCAGTGTTGAGCGCACGTCTTCCTGCGTACCGATTGCTGTGAAGGCGAGTTCGCGCTCAAGGCTTGCGCGAAGACTCGGGTGGATACCCTGCATGTAGCCTTCAACAGGTTCCGGTAGCAGCGTAATGTTCCCAGTATGAACGCCTGCAACCCACTTACGATGAGAGCTCGCGATGAATTCTGCTTCAGCGCGGGTATCGGCAGCGAAGACGTTGATCCCGGCCATCACGTAGGGCTTGTCCAGATAGTGGGATGGCTGAAATTGCGAGCGATAAACCTGCAGAGCTTCCTTGATCAACCTGGGAGCAAAGTGGGAGGCGAACGCATAGGGCAACCCCAGGTGTGCGGCTAGGCTTGCTCCATAAGTACTGGAACCAAGAATCCAGACAGGAATGGTTTGCCCTGCACCAGGGACTGCGCGCACAGGCTGGCGACCGTTGTCTTCGAAGTAATCGAGAATCTCGACGACGTCACGTGGGAATTGGTCGGCGCTGGTTTCAGTGGGTCGCCGCAAGGCTCGCATGGTCACGCCATCTGCGCCTGGTGCCCTGCCGAGCCCGAGGTCGATGCGGCCAGGATAAAGTGTTTCCAAGGTACCAAACTGTTCAGCCACTGTGAGCGGCGAATGGTTCGGCAGCATGATTCCCCCAGAACCGATCCGGATCGAGGTGGTGTTTGCGGCGAGATGGCTCATTAGCAGTGTGGTTGCCGAGGAGCCGATGCCTGGCATGTTGTGGTGCTCGGCGAGCCAGTACCGCCGGTATCCGCATACCTCGGCATGCTGAGCAAGCTTTACTGAGTTCTCATAGGTTTGAGCCAGAGTGCTGCCGACGTTGATAGGGATGAGGTCAAGGATGGACAGTGCAGTCATGGGTTCACGCTCCTAAAAAACATGGCACCCAGTGTTGCAGTTGAAAGAATGTTTATAAACGCCATACAACTCGTTTCAGAGTTGAGTAAAGCGCTACATGAGCTTTAGAGTGATGAGTAAACCATGGCCACTTTACCTGGATGGCAAAGTGGCTCTGGGTTGAGGGGCCTAGTGGGTCTTTTCTAACGGCAACGCGTATGCAATGACGTAGTCGCCACGGTCAGGCGAGTTTCGTGCTCCGCCAGCGGTGAGCAGCACGTACTGGCGATGCGTCTTGGGTGAGATGTAGGTCATCGGGGTCGCTTGGCCGCCAATGGGTAGGCGACCTTTCCAGATTTCCTTGCCTGTGTCTGCATCAATCGCTCGCAGGTAGTAATCAGAAGTGCCCGCGTAGAAGATCAGGCCTGACTGTGTCGTCATCGAGCCGCTGAGGGTAGGCGTTCCGATAGGCATTGGCAGGCGAGTAGAGATTCCCAATGGTCCGGTATCCTCTACAGTGCCTAGAGGTCGTTGCCACGCGATTTGCTTGGTCTTCAAATCGATGGCGGTCATGGTGCCGAATGGCGGATTCTGGCACGGCACGCCCAGTGGAGACATGAAGTTCACCAGCATGACGCCAAAGGGAGCACCTGCTT
>Ga0160443_100671_pt1 | contig 19253 bp, 18 predicted proteins | sample HID1972I_E1MG_FD_108244 | JGI IMG/M metagenome (GOLD analysis project Ga0160443, IMG submission 108244) | Enriched pill bug-associated microbial communities from UW Madison campus, WI, USA - HID1972I_E1 MG | ecosystem: Host-associated > Arthropoda: Insects > Digestive system > Unclassified ... | reverse complement strand
CGGTGCCGACCATGGTGCTTGGCACCTGACCGGAAATGATCCATTGGAATCGAATCCATATAGGCCGTGGCGATACCGGTGATGGCGTTTGTGGCGCCTGGACCGGACGTCACCAATACCACGCCGGCTTTACCGGAGGCACGGGCGTAGCCGTCAGCCATATGGGTCGCCGCTTGTTCGTTACGAACCAGAATGTGATTCACTTCCGGTTCTTTGAACAGGGCATCGTAAACATGCAGGAGAGCACCACCCGGGTACCCGTAGATATATTTGACGCCTTCGTCACGCAAAAAGCGGACAAGCATCTCACCGCCAGATAAAAGCTCCACGTTGTTCACCTCTAAAACGCCAGAATACCGTCCACAAAAAAGGGGCGGGTCTTAATAGGTTTACTTCTCGGCAGAGCATGAGCGACGGTGGTCGCCGACTACGTCAGCACTGACTGAGCAAGTATTGGGATCGTCCCAGTGTTGCGGGCCTTTCCCACCCAGCGCGAGGTAACGCGTTGCGGGTGTAACAGGTCGGCGCGGATGTGCGCCTCATGATCTACCGAGTGGGTCTGCTTCTGGCAGTCCCTCTACAGCGGACTTTGGATTCTTCTGTTTCGCCCTCTCCAAGTCAAGTCGTCTGTGTGGTTAATTGTGGGTAAGCACATGAGAACGCAAGAAAAAACCTGAAAACCGCTACTCTGTTAGTGTCAATTGCGCACTTTTGCCAAGGATTCAGCATGCGAACGCTCCTCCTTACTCTGCTGATCGGCCTCAGCCCGTGGTGTATGGCCGCTCAAATCTACAAATGGGTCGACGCTCAAGGGGTGACCCATTTTGATGCGCAGCCGCCACCGGGTCAGCCGTCGACGACCTTGCAGACGCCCTCTTCGCCTCCACCGAAACCGGCGGCAATGCCGGGCAGTGGTGCACTCGGCGATCAAAAGGCTATCGACGACAAGGTGAAGAAACAGGTCGCCGATCAGCAGACGCAGCTCAAGCAGTTTTGCGAGCAGGCACGCACGAACCTCGCGCAATTGCAGAACAATCCGCGGTTAAGGGAGGAAGTGGAGGGACAGTTGCGCCGGCTGGACGATGCGCAGCGGCAGGAGCGCATCGTGGAAGCGCAGAAACAAATCGCACAGAATTGCGAGTAGACACCTGTAGGAGCTGCCGCAGGCTGCGATCTGTTGATCTTGCTTTAAAAACAGGATCAAAAGATCGCAGCCTACGGCAGCTCCTACAGTTATCCGGTGTCCGCCGTAAAAAGGATTGAGGCGGTGCCAGCCCGGAAAGGATCGGTTCAGCGCGAGGCAGTGATCAGCAGGTCAAACTCTTTGAGCAGCACCTGCAACTGACGATCCTTGCCACCCAGATTACGCTGGGCGAAGACCATTTCGGCCATTTCCTGAATGCCTGAGGCATTCGGCAACGGCAGATCCTGCTCAAGAATCATCTTCATGCGCGGCAGGAAGATCCATTGCAGCCACTGTTCGAAGTCCAGCGTGTCGACCGAAAACGGCTCGACACTGCTCAGCGCTTCCGCCGACGGCTGAACTTCGTCCCACCAGCCTTGAGTGCGCAGCTCTCGCTCGATCAGTAGCAACTGGTCGGCGATTTTCGGGAAACGAGCATCCATCACAGCGAGACCTTGGCCTTCTGTCGGGCCAAAGTGGCGCCGGCGGAATCGCCTTGCTTCTCGCGGGCTTGGGCGATGACTTCCCACAGATTGGCCTGCAGGTCCGGGCGACCGTTGGCCATGGTCAGCGCACGGCGAGCGAATTGCTCGGCTTGCGGCGCGTCACCTTGAGCCATGCGCACCTGCGCCAGACGATAAAGCACTTGCGGCTCACGCGGAGCGACACGCTGTGCACGCTCCAGGCTGGAAGACGCACCATTGAGATCGCCTCCGGCCTGTTGCTGCTGAGCGGTGGTCAGCAAGGCGAGTACCGGACCGTCCAACTGCTCGTCCGCCGACAAGCCACCGCCGCTGCTGGCGGATGGAATACCGCTCGGCGTCGAAGGCATGCTGTAGCTGCCGGAATTGACCGGCGCCGACTCAACCGGCGAAGGCGTGTAAGGCCCCGACGTGATACCACCGGACGCGGGGCCCGGCACGATTGGCGAAGAGCTGATCGGTGTCGACACCGCAGCGCCGCCGCCCGGCACCATCACCACCACACCAGTATCGCCTTGGGGAATAGCCTGAGCCTGGCCCTGCACAGGACGCTTGACCGTCGTCTGACGGAAACCGCCATTGGCCGACATACGCTCGCTGTTGGACACCGCAGTACCGGAATCAACCACCGGGATCGAACCACGCTGTACGGAAGAGCAGCCGCTGAGCAAAGCCACGGCAGTCACCGCTGGAATCAACCACTTGTTCACTTGAAACCCTCTTTGCTTAATTCATCCAGCCCTTGACCCAATCCATCACCGACTCGCCGGATGCAGGCGTTTCGCTCGCACACGCGGCGCCGGGTGGCGGTTCGCTGCCGCGAATATACGGCATCTGCACCGCCCCCGGGCAGTTGGCATCGGAGCCCTGCCCGGTACGCGAATCGACCCACGCCTGCACGACATTGTCCGGCTGCGGCATGTCCAGCGGCAGCGGATCGGCCTTGCGCATGAAACTGGTCCAGACCTGCAGCGCACCGGTCGCACCGGTGAACGGTGTCTTGCCGTTATCGTCGCGCCCCAGCCAGACTACCGCCAGCACATCCTGACTGAAGCCGGCGAACCAGCTGTCGCGGGAATCGTTACTGGTACCGGTCTTGCCCGCCAGCGTCAGGGTCTTGGGCAGCACGTTATAAACGGAGCTGCCGGTACCTTCACGCATCACGCGCTGCATGGCGTTCTGGATCAGATAAATGGACGCCGGATCGAAACGCTGTTCGATCTGGAACGGATAACGCTTGAGCGGTTCGCCCTCGGCGGTCAGTACGCTGCGAATCCCGCGCATCGGCGTGTTGAAACCACCATTGGCGAGGGTCTGATACATGGTGGCGACTTCGATCGGGGTCATGCCACCCGCGCCAAGCAACATCGACGGGAACGCCGGGAACTCACGGGTTACGCCGAGGCGCCCGAGGGTTTTCAGCACGTTCGGCACGCCCACTTCCAGACCCAGGCGCGAAGTCGAGAGGTTGTAGGAATGCGCCAGGCCCTGATAGAGGAACACGGTGCCGTGGGATCGGCGATCATAGTTCTGCGGCTTCCACACCTGACCGTTCGCACCTTTGACCGACAACGGATCATCCGACAGCCAACTGGTCAGCGTGTACTGGCTCGGCTTTTCCAGCGCAGTCAGATAAACCGCCGGCTTGATCAACGAACCGATTGGGCGCACCGCATCCAGTGCGCGGTTGAACCCGGCATAACTGGCTTGTCGGCTGCCGATCATCGCCTGGACTTCGCCGGTTTCCGGGTTGGTCACGACCATCGCCGCTTCGACATCGTCGGAGCCCTTGCGCCCGGCCAGACGTTTAAAGGTGTCGTTGACCGAAGCCTCGGCTTTCATCTGCAGGATCGGGTCGAAACTGGTGAAGATGCGCAGGCCTTCCTCGGTCAAGTCTTCGTCGCGATAGTCTTCACGCAGCTGACGCTTGACCAGATCGATGAAGCCCGGGAACGAGCTGTCGGCAAGCTTGCCGCGCGTAGTCACGCCCAGCGGCATTTTCTTCGCCGCTTCGACCTGCTCGGCAGTCGCCACGCCCTGCTGCTCAAGCACGTCGAGCACCAGGTTACGTCGTTCCAGCGCACGCTCGGGATTACGACGCGGGTTGTAGTAGGACGGGCCTTTGACCATGCCGACCAGCAATGCAACCTGATGCAGCTTCAACTCGGACAGTGGCTGACCGAAGAAGAACTGGCTGGCCAGACCGAAACCGTGCACTGCACGCTGACCGTCCTGCCCGACGAAGACTTCGTTGAGGTAGGCCTCAAGGATTTCCTTCTTGTCGTAATGCAGCTCCAGCAGCATCGCCATCATTGCTTCGGTGAGCTTGCGGGTCAGGCTGCGTTCACTGGTCAGGTAGAAGTTTTTTACCAACTGCTGGGTCAGCGTACTGCCGCCCTGGGTCATCTTGCCGCCAGAGGTGTTGACCCAGATAGCACGGGCAATCGACTTCGGCGACACGCCCCAGTGGCTGTAGTAATCACGGTCTTCGACAGCGACCAGGGTTTCGAGCAGATAGGGCGGCACCTGATCGAGCTTGATCAGAATGCGGTCTTCAAGATTTTTCGGATAAATGCCGCCGATCATCAGCGGTTCAAGGCGCACCACGGAGAGTTTCGAACCGTTGGTTGCCGACAGTTCAGCGACATAGTCGCCGGAGAAACGCACGCGCACTGGCTGCGGTTTTTCCAGGCCTTCATAGAACTGGAAGCCACGGGTGTTCAGATCGACTGTATTGCCATTGACCGCTGCGGCACCGGGGCCGTTGCTCACGGCTTCGCGGCGATAGCCGAGGGCATCGAGTTCGGTCAGGAAATCGTCCTTGCTGAGCTTTTGTCCGACGAACAGCTCGAGCGGACGCGCGTACACCTTGGCCGGGATGGTCCAGCGCTTGCCGGAGAACTTCTCCTGAACCACGGCATCGAGGTAAACGGCGAAGCCAGCCAGCACCACAAGGCCGACCAGACTGAGTTTAATGGCCCAGCTCAACCACGGGTTCAGGCCCTTGGAGGGTGGTTTTTTCTTGGTACGGGGAGATCGGGTTCGAGTCATGGCGGCGGATTATACGCACTTTATTCATCCTCAACAGGAGCGCGCCGAGGTTTGCGTCAGGCTGGCGAGCGGCCATAATGGCCGCGTCGAATTTCCCCCCAGTCTCTGAAGGATCGCCCGTGAGCCAGTCACTGATCGCTGCCCTGCAAAACCCGGCCCTCTACCCACACCCCGTCGAAGGGTTCCAGGTCATCGAAACCCATATCTCTTGGGTGATCCTCACCGGTCCCTTTGCTTATAAAGTGAAGAAGCCGGTCAATTTCGGCTTCCTCGACTTCACCGGCCTCGATTCACGCGCACATTTCTGCGCTGAAGAGCTGCGCCTGAACCAGCGCCTGACCGACGATTTGTATCTGGAAGTGTTGCCAGTGACCGGTAGCGTCGAAGCACCGCAACTGGGCGGCGACGGCCCGGCCATCGAATATGTGCTGAAAATGCGCCAATTCCCGCAGACCGGCATGCTCAGCACCCTGCAAGCCAACGGCGAGCTGACCACCCAGCACATCGATGAGATGGCCGAGCAGATCGCGCGTTTCCACCTGAGTGCGCCGAAAGTCCCGGCTGAGCACGACGCAGGCACCCCGGACAGCGTAATGGCGCCGGTGTCGCAAAACTTCGAGCAGATCCTGCCGTTCCTCAGCGACAAGAACGATCTGCTGCAGCTCGAGGCTTTGAAAGCCTGGGCCGAAAGCAGCTTCGAACGTCTCAAGCCGTTGTTCGCTCAGCGCAAGACCGAAGGTTTCACCCGTGAATGCCACGGCGATATCCACTTGGGTAACGCCACGGTCATCGACGGCAAAGTAGTGATCTTCGACTGCATCGAGTTCAACGAACCGTTCCGCTTCACCGACGTTTGGGCCGACACCGGTTTCCTCGCGATGGACCTGGAAGACCGCGGCCTGAAATCCCTGGCCCGCCGTTTCATCAGCCAGTACCTGGAGCTGACCGGCGACTATCAAGGTCTGGAAGTGCTGAACTTTTACAAAGCCTACCGTGCCCTGGTTCGCGCCAAGGTTGCCCTGTTCAGCATGCCGGCGGACGCGACCCCGGTGCAACGCGCCACCACTCTGCGCCAGTACCGCAACTACGCCAACCTGGCCGAAAGCTACAGCACCATTCCTTCGCGCTTCATGGCAATCACCCACGGCGTATCCGCTGTCGGCAAGAGCCATGTAGCCATGCGTCTGGTCGAAGCGCTGGGCGCGATTCGCCTGCGCTCCGATGTTGAACGCAAGCGTTTGTTCGGTGAGCAAACCGTCGACAACAATGTACAGGCCGGCATTTACAGCGCTGACGCCAGCGCCGCGACCTACGCACGCTTGCATGAAATCGCTGAAGTGATCCTGCACGCCGGTTTCCCGGTAGTGATTGACGCCACTTACTTGAAGCGTGAGCAGCGCGACAACGCGGCGAAAATCGCTGAAGCCACCGGTACGCCGTTCCTGATCCTCGACTGCAACGCGCCGCAAGCGGTCATCGAGAGCTGGCTGGCGATTCGTCAGGCCGACCAGAAGGATCCGTCCGACGCCACCCTCGCGGTGATCGAAGCACAGCAAGCCAACCGCGAAGCGCTGACACCAGAAGAAATCCTGCGCAGCAAACGCGTGCAGACCAATGAATCCGGCACGCTGGACACCGTGGTCGCGCAGATCCGTCAGCGCCTGCCAGGCTTGTAAGAAACTATTTCGGTCGTGAAGCCCTCGCTTGCTTCACGGCCGTCAAATAGTGGCACTATACTGGCGTCATAAAACCAACGGTGATATGACATGAGCCAGCCGAAACTTCTCGACACCCCGCTATACGCCTTGCTGCACAAAGACGACATCACAGGTTTCAACAAGGAACGGCCGCAAGACGGCCCGATCGACATGGTCGGCGGCGACTTCCGTGGTCTTGATCTGCGTGAACTGAACGCCGATGGCGTGGATTTCCGGGACGCGTACTTCCGTTCCGCCGATTTGCGTGGCATCGATTTCCGTAATGCATCGCTGGAAGGTGCGAGCCTGGCCCACGCGCAGATTTCCGGGGCGTACTTTCCCCCTGAGCTGAGCGCCGACGAGATTCTGATGTCGATGAATTTCGGTACGCGTTTGCGTTATCGCACTCGCTGAAATAACCATCCAGCGCCTTCCCTGTAGGAGTGAGCCTGCTCGCGATAGCGGTTTAACATTCAACACATGTGTGCCTGCCAGTCCGCTATCGCGAGCAGGCTCACTCCTACATTGATATGTGTGTTTTCTTCCTCCTTTCTGCGCTCGCAGGCCTTTCAAACTTCTTTTCTTAGAAGCATTTGCGTCGAATCCGACCAAAGAACCACGCTTTTCCTACTGATGGCTACACTCCTGAGAAGCTCGCCCACGCACCATTCGGCCGTCGCAAGGAGGCTTGATGAATGATGAACTGCAACACCTGAAGAATCTTGGCAAGACGTCGGCGCAATGGCTGCATGCCGTGGGCATCCACAGCGCCTCGGACTTGCGTCGCCTGGGCGCGGTGGACGCCTACCGGGCCGTGCGTACCCGCGGGTTTCGCGCATCGAAGGTGTTGTTGTATGCGATCGAAGGCGCGCTGATGGATGTGCACTGGAACGACATTCCCGCCGAGCGCAAGGACGCCCTGAACAAGCAGCTCGATGCCATTTCCTCGCGTCACAAGAACTGAACGGGCGCTGACCGCCATGTATTTACTGGGGGACCATTCGGCACACGCCGACGCACTGATCAATCGCTTGCAGAGTTTGCCTGGGCAATGGCTCGAAGGCCTGGCCCCCTGTGGCGCGATTGTCGAACTGCAGGCAACGGATGATTTGCTCGCGCAGTTGCCAGATGATCAGCTTTTTCTGCTCAGCGAAGGCGTGATCAACGGCTGCATCGGCGCGCGCCCACTGTTTTACTGGCAGGAAGGTGATTTGATCGGCCTTCAGCAAGGTGAAGAGTGGGGCGACTGCCGCTTTTGCAGTGACGGGCCATTGCGCTTGCAACCCTATCATCGCCACGCGCTTTTTCAGCATCTGTATGCCGATGCTTCCCGAGCAGATCAATTTCTCGCATACCTGCTGGGGCAAATGGCAATCCTCGCTCACGCAGTGGCAGAGTTGAAGCCGCGAGAGTTTCGCAGCACCAACGGCTTCAAACGGGTCGAGGCAGGTGAAGTCCTGATCCATCAGGGCGACGCCGCCGATCACGTCTTTGTGATCATCGACGGACATGCCGAGGCATTCGTCGATGGGCAAAAGGTGGGCGATGTGCCCAAGGACGAAATTTTTGGCGCCATGGCAGTGTTCACTGGCGAACCGCGCAATGCCACGGTGATCACTCGCGATCCGAGCACCGTGATGCTGATTCCCGGCGACCAGTTTTTAAGCATGACTCGATCCAATCCGAAGATCGCGCATAGCTTGATCGAAAGCATGGCGCGGCGCATTGGCCAACTGAACACCCAGCTCACTCAATTGACGAGAACCGAAGGTTAGCGCGAAGCCTTTGTTTTCGGGGTGTTCCGGCCATTTCATCGACTAAATCAAATAAATGCAGAATCAGTTGTTGACTCCGTAATGAGAATCGCTATGATTATCACAACTGGTCGCGAGATCAGTCGATATTCTGAAAAGCCCTTGGTTCGGACTCTCAGATTATCTCCTCATCAGGCTAATCACGGTTATTTGACCCGGTTTTTACCGGGTCTTTTTTTGCCTGTGGAAAAGTCATTTGCCGAATTGTTTGCGCATCTGTTCGCAATAGTCCTGCTTTGGCGTGGCGGCTGTGTACCAAACGTAATCGGCCATCGCGGCTGTTACCTCGCCGCCCTGCTCTGCCAATATCAAAACCGCAGGGGCTTCAGTGGCGCCCAAATCCACAATATGCAACGGCACACCGACGTCCTTGCGCGCATGCCACGCCCCGGCCAGTAACAAAGAAGGTTTCGCTGCAGCCAACAGGCGCTCGGCCATACGCCGATCACGTTGTTGCTGAACGGCGAGCATCGCCGGCATCTGTGATTCTGGCAGCAAGCCACAGTGGGAATCACTGATCTGTTCCAGCAGCGTTTTTTTCACCGACGCCGCATTAGTGCGCGCACCGCTCACAGCTGAAGCATTGCGATAGAAAGCGCGGATTTCGCTGGTTTCGAGATTAGCCGCCAGCAGCGGATAAGGCTGCGCGAGGGCGAAGCGCACAATCGGGCCATAAAGTTTCCAGTCCCAGCCATCCTGCCAGGCCAATGCAACAGGAAGATCAGCGGGTGGCGAAGCAGGCTGGCGCAGGGCATCGACTTTGGGCTGCTGATCCGGCGTGAGCATTTCCAGTAATAGACTCCCTTGCGGCCGTCGCTCACCGATGGACTGCAACAACCACAGCTGCGCGGCGTGATGATCGGCATTGTCATGCTGCTCACCGATGATCACTTGCTCAGGCGCAGCAAGACGATTGACCAGTTGCTGCGCCGTCAGCACCTCGCCATTGCGCAAATCGCGAATCTCGCCACTGATCGGCGGTGGCGCAACCACATGCTGACACCCCGCGAGCCACACCACTGCTAATAGCCACAAGCCACGCATGCAATCACCTCGATGACAGGATCAGCGGGCGATGATCAGCGGATGCCCACGCTCCGGGTGCGGTTGCACCAAGACTTCAAGACCGAACACAGCTTTCAGCGTATCCGGCCGCAGCACTTGCTCCGGCGTATCCAGAGCCACCGGACGCCCGCCTTCAAGCAGCAGAATGCGATCACAATAGCGCGCCGCCAGATTCAGATCATGCAGGATCACCAATACCGCTGCGCCACGGTCGGCAAACTCACGCACCGCTTGCAAGGTGGTGTGCTGATGCAGCGGATCGAGCATTGACGTTGGCTCATCGAGCAACAATGTCTGTCCCGCCTGCCCCGGCCAGAGTTGTGCCAGCACTCGCGCCAGATGCACACGCTGACGTTCACCGCCGGACAACGCCAGATAACTGCGACCGCTCAGATGCCCGGCATCCGCTGCCGCCAGCGCCGCCGCAATAATTTCGTCATCGCGCACCTGGCCGCTTTGATAGGGCAAGCGACCCATACCGACCACTTCCTCAACGCGAAAGGCAAAATCCAGAGTCGAGACCTGCGGCAGCACCGCCAGACGCTGGGCGCGTTGCGTGCCCGTCCAAAGCGCCAACGCCTCACCATCGAGAGAAACCCCGCCTTCAATGGCGGTCAGTTCACCGCAGAGAGCGCCCAGCAATGTACTTTTGCCGGCACCGTTCGGCCCCAACACACCGAGCACTTCGCCCGGTTCAAGTTGCAGGGTCAATCCGCTGAGTACCGTTTTGCGGCCGCGCAGGATCTGTAGATTGTGCGCACGCAGCATCAGGCACGCCCTCGCAGCAGCAGATAGAGAAAGAACGGCGCGCCGATAAACGCCGTAACAATACCGATCGGCAACTCCGCTGGCGCCAGGGCCAATCGCGCCACCAGATCAGCCAGCAACAACAGGCTCGCGCCCGCCAGTACCGACGCCGGCAGTAACACTTTGTGATCCGGCCCTGCGAGCAGACGCACCAGGTGCGGCACCACCAACCCGACGAAACCGATCATGCCCGCCGCTGCCACCGCTGCGCCAACACCCAGCGCCGTACAGAACACCAGTTCACGTTTGAGCCGCTCGACATCAATGCCCAAATGCCCTGCCTCGGATTCCCCGAGCAGCAGCGCATTCAGCGCCTTGGCCCGACGCGGCAACCATAACGCAACACCGGCGCTGATGATCAGCAACGGCCAAAGCCGCGAGTAACTGGCGCCATTGAGGCTGCCGAGGTTCCAGAACGTCAGCGTACGCAGGGTCGCGTCGTCGGCCAGATAAGTGAACAGGCCAACCGCCGAACTGGCCAGCGCGGTGAGGGCGATGCCCGCCAGCAGCATGGTTGCAACGTTAGTCTGACCGTTGCGGCGACCGAGGCGATAAACCAGCGCCGTGACGCCAAGCCCGCCAAGAAACGCGCACACCGACAACAGATAAGGCCCGAACCACTCCGGCAAACCACCGAAAAAAGAGCCGCCGACAATCGCAATTGCCGCGCCCAACGCCGCGCCACTGGAAACCCCAACCAGCCCCGGATCCGCCAGCGGATTACGAAACAAGCCCTGCATCGCCACGCCGGACAAGGCCAGCACGCCGCCGACCGCCAATCCAAGCAAAGTACGCGGCAGACGAATCTGCCCCAGAATCAGTTCAGCCTGCTCCAGACCGTCCGGCGCCAGCGGCACGCCGAGCATGCGCAACGCCGCGCGCAAGGTATCGAACAGCGGCAGGCTCACCGGCCCCAGCGCCAATGACAGCCAGATCGCCAGCAAACACAGAAGCGTCAGGCCAATAAACAAGTCACGGGGTTTTACCAATGTGGTCATTGGCCGCTCTTGGCCGGGTAGAAACCGTCAGACAGGGTTTTCAGTGCGGCTGGCAGACGCGGTCCGAGCCCACCGACGAGCAGCGTCGGATCCAGCTCCAGCACGCGCCCGGCCTTGGCCGCACGGCTTGAATTGAGAATCGGGTTTTCCTTGAACAGCGCTGCTTTCGCCGCCTCACCGGTCAGCGCACGATCAGCGAACACCAGCACTTCAGGATCGAGGCTGGCGAGGGATTCCACGGAAAACGGCTTGTAACCGGTGTGCGTCGCCAGGTTATGCCCGCCCGCCTGCTGCAGCAGCCAGTCGGCGGCAGTGTCCTTGCCGGCGATCAACGGCTTGCCGCCCGCGTGGCCGAGCAGCAACAGTACGCCGGGTGCTTTCTGCTTGGATTGCGTGTCAGTGACTCGTGCTTTCTGCGCATCGAGTTGCTGTTGATAACTTTGCAACAACTGCGTTGCCTGCGCTTCAGCGCCAAGCAACCGGCCCAGATGTGTGAGGTTGTTCTCCAGCGTCGGCAAATCCGGTTGAGCCGAAAACAATTCGACTTGAACCTTGGCCGCTTTCACCTGCGCAAGCACGGGTGGCGGGCCCATTTCTTCGGTGCCGATGAGGATGTCCGGACGCAGGCTGAGAATACCTTCTGCCGAAAGACTGCGCTGATAACCAATGCTCGGCAGCGCCTTCAAGGATTCAGGATGTTGGCTGGTGGTATCGACGCCGACCAGTTTTGACTCGCCCCCCAATGCCGCGACCCACTCCGACAACGCGCCGCCAGCGCTGACCCATCGTTGCGGCAAATCGGCCGCTGCAGCCTGATGGCTGACGAACAGTCCGGCACACAGCACGACAACGCGGGTACTCAGGCGCATACACAGCTTCCTTGAAAGACGTTTTTCCCGGGCATCCGGATAACAGGCCAAGTATCCTCGACCCTGCCAGCCGCCCTGCGGACGAAGGCCGCCATTTGATAATTGTTTGCATTTAAACGTCAAGCTCGGACATATCCAGACACGAGCGGACAGTAGAGGATAGTCATGAAGTTTCTCTGCGCGGGCGCCGAGCTCGCCGAAGCCGCCAGCCGTGGGTTTGAAGTCGACGGAAAAAAGCTGTTTGCCGTGCGCCGCAGCGGCCAGGCCTACGTTTATCTGAATCGCTGCCCGCACCGTGGCGTCGGGCTGGAATGGCACCCCGACCAGTTTCTCGACCCGAGCAACAGCCTGATCCAGTGCGCCACCCACGGCGCACTGTTTCTCATCGAGGACGGTGAATGCGTGGCCGGGCCCTGCGCCGGGCAAGCACTCACCGCCATCCCTTGCCGCGAAGACGCGCAAGGCCTGTGGATCGATGTTTAACCGTTGAGCAATACATCGAGACGGCGATCGATGACCATTTCTTCGTGGTTCAAGCGAACGCCGTACGCCAGCACTTCAACACCACATGCCACCGCTTCGCGCAGCGCCTGGGCATAAGCCGAATCAATTTCTTCGGCAGGACGCACCGCTTCGATCCCGGTCAGATTCACGCAGTACAACTGCACCGCGCGAATGCCGTCCCGCGCCAGATGCGCTAATTCGCGCAGGTGCTTGGCGCCACGCTGGGTCACGGCATCAGGAAACGCCGCCACCGCCGTGCCATCGAAGCCCAAGGTGACGCTTTTCACCTCGACGTAAGCCGGGCCGCTCGGGTATTCGAGGCGAAAATCGATGCGGCTTTTTTCCTGGCCGTACGCCACTTCGCGTTTCAACGCAGTGAAACCGTTCAACTCGGTGATCACGCCCGCCTGCAAGGCTTCTTCGACCAGCCCGTTGGCGCGCCCGGTGTTTACGCAAAACAAGCGGCCCTGCGGGGTTTCGCCGATTTCCCAAGTGCCGGGCAATTTGCGTTTCGGGTCATTGGAGCGGCTGAACCAGACCTGCCCGCCCTCGACCTGACAATTGAGCATCGAACCGGTGTTCGGGCAGTGAATGGTCAGCAACTCGCCGCTAACGGTTTCGATATCGGCGAGAAAACGCTTGTAGCGACGGATCAGCCGCGCTTCTTCAAGTTCCGGATAAAAGCGCATCAGCCTTGCCAACTCTTCAGGCCACGCGCGATACGCTCCACCGCTTCCTGTAAGCGAGGAAGGTTTTGCGTGTAGGCAAAACGCACATGGTGACTGGCCTGATAGCGACCAAAATCCAGCCCCGGCGTGAACGCGACATGTTCGGTTTCGAGGAAATGACGGCAGAACGCGAAGGCATCACCGCCGAACTGGCTGATATCGGCGTACAAATAGAACGCGCCCTCAGGCTCCACGGCAATGTTGAATCCCAACTCGCGCAACGCCGGCAGGAGGAAATCGCGACGACGACCGAATTCGGCGCGGCGCTCTTCCAGAATGGCGATGGTATCGGGTTCAAAACAGGCCAGCGCAGCGTGTTGCGCCATGCTCGGCGCACTGATGTAGAGATTCTGCGCCAGCTTTTCCAGCTCGCTGACCGCCGCCTCCGGCGCCACCAGCCAGCCGAGGCGCCAACCGGTCATGCCGAAATACTTGGAAAAGCTGTTCAACACAAACGCACTGTCATCGACTTCCAGCACGCTGGCAGCATCGGTGCCGTACGTCAGGCCGTGATAGATCTCGTCCACCACCAGATGGCCGTGTCTGGCCTTGATGGCTGTCGATAACCCGGCCAGCTCATCGCGAGTCAGAATCGTGCCGGTCGGGTTGGCCGGCGAGGCGACCAGTGCACCGACGCTATCGTGATCCCAATGACGCTCGACCAGATCCGGGGTCAGTTGATAACGCACGTCCGGCCCTACAGGGACAAGCTGCGCTGCGCCTTCGACCAAACGCAGGAAATGGCGGTTGCACGGATAACCGGGATCCGCCAAGAGCCAGTGTTTCCCGGGATCGACCAGCAACGCACTGGCCAGCAACAGCGCACCGGAACCGCCCGGAGTGATCAGAATCCGTCGTGGATCAATGTCTAGGCCGTAACGCGATTGATAAAACCCGGCAATCGCCTCACGCAGTTCAGGAATGCCGCGCGCAGCGGTGTAACGGGTCTTGCCTGCCGTCAGCGCCGCTTGCCCGGCACGGATGATCGGCTCGGCCGTAGTGAAGTCCGGCTCGCCGATTTCCAGATGGATCACGTCGTGGCCTTCAGCCTGTAATTCATTGGCTCGCGCCAGCAGCGCCATCACATGGAACGGTTCGATCGCACGACTGCGCGCACTGTAAGGCTGAGCCATTGGTTTTCCTTCGGCAGGGAAAAAGAGACGATTCTACCCATCTGCCGGAACGAGCGAGAACCCGTAGCGGTCACAGCCTCGAGAACGCTGGACTGTAACGATATGAGCGTACGCTCCAGGATTGACTAAAATCAGTGATTGAACAGGTCTTCAACACCACCAGACACGGCTTGCCAAACATTTGCAAGCGCCACCCGCCGGGGCCTCGACATCCGGGAGTAGCGCAGGCCGATTTGATCTGGTAAGTTCGCCCGCTTGCAGCCGCAGGGCCGGCAGGTGTCGGTGATGGAGCAATCCTGCGCAATGGATTACAAGAGTAGAGGCGGTCCATTTCATGCCCACCCAAGCAAAGCAACAGCAGCAAACGGCGATCAGTGGCTTCGAACCTTACGTTCAGGCCAAAGACGAAGAGTACATGGGCAAACCCATGCGCGCGCACTTCACCAAGATCCTGACCAAGTGGAAACTGGACTTGATGCAGGAAGTCGACCGAACTGTTGATCACATGAAGGACGAAGCGGCCAACTTTCCCGACCCGGCCGACCGTGCCAGTCAGGAAGAAGAGTTCGCCCTTGAACTGCGTGCCCGTGATCGCGAGCGCAAGCTGATCAAGAAGATCGACAAGACACTGCAACTGATCGAAGACGGCGAATACGGCTGGTGCGATTCGTGCGGCATCGAGATTGGCGTCAAGCGCCTTGAAGCCCGTCCTACCGCCGACATGTGCGTCGACTGCAAGAACCTGGCTGAGATCAAGGAAAAGCAGGTCGGCAAGTAATCTCGACCTGAACGAAAAACGGAGCGTGCGAACGCTCCGTTTTTGTTTCTGCCTTTTGCCTTTGCCTTTTGTAGGAGTGAGCCTGCTCGCGATAGCGGTGGGTCAGTCAATATCGGTGTTGAATGTCACACCGTTATCGCGAGCAGGCTCACTCCTACAAGTTGACCTGCGTATAGCCTGAAAAGTAGTTTCGTCTTCATGACTGCCAAAACATCCCCCGCCTACATCGGCCGCTTCGCCCCAACCCCCAGTGGCCACTTGCACTTCGGTTCGCTGGTTGCCGCCCTCGCCTCCTACCTCGACGCGCGCTCGGTCGGCGGTCGCTGGCTGGTGCGCATGGAAGATCTCGATCCGCCCCGTGAAGAGCCCGGTGCGCAAGCGGCAATCCTCAAGGCGCTGGAAAGCTACGGTTTCGAATGGGACGGCGACATGGTCCGGCAGAGCGATCGGCACGACGCCTACGCCGACGTTCTCAACAGCCTGTTCAATCACGGTCTCGCGTACGCCTGTACCTGTTCGCGCAAACAGCTCGAACCGTACAACGGCATTTATCCGGGCCTGTGCCGCAATCTCGGCCACGACCAGCAAGACGCCGCCATCCGCCTGCGCGTGCCGGAACTGGAATACCACTTCATCGACCGCGTGCAGGGTGAATACCGCCAGCATCTGGGGCGCGATGTCGGCGATTTCGTCATCCGCCGGCGCGACGGGCTCTACGCCTATCAACTGGCCGTGGTGCTCGATGATGCGTGGCAAGGCATCACCGACATTGTGCGCGGCGCCGATCTGCTCGACTCGACTCCGCGTCAGCTGTATCTGCAAGAACTGCTCGGCCTGCGCCAACCGCGTTATCTGCACCTGCCGCTGATTACCCAACCGGACGGTAACAAGCTCGGCAAGTCCTACCGTTCGCCACCGCTGCAGGCTGATCAAGCCACGCCGTTGTTGCTGCGAGCCCTGCGCGCCCTGGGGCAAAACCCCGGTGCCGAACTGGCGCACGCCTCGCCGCAAGAACTGCTCAGTTGGGGCAGCAAGCATTGGGATGCGACGAAGATACCGCGCACACTGACCCTGCCCGAGGCGCAACTGCTATGACGACACTTGCAGTCGCGCGCCCATCCGTTACCATCGCCGCACGTTTTCGGGCACGCGCATAAAAAAGAGAGGCCGGGATGTACATCTATCGCTTGGTCCTGCTTTTAGTCGTGGTGATCTATCTGTTTACCCCCGCCATCATGGATTGGTGGATCGACGCTACGGGCGCCTGGTATCGCCCCTATCTGCTTTGGCTGATCCTGATTGTCGTGACCTTCATCCTGCAGAGCCAAAAAGATGCCGATGAGCTTTAGCCTGACCCAGATGATCCTGATCAGCGCCGCGTACCTGGCGGTGCTGTTCGGCGTTGCCTGGATCAGCGAACGGGGCATGATCCCGCGGGCAATCATTCGCCACCCGTTGACCTACACCTTGTCGCTGGGGGTTTACGCCAGTGCCTGGGCGTTCTACGGCACGGTCGGCCTCGCGTATCAGTACGGTTATGGCTTTCTGTCCAGCTACCTCGGCGTGTCCGGCGCGTTTCTGCTGGCGCCGGTGTTGCTCTATCCGATCCTGAAAATTACCCGCACCTATCAACTGTCGTCGCTGGCCGATCTGTTCGCGTTCCGTTTTCGCAGTACCTGGGCCGGTGCACTGACAACGATTTTCATGCTGATCGGTGTACTGCCCTTGCTGGCGTTGCAGATTCAGGCGGTGGCCGACTCCATTGGCATTCTGACTGGCGAGCCGATTCAGAGCCGCGTGGCATTGGCGTTCTGCGCGCTGATCATTCTGTTCACGATTTTTTTCGGCTCACGCCACATCGCTACCCGCGAGAAACACGAAGGCCTGGTGTTCGCGATTGCCTTCGAATCGGTGATCAAACTGATCGCCCTCGGCGGCGTCGGCCTGTATGCGCTGTACGGTGTGTTCGACGGCCCGCAACAGCTTGAACTGTGGCTGCTGCAAAACCAGACCGCCCTCGCCGCCCTGCACACACCATTGCAGGAAGGCCCTTGGCGGACACTGCTGCTGGTGTTCTTCGCCTCGGCGATCGTGATGCCGCACATGTATCACATGACCTTTACCGAAAACCTAAATCCGCGCTCGCTGGTCAGTGCGAGCTGGGGCTTACCGCTGTTCCTGCTGCTGATGAGTCTGGCAGTGCCGCTGATTCTCTGGGCCGGCCTGAAGCTCGGTGCCACGACCAATCCGGAATATTTCACCCTTGGTATCGGTATCGCCGCCAACAGCAAACCGCTGGCGTTGCTCGCCTATGTCGGCGGTCTGTCGGCGGCCAGCGGCCTGATCATAGTCACCACCCTGGCGCTGTCAGGGATGGCACTGAACCACTTGGTTCTGCCGCTCTATCAGCCGCCGGCTGAAGGCAATATCTACCGCTGGCTGAAGTGGACCCGTCGGGCGCTGATCGTCGCGATCATCATGGCCGGCTTCGGCTTCTACCTGATGCTCGCCGCCGAGCAGGATCTGGCCAACCTCGGCATCGTCGCGTTTGTCGCGACCCTGCAATTCCTGCCGGGCGTGTTGTCGGTATTGTATTGGCCGACTGCTAACCGTCGTGGCTTCATTGCCGGTCTGCTGGCGGGGATTCTGGTCTGGGTGGTGACCATGCTGCTGCCGCTGGTCGGCAATCTGCAGGGTTTCTACATTCCGCTGTTGAACATGATTTACGTGCTCGACGACACCAGTTGGCACATGGCGGCCATCGCCTCGCTCGCCGCCAACGTGCTGATGTTCACCCTGATCTCGCTGTTCACCAATGCCAGTCCGGAAGAAGCCAGCGCCGCCGAGGCCTGCGCGGTGGACAACGTCCGTCGCCCGCAACGCCGCGAACTGCACGCCGCCTCCCCGCAGGAATTCGCCACACAGTTGGCGAAACCGCTGGGCGCCAAGGCTGCGCAAAAAGAAGTCGAACAAGCGCTGCGTGACCTTTACCTGCCCTTCGACGAACGCCGCCCTTACGCCTTGCGCCGTTTGCGTGACCGCATCGAAGCCAACCTCTCCGGCCTGATGGGCCCGAGCGTCGCGCAGGACATGGTTGAAACCTTCCTGCCGTACAAGGCTGGCGGCGAAAACTATGTGACCGAAGACATTCACTTCATCGAAAGCCGCCTCGAGGATTATCACTCGCGCCTCACCGGTCTGGCCGCCGAACTCGATGCCCTGCGCCGCTACCACCGCCAGACCCTGCAGGAACTGCCGATGGGCGTCTGCTCGCTGGCCAAGGATCAAGAGATCCTGATGTGGAACAAGGCCATGGAAGAACTCACCGGGATCGCCGCGCAGCGCGTGGTCGGTTCGCGCCTGAGCACCATTGGCGAGCCGTGGAAAGAATTGCTTCAGGGTTTCATCAACCTGCCCGACGAACATTTGCACAAACAGCATCTGGCCCTCGACGGTCAGACCCGCTGGCTGAACCTGCACAAAGCCGCTATCGATGAGCCGTTGGCGCCGGGCAACAGCGGTTTGGTGTTGCTGGTCGAGGATCTGACCGAAACGCAGATGCTCGAAGACAAACTGGTGCACTCCGAACGTCTGGCCAGCATCGGTCGCCTCGCGGCGGGTGTGGCCCACGAAATCGGCAACCCGGTCACCGGCATCGCCTGTCTGGCGCAGAACCTGCGCGAGGAACGCGAAGAAGACGACGAGCTGACGGAAATCAGCGGGCAGATTCTCGAACAGACCAAACGCATATCGCGCATCGTCCAGTCGTTGATGAGTTTCGCCCACGCCGGCAGCCATCAGCACAGCGACGAGCCCGTTTGTCTGGCGGAAGTGGCACAGGACGCCATCGGGCTGCTGGCGCTGAACCGACGCAATTTCGAAGTGCAGTTCTACAACCTGTGCGACCCCGATCACTGGGTCGAAGGCGACCCGCAGCGACTCGCCCAGGTCTTGATCAATCTGCTCTCCAACGCCCGCGACGCCTCGCCGCCGCACAGTGCGGTACGGGTCAAGAGCGAAGCCGGCGAACACACGGTCGATCTGATCGTCGAAGACGAAGGCAGCGGTATTCCGAAGAACATCATGGATAGGTTGTTCGAACCCTTCTTCACCACCAAGGATCCTGGCGAAGGCACCGGTCTGG
>Ga0160443_100663_pt1 | contig 19492 bp, 20 predicted proteins | sample HID1972I_E1MG_FD_108244 | JGI IMG/M metagenome (GOLD analysis project Ga0160443, IMG submission 108244) | Enriched pill bug-associated microbial communities from UW Madison campus, WI, USA - HID1972I_E1 MG | ecosystem: Host-associated > Arthropoda: Insects > Digestive system > Unclassified ... | reverse complement strand
GTGCTTTAGCTCGGCGAATCATCCTTGCTAAAGTTTAGTAACTCCATACTCCCAGCCCAGTAACTCCGTACATCAAGCATAGTAACTCCGTACATCAAGCATAGTAACTCCGTACCTAAAGCCACCAACTCCCCACGCTGGCGCACGAATCCCTTCGTGTGCCATACGCCCTAATCTTAGCGTCCCTTCCCCCCCACCAACAGCTCCCTAATCTTAACCACCGGTACCATCCCACACCCCAGCATACCCATAGCCGCCGAAACCGCAATCCCCCCAAGCTTATAAACCAACGACAAGTCCGTCCTACTAAAGAAAAAACATATAAAAAACGCCAACAACAGGAAAACCAAATATTGAACTATCCATCTAAAATCAAATTTCAATTCAATTAATCTGGGCGCCGTAACCAATAAACAAATAGACACCAATGCCTGAGTCCCCGCAGCAGAAATGGCCGCACCTACAGCACCCAAATAAGGGATGAGGATAAAATTAAGCCCAAGATTAAAGATTACCGCAAATACGGATATAACAATCAATTGCTTTAAATTCCCGTTCGCAGTCAATAAAGTGGCATAGACATACCCGATGCAAAACCCCGGAAAGCCTATCATTAATATAGAAAAAACCTTGCCGTCATAAACCGTCGCATTCGTATAAAGCATAGTCATGATATCATTACCTAAAAACCATGCAGCCAAAGCCACCGTTATGGCCAGCGGCAACAATAAATTGATACTTACCCGGACAATCGGCGCCACCGGTTCCCGACGCGCTAGCATACCACCAAAAAGAGGCAATAAAATCCCCGCGAACAAAAGCCCGCTCACATTATTCGCCACATCCAGCAGCCGGAATGCGGCCGCAAAAACCCCCGCTTCCTCCTTACCATTAGGTAAAATACGCTCCAACAACAAAGCATCCGTCCGTAAATAAACCGCCATCAAAAAAATCAAAAGCGCATAAGGGAAACTTTTTTTGCAGATCACCCATACCTTCCCAAAATTAAAATGACGCCAGTCCAATGCCGTCATTTTAGTACAAATCCAAAAAGCAATTGCCCCCGTAAATAAGTAAGAACCGATTTGGGCATAAATAAACCATTCAATTTTAAAACCTGCATCCCATGGCGGAAAAAACAAGAGCACCCCACAAACAACAATCATGAACAAACGGTCGCTCACAGACAACAGACTATCTGTCCTGAACCGGTGCATGGCAGAAACATTACTACGCAGGTACAATAAAAAAGAACTCAGTATCTGCACAAAACTCAATAAAAATAAAAGAAAGAGCGCATGACCCCTAAACCCGATCAATAAGCCCAAGGCAATGATCAGTACAAAATAAGTAAGAGATAAAATACCCTTTGCCAATATTATATTAGGAAAAAGAGTCTTCATGACCTTGGGCGACTGCGCCACCGCATTACTGTTATAACTCTGCAACCCAAAATCCAGCAACACCTGAAAGATGATACTGAAACTCAGCAAAGCCTGATACTGCCCATATACTTCATGCCCTACCGCATTTTGAACATTCCGGTCAATACCAAAAATCCAGACCGGCTTAACGATTAAATTAACCAGGATAAGGAAAAAGATATTTTTGACAAAGAATTTGCGCATTTACCCCATTTGTTTGCTTTGGAAAAACCTTCAAAGGCATATACGCTTGAGGGTCACCTTTTCATATTTAAATAAACAACTATACCCTGATTACAAAGTACCCAAACCCCACCCTCACTGCCACACGAACTATCTTTATACCTTCCTGAGAAAAAATCACACCCAATTTAAATCCTTTGTTTTTAGCATTCCCTATTTTCCTCAGTACCCTCTGTGTCTTCTCCGTGCCCTTTGTGGTTAATTCATTAGCCCTATAAACCCCTCGCTGGCGCACGAATCCCTTCGTGTGCCATACGCTCTAATCTTAGCGACACTCCCAATTCAACTATTACCTCCCTCGCTGGCGCACGAATCCCTTCGTGTGCCATACGCTCTGATCTTAGCGACACTCCCAATTCAACGGACCACTATTACCCCTCGCTGGCGCACGAATCCCTTCGTGTGCCATACGCTCTGATCTTAGCAACACTCCCAATTCAACGGACCACTATTACCCACCACCTACACATTAAACCTAAAATGCATCACATCCCCATCATTCACCACATACTCCTTACCTTCAATCCTCAACTTCCCCTTCTCCCTCGCCGCAACTTCACCACCCAATTGAATAAAATCATCATACCCAATCACCTCAGCTTTAATAAACCCCTTCTCAAAATCCGTATGGATCACACTAGCCGCCTGAGGAGCCTTCCAGCCTTTCTGAATAGTCCAAGCCCGCACCTCCTGAACACCCGCCGTAAAATAAGTGATCAGCTCCAATAATTGATACGCACTCCTGATTAAACGGTTTAAACCCGGCTCCGTCAGCCCATATTCCGAAAAGAACATTTCCTTATCCTCATCACTATCCAGCTCCGTGATCTGCGCTTCAATATTATTGTTCATCACAATCACCTGCGCCCCTTCACCAACCGCCATTTCAGTCAAAGCCTCACTATATTTATTCCCAGTCAGAATAGAAGCCTCATCCACATTCGCCACATACAAAACAGGCTTCCCCGTCAATAAAAACAAATCCGCAACCGCTTCCAGCTCTTCCCCTTGCAAATTCAAACTGCGGATATTCTTCCCCTCATTCAGACAAGACTTGCATTTAACCAGCACATCCAGAATCGCTTTTTGTTTAGTATCATTTTTAGCAACCTTCTCAGTCCGGGATATTTTCTTTTCCACACTTTCCATATCCTTCAACTGCAATTCCGTATCAATGATTTCCTTATCGGAAATAGGATTAATCGCACCCTCGTCCCTCAAAATATTTTCATCTTCAAAACAGCGCACCACATGGATAATCGCGTCCACTTCACGGATATTTGCCAAAAACTTATTGCCCAGACCTTCACCCTTTGCCGCCCCCTTTACCAAACCTGCAATGTCCACAAACTCGATCGCTGTCGGCACAATCCTGTTGGGTTGAACAATTTCGGAAAGTTTATCCAGACGATAATCCGGCACATCCACCAAACCGACATTAGGCTCAATAGTACAGAACCTGTAATTACTTGCCTGTGCTTTCGCACTATTGCTAACCGCGTTAAAAAGAGTGGATTTCCCTACATTCGGCAATCCCACAATTCCTGCTCTTAAAGCCATAATCTATTTAATTATATTTTGTGCAAAGGTAACTTTTTGAATGATGTTAAATCCAATTCCGGTACATAAGGAAATAAAAAACTGTTTTTGCTTGAATAATACTATTTTTGCTTTAGATTTGTGAAAAGAAACGAAATTTTTAGCGCATTATGGAAAATACACTCATTTCAAAAGAAGACATAGGCAGATATCATATTGAACCTGCATTAGAAAACAAGACCGAGTTTTGGAGAAAAGAACTTTCTTATGCTGTCAGATTAGGTAATGAATTTAAAGGGAAAACTGTGCTTACATTTCAAACATCAGACGGCCCTAAAACCGTCGAAACAACCATCTGGTCCCTAACAGACAATTACATACACTTAAAAGGCGGCGTAACCATCCCCCTAAAAAGCATCATTGAAATCCATTTCTAATTCACATTTGCGGATATTTCACGCAGAGGCGCAAAGTTTCCGCTAAGGCACATAAGATTTACCTTGTGTCCTCTGTGAAAATCTTTGTGCCCTTCGTGGTTAAAAAATTCTTCGCATAACTAAATTACAGACTACTCCTATTATATAACCCAGGTTCCAATGATTTACCTTTTGCCCTTTGTGAAAATCTTTGTACCCTTCGTGGTTAAAAAACTCTTCTGATAACTAAATTACAGTTCCAATAAATATCTTGAACTTTCTTACCGAACATCCGTATTATTTAGTTTATTTTTGCCAACATTATGCGCATTGCGGTCAACACGCGGTTATTTTTAAAAGATAAATTGGAAGGCATTGGCTGGTTTGCCCATGAAACGCTTTGGCGCATGGTCGAAAATCATCCCGAGCATGAGTTTATTTTCTTCTTTGACCGCCCCTGGCACCCAGATTTTATCTTTGCTGAAAATGTACGACCCGTCCTCGTAAAACCACAAGCCCGCCATCCGTTCCTGTATTACCTCTGGACCGAAATAAACATTCCCCTGGCACTCAAAAGAGCAAAAGCAGACCTTTACTTCTCCCCCGACCATTTAGGTTCCCTAAGGACAAAAGTGCCAACCGTAATAACACTGCACGACCTTGCATACAAGCACTTTCCACAATACATGGATCGCCTGCATAAAATGCACTACACACGCTATATCCCCAAGTTTGCACAAAAAGCCAAACGCATCATTACCGTCTCAGAATTCACCAAACAAGACATCGTCAGCCAGTTAAAAGTGGATCCAAACAAAATAGATGTCATTTATAATGGTGCCCATGAAGCTTACAAACCATTGAACGAAGAACAATGCGATGCAGTAAAAGCACAATATACCGATGGCGAAGAATATTTCTTATTTACCGGCGCCCTCCATCCCCGTAAAAACATCATTCATTTATTAAAAGCCTTCGTCAAATTCAAACGAAGACAAAGAAGCCGCATAAAATTAGTCGTTGTGGGCAGGATGGCCTGGCAATTTGATGAAATTGCGCAGGCAAAAGCACACATGCCCTTTAAAGAAGATGTAGTCTGGACCGGCTATATGGATGTCTTGGAACTGGCAAAAATAACAGGCGCCGCTTACGCATTGGTTTACCCCTCCTTATTTGAAGGATTCGGCATTCCCATCCTGGAAGCCATGACCTGTGATGTCCCCGTAATCGTTTCCAACACCTCCTCCATGCCCGAAGTGGCCGGCGATGCCGGTTTATTGGTAGATCCCAATTCCATTGACGACATAGCAGACAAAATGATGATGATCTATCGCGACGAAGATCTAAGGCAAAAATTAATAGAAGCCGCCAAAATCCAAAAGAAAAAGTTCAGCTGGGACAGCTCAGCCGAAAAGCTGTGGGATTGCCTGATGAAAGCTGCCGACAAAAACTCCTAACATCCCTCCTTCAATTCATTCGCTGGCGCACGAATCCTTTCGTGTGACCTACCGTTCCTAATAGGCAATAGATTCGTGCGCCAGCGAGACTACTCATAGTCAGCGAGGCTATTCATTCCAGAACCTGCTTACCGGAATAAAAAATATCCCGCAACCGTTGCTAAAATACCGACAACAACACTCGCCAACACATAAACAAGGAAATAAGCATAATTTCCCTCCTTCACCAGCGAAAAACTCTCCAATGAAAATGTAGAAAAAGTAGTGTATCCCCCACAAACTCCGGTAATTAAAAACAAGCGCCATTCAGCCGAAAACCCAGCAAATTTTTCTGTCAACGCAAAGAGCAAACCAATAACAAAACAACCGATCACATTTACAAAAAAGGTACCAAAAGGAAAAGTAACAGGCAAAATCCGCACGGATAACTCCTGGGTCAAATAACGGAGTATGCTGCCCAAACCGCCACCCAAACCGATTAATAATACCTTGATCATGTTTTTACAATTGATTGTTATCCTTTTCCTCAGTACTTTTAGCATTGAAAAGAAGTAAAAGTAAAAAAATAATTACACAATGAAAGACAAAGCACAAATCCAATTGCCACCTACATTTGCCGACCGCGTAATTTCTTTCAATAAACACTTGGATTTCAATATCCCCTTGCCGGAAGGGATTGCCGTAATGAACCCTTTTCAAGGAGAAAATAGCGTTATTGAAAACATGGAATTGTTTTATAAAAAGTTTTATGACGACAACCGCCTCCGCAAATTCATCATCGGCATCAATCCCGGACGCTTTGGCGCAGGCCTGACCGGTGTCCCATTTACCGACACCAAAAGGCTGCAATCCATTTGCAATATCCCCACAGATGCCAAATCATCACATGAACCATCAGCGGTTTTCGTGTACAAAATGATCGCCGAATACGGCGGTGTCGAAAAGTTTTACGGCGATATTTATATCAATTCCGTCTTCCCACTCGCCATTATCAGAAGAAGCGACAAAGGCAATTGGGTCAACTGCAATTATTACGACGACAAAGCTCTTTTCGAAATACTGGAACCTTATATGGTTGCCTATTTAAAACAACAGCTTACCTTAGGAGTCGCAACAGACAAAGTATTTGTTTTGGGTAAAAAAAATGCCTTGTTTTTGAATAAAATCAATGAACAAGCGCATTTATTTAAAGAAATCATTTATCTGGAGCATCCCCGTTTTATCCAGCAATATAAATCAAAAGACATGGATTATTATATTGAAAAATACATTGCTCAATTATCCAGGCCATAAGCGTAATCGCTCAAATATGCGAAGTAGGGCGTCAACTCCCCATTTTCGCAAATTGTGGCGCGGTCCAAAACAGTACTTGTACCCGCCAACAGCTCCGGCAAAACAAATTTCATGATATGCTCCCCAAAATGTTTGGAAGCGTCCCTTGGCAACTCATTGGGCAAATTATCCACCGCCATGATATCGATGATATCATTCGTGTTTTGAAACGGTTCCACCTTATTCAAGTTGCGCTTGCTGACGCCATATACCGGATCGGCAATAGTTGTTGCCATTAAGTTTAGGGGCACAGAACCATCAATATCACAAGTCACATCTGCAATTACGGAGATCTTGAAACCCTTTTTTTGCGCATCTTCCTTTTCGAATAATCGTGCGATTTTGGTATCCCAGTAAATCCCGTTCAGCAATAAATTGGCTTCCCCCGCAAAAGGCAGGAACTTGCAATTGTAATCTTCCGGGTGTTGGTGAAACTCATCCCGGTGATACGCTTTCGTAATTTTATTTTCGTATAAATCATCCCCTTTAAGCAAAGTATAAACCGGATAATCATATTCCCTTTCCAAAAAGTCTTTAGGCTCAACGCTTTTGATATCTAATGCCTGCATAATGTGCAACAAACCGGAAGCCACCCTGCCCGATCCCGTCAAAACAATTTTAATTGGGGGCAAATTAATATCATTGTACTGTGCCAGCATTTCTTCCATGTCCCTGCAATCATGCGCCGCTTTTAAATTAAATAAACCATGCTTTTTTCCATAAGTCAGCAAACCATTATGCGCACCCACTACACCGGCAAAAAATCCAAATCCGATGATACGGTTGCCGTCATCGTAAGTCAATGCCTCATAATCTATCATCCTTATTTTCTTTTCTATGAAAGCCTGCATCAGCTTTTGGTTATAAGGCTGCTTTTTCTTGGTATGTGAAAAGAAGAAATAAGTCTTTTGCGGCATTATTTTGGAGATGGGCACTTCCTTTACACCCATCAATATATCGCAATCGCTTAAATCCTCCTGCAATGAAATACCGGCATCCAAATACTCCTGATTACTGAAACAGCGGCTTGGAGCCCCTTCCACCACGATTGAAAAATCCGGCATGTTTTTTTTCAGTTCAGCACATTGTTTCGGCGTAAGCGGCACCCTTGAATCCGGCGGGTTTTTCTCTTCCCTGATCAGTCCTATTTTCGGCATTTGTCATATTTTTAAAACAGCGCAAAGTTACCGTTTTAAAAATATGATTTTAAAAGGAAATTTCCCTCAAAATATTTTGATTATTAAAAAAAGAAAAATTACCTTTGCTGCCCTGTAACAAGAACAGGCCCAGATGGCGGAATTGGTAGACGCGCTAGACTCAAAATCTTGTATTCGCAAGGATGTGCAGGTTCGATTCCTGTTCTGGGCACTAAGCCACCTCACATGGGGTGGCTTTTTTAGCTACATACTTCTCCTGTTATTATTTATTTCCATTCTTTTAATGTCAGAACATCCGCCTGGCCAGGAAACACCTTCGTAGTCAAAACCCGATGAACCTCTTCATCCCTGTCTGCACAACAGTCGGACAGCACGGTGATCTGATAATCCTTATCAGCTGCCTCCCGTAAAGTTGACAGCACTACTCCGCTGGTGGCGATACCAGTAAGTATGATATGCTGGATTTCCTGTCCCCTTAAAACGACCTCAAGATCACTGCCCGTAAAAGCACTTACCCGCCGTTTGGTAATGGTTATGTCTTCAGCCAGGGCTGCAACTTCCGGATGAAACTCCATCCATTGTGTTCCCATGCCGGCAAAACGCTCTTTAGAGGCAGAAAATCCTTTATTATTGGGGCTGATTTCAGGAGAACCGGCTCTAAAGCCGACCCTGATAAAGAAGACCGGAATTTTTCTTTCCCTGGCAATAGCAATTGCCTGTGCCACTTTTTTAATGAACTGTTCGCTTTCTGGCACCATTTTAACAATGGGAGTTTGCATATCCATCACCAATAGTGCTGTATTCGATATCTGATTCATCTTTTTTGTTTTTAAGTATTAAGAATAATTATTTACTTTAGGTGTTTTCAATAATCATTTCTTCCATTTCATCAGGTAAGCTTGTCTTCTTCTCTTTCAATGCTTTTTTTCCTTTCAGAATACTTTTGAAGAAAATTGCGATGATGAGCGCCAGAATCCCCTGAGCAAGAATGGTATTTTGCGCACCAATCATTTGTGAAACTGCCCCTACGAGCAGGCTGCCTAAAGGAAGCATGCCAAACATTGCCATAATCATGATGCTGATGATCCGGCCACGCATTTCCGGACTAGTCTCTACCTGGATAATCGTATTCGAGATCGTGCTTTGAGCCACCGTGCCGAATCCGGCCAGAATAGCAAATGGCATAGCGAATGGAAAGGCGGGAATATGAGAAAAGAAAATGAGGCCTGCGCCCAATATTATTGTTGTGATGATTAATACCTTCTTTAAATTAGTTTCCGGTTTAAGTGAAGCCAGGAATATGGTACCTCCTACGGCTCCTAGGCCAATAAAGCTTGTCAGATAGCCGAATGTTGCAGCATTCCCTTTAAAAATCACCTTGGCAAAGACAGGCAATAAGGCATCATAAGGTAATACCAAAAGACTTGTCAAGGCAAGCATGATTATGATAACTGCGATTGTTGGTGTGTGTCTTAGATAGACGAACCCGTCTTTGAGTTCAGTAAAGACTTTCTTTTTCTTATGATAGATCGTGGCAGCGGGGAGTTTCATTAATGCCAGAGAAATAATGACACCACCAAAACTGGCAGCATTTAATAGGAAACAGATTCCCGCTCCCAATTTTTGCAATATAATACCTGAAAGTGCCGGACCAGCCAGCCTGGCCAGGCTGGCCATGGCTGAATTCATAGAAATGGCGTTTGGCAAATCCGAATCATCGTGAAGCACTTCATGAATCAGTGCCTGTCTGGCAGGTACATCAAAAGCATTGATAATACCCAGAAGTACACTCAAGGCCAAAATGGGCCAGACAGCTTGAGATCCGGAGATCATTAATATGGCGAGGACAGTGGCCTGCACCATGGATGCGATCTGTGTGATTTTTATAATCTTGTAACGATCATACCGGTCCGAAGCAATCCCTCCGAATAACGAAAGCATAAATGAAGGAAATTGTTCTGCAAAGATGGTCACACCTATCATAAGTGCAGAATTCGTAATGGAATAAATTACCCAGATCACTGCAGTCCGTTGCATCCATGTACCAAATTGGGAAACTGAACGACCGAAAAAGTAAAGGGTGTAATTACGACTTCTGAATGCTCGGAATGTATTAATTTTATTCGCCAAATGTTTATGGGTTTGAATGTTTTACGAATACCTTTGAGACATTTCGACATTTGTTGTTAAAGTGTCGAAATGAAGTGAAAATTTTTTAAGTCAGACTTTTAATTAACATATGTCCCAGCGTAAAAACTACGGATTTGATGTCCTTATAGTTTTCTCCCTTAAGCAACACTTCTCTTTTAATACCCCGAATACTGCTGAGCAAAACAAAGATGTGCAAGTCCATTTCCTTTTTCGTTATCGGCTTGATTGCTTTTGATTCGGCTGCTTCTTCGAGCACCTGCCTTAGAATTGCAGATTCCCGTTCCATGAGATGTAGGTGGAAGGTTGTCATGGCAGCCCTGTGCTTAGACATCTCCTCGGCCCCCATCCCATTTTCCAGCGCACGATAAAATGCCTGCCTTTCTTCGGAGGTTTTTAATTTCATCCAGCAAAAAGCATGTATTTTTTGTTCCACCGAGGATCCTTGCTGAACGGCCTCGGAAATTTCCCGGATGATTTCCCCAATGGTGGCCTCCATAACCGCTTCAAAGATTTCTTCCCTGCTTTTGTAGTAATAGTAAAGAGAGCTTCTGCCCTTCCCGACAGCTTTCGCTACATCATCCATCGTGACTTTGTTCAATCCGTATTTCTGGAAAAGCTGTAATGCTGCCTGAAGAATATCCTTTTGTATAATTTCATCTTTGGCAGTACCGGCTTTGGTCATCGGGAAGGTAAGTTTTAATTAAGATGCAAAGATAAACAATTTCAACAAAATGACAAAAAGTGTCGAAAAGATGAATTGTAGTTTATTGATTGCGGAAGAAATTACCAACGCTGGAGGAAGTTGGGCAAGATTGTCAATATTGGCAAATTGATATACAGTAGTAAAAAACATTTGCCCTGTTATTCAACATAGAACCATAAATAGATATTAATCAGAAACTTAAAAGCATTTGATACCCCGGGTTCCATAAACAAATGAAGATTTTAAATTCAAGGAAAACAACTCGGCAGTTAAAAAGATCATGCATTTGATTTCCACCTTATAATCTTGAAGCGCCTACTTGTACGCACTGTTTTTTTTCACTTTTCAAGATTACACGGAATTCGCTTTTGATTATTATAATTACGAAGGAATGAAATGATTATAGAACTTAATATTCCATCCAGAAAACCCCCGGATGGCATATGTCCTTTCAGGGTTTTACATCTACAATTAATAGAACTATTATAATGTCAGCCTTTCCGGCTTGTAATTTTAAAAACGAAAATAAAAATGGTGTTAGTGAGCAAATATTGAATGCTTGCAAACGACAATTTGGGATGCTCGCGTTGGAACAGCACAATTATTCTCCTGAAATCATCCTTGTTTGATGCCCCGCTAAGCTTTAATTTTTTCAGCCGGGTCGGGTGCTGTAGCAGGATCAACTTCTACTTCTAGGACACATGGTTTTTCTGAAGCAAAGGCTGCCTTTAACACCCCTTCCAGTTCTGATGGATTATTGCAATGATAACCTTCAGCGCCACAGGCTTCCGCTATTTTCACAAAATCAATGGGCTGTAAATCTATACCATATCGTTTACTTCCAATTTCTTCTTGTTCAAAACCGTCCAAAATAAGTCCGTTATTTTTAAACACGATCACTTTCACCGGTAAATTGTAAAGTACAGCCGTTGCCATTTCACCCATAAGCATCGTAAAACTGCCGTCCCCGACCATAGCGATGCATTGCCTTCCCGGAAAAGCCAATTGGGCTGCAATTGCGTAAGACAAACCCGGCCCCATACTGGCTAAGTTTCCGCAAACGGTTATCTGCTGACCTTCTTTTACTTGTAAATGCCTTGCCGTAAAAAGTGTATGCGCACCTGTGTCTATAGAAATATGCGCACTGTCGTCTATTAAACGACTGACTTCTTTTACAAGGAAGGGTGGTTTTATAGGTTTACCCGAGTCGTTTTCCAATTTAGCTAAAGTCTTTTTCCAGTCTTTCATCCTTTCTTGGGCAAGCTCTAAAAAATGTTTATTTGTATTTACTTTTATCTTTGGCAACAATGCCTTTAGCGTTGCCTGCAAATCGCCTATCAAACCGATCTGAACGGGATAACGAAGACCAATCCTTTCAGGATTTCGGTCTATTTGAATGCCTTTTGCTTTTTTGGGATAATACTCCAGATAAGGCATGGTACTGCCCAATATCAATAAGGTTTCACACTCCTCCATCATTTGTTTAGATGGTAAAGTGCCCAGTCTTCCGATACCGCCCGTTGTAAAAGGCGAGTCATCCGGCAATAAGCTTTTACCCAATAAAGCTTTTGCTATAGGAGCTCCTAATTTTTCCGCTAATTGTGTTACCTCCGCTTTTGCTTTTAATGCCCCTCTTCCGGCAAGTATCATTATTTTAGCACTGTTGTTTAGCATTTCTGCTGTTTGTTCCAATACTGTATCCGAAGGCACTTCAGCGCGGGGCGTAAATGTTGATGATCCCCTAAGATGGGCAGCTTTTTCGGAATGGTCGTCTTCTTTTAAAGTTTTTTGCTGTATATCAGTTGAGATACTAAGATGCGCCAGTCCAGGTGTACTGAGTGCGGCTCTGCAGGCCAGGTCAATAATAGTTTCTGCATGTGCAGGGCCGGTTATCTGCTGGTTATAAACAGCAATGTCCTTTACCATTGAAACGGTATCAATTTCCTGGGTATATTGAGTGCCTATGAGATCATGCGGCACGACACCTGTTATGGCAAGGACAGAAGCGTCTTCCATCGCCGCATCATATAATCCGTTCATTAAATGAACGGCACCGGGACCGGAAGTAGCCAGGCAAACGCCTAACTTTCCCGTAGATTTGGCATATCCGCTCGCCATAAAAGCGGCGGCTTCCTCATGGCGAACCGTTATAAGCCGGATTTCATCCTTTCTTTTCCTCAACGATTCAAATATTGGGTTTATACCGTCTCCGACTAATGAAAATATGATTTTTACATCCCAGGCAATTAACTTGTCTATGAGAATATCTGCGGTAGTATCTGAAGAATTGTATTCTTTTATAATTTGCATGGCTTTTGATTTACGGGAAAACGGCATTTTAAGGGGAAACAAATATCAGGTTATTAGGTTCAGGTATGTATCAGATTTATATAGTGATTCATCAATAGAGGTATGATTTTATTTGAAAATGTAGCGCTATTGTTTCTTGTCTATTATATCATTATTCATGTATCATGTCCGAGGCCTTGATTTTATTTTTAGATTTTTTCACCAATATCAGAACAAATGGGATGCAGACCAGGAACATCACCCCAATCCAAAGAAACACATCCATATAAGAAAGGACGGTGGCCTGAATGTTTACGATATTGTCTAACAGCTTAAGAGCTGCTTCCTGGGAATTGTCCCATGTCATGCCTTTGCTTTCAAAGCCTTTTTTAAGAAGTTCAATTCTTTGCTGTACAACAGGGTCGTCTATAGAAAGTGTGCCTACCAGATTGCTTCTGTGAAATTGAATATCCCTTGTGAGGTAAGTGGAGATAAGGGCAACGCCGAAAGATCCACCCAATTGCCTGAGCATGCCCGACAGCGCCGCTCCCTGCCCTATCTCTGACCCATGCAATGTGGATAGCGCCATCGTGGTCACAGGAACAGACAGGAGCCCAAGACCGACACCACGGACAACCAGAATCCAGAAAAAGGCATCACCGTCCGTATTAGGGGTAAGTATTTTATACGCCATCATACTGTAAATGAAAAATATGATCATCCCGGAGGTTATAAGCAAACGAAAGGAAACTCCTTTTTCCATCATTTTTCCGACAAAAGGCATCATAATAGCTGTAAAGATGGTACTCGGCACCATAAGCATCCCTGACTGAAAGGCCGTCCATCCCATAATTGTTTGTGTATAAAGCGGGATGATAAAAGTAGAACCAAACAGCCCAAAACCCAATACAAAGGAAAGAATGCTGCCTATAGACAGATTCCTGTTCCTTAAAACCCTAAGATCTACGATAGGATATTTATAAACCATTTCTCTCCAGATAAAGAAAAAAAATCCAAAGAACGAAAGTACAGCCGAGGTGGTTATCAATGAGCTACTGAACCAGTCTTCTTCCTGTCCCTTTTCTAAAATAAATTGCAAAAAACCTACTGCAATGATTAGTAAGGCAATCCCAATCCAGTCAACATTCCTTGTTTTGAGCTTTTCCGCATATTTCGGGCTCCTTACAAATTGAAAGGTCAACAGTGCGGCAACGATACCCACCGGTATATTGATATAAAATATTAATGGCCATGAATAATTATCTATGATATATCCACCCAGCGGTGGTCCCAGCGTTGGGCCCACTATTATGCCAAGGACATATATCGTTTGCGCCATGGCTCTTTTTTTTATAGGATAGCTTTCCGTTATTATTGTTTGCGCCGTAACCAACAGCGCCCCGCCTCCTATCCCCTGTAAAAAACGGAAGATGATCTATTCGGTAATGCTGCTTGCGTTCCCACAAAGCCAGGAGCATATTGTAAATATGATAATGGAGCCCGCAAAATAATTGCGACGGCCAAACTGTTGACTTAGCCAGCTTGTCATAGGCATGACAATCACATTCGCTATAGCATAAGCTGTGATTACCCAGGTAATCTCCGACAGTGAAGCTCCGAGTTCCCCCTCCATAGTTGGCAACGCAATGTTAACTATCGTAGTGTCGATAATCTGGAGAAGGGCGCAGGTAACTGCCGTGATGGTAATGATTACTCGTCTGGCGCCGTATTCTATCAATGAATCCTCATCCATATGGCTAAAATTTTACTCCAAGAACTTTTATGAAGGACAGATTATAAGAATCCCCCCTTGCTTAATCTTGTAGGCTTTGGATTATTTTAATATCAGGACAGCATGGTGCGCATTCCGATATATACCTTCAGAAATACTTCTATTTGCCAGGTAATAAAGGAAACTATGCTTACCCGGCAACGAAATGACAAGGTCCACTTCATGGGATGATGTGAAAGAAAGTATCCCGTTGATAATACTCTTGTCAAAGGAATAATGGATATCATACGAAATATCCCCAAGATATTGGCGAAGCTTCTCTTCCCACGCTTTCTTTTTGATATCTTCCTCTACACTTGCTTTTGTATTTACATTTAAAAGCATTAACCGGACTTCGTGCTGTTGAAGCACCAATTTAAACCTTGAAAGTCTGTCTAAATTTCCAATGTTACCTATATCGCAGGGAACAAGTATATTTCTGACAGCCTGAAAGTCATAACTATTCGGGACAACCAATACCTTAACCGGACTAGCTCTTGCGATACTTATGATATTGGCAGAAACAAAACTATCATTGGAAACAACTTTATGATTATTGCCTAAAATAAGCAGATCAACAGATGCATCATTCTTTATCAGCTCAATGGTGCATCGCAAAAGCGGCAGCTCGCTTATCTCTGTTGAAACCTTAATGGCGGGCGACTTTTCAATTATTACCCTGCGTAATTGCTCTAATAATATTTCCGCATCTTCATGTTGCTTGTTTAAATGCTCGCCGTTAACAGGCACATAACCTTCACTAATGTTTATATAGTGAAATAGAGACTCATAAGAAGTCTTCAGGAGAATAATGTGGTTATATCCATATTGGTTTCCCCATTCAACCGCAAAGTTAACCGCGTTTTCGGAAGCTGACATAGAATCAACCGGTACAAGTATTGTTCGCATATTAAAAGATATTAAAATTTTAAAGTATTCCGCTTCATGCGAGATTCGCAATCATTTTTTTTATCAGAAAAATCGCATTTCCAATCTCATCGGCATCTATATCGCCGGCAGCCTGTCGGTATAAATCCAATACCCATGGAAATATTATTTTTCTTTTTTCTTCCCCTTTTTGGGTAAGGAAGATCTGCTTATGTCTCCTGTCATTTTTATTTTCAACCCTTTCTACCAATCCCAGTTTTACCAGGCTATTAATCAAATAAGTCACGCTTGATTTATTCTTACTTACTATATCCCCTATCTCCTGTTGGTTAATACCGTCCTTACGCCAAAGCAGTCCAATAATCTCCAGCAATTCAAAAGAAAGATCGGGATCGTAGTCTTTGATCTTAGACTGGATTTTCTGACTTAAACGGCTTTTCATTTCATTCATTGCGCGCCCAAATTCAAGTGCCAGTTCGGAGATGTCATCAGATTTAACAGCCATTTTCTAAGATTTGAAACAGATTATAATTCAACATGCGTTTATTCCTTCTCTCAACAAAAATAAGAATTAATAGTTTGAATTCAAACTATTTTTTTTAGTCGGACGGGCATGTTTAGCATCTGATTTGCTTCCTTTATTCCCCTACCGTTTCGGTCCTTTTGTTGTCTTTGTGCATTTGGAAGTAGGGGAAATGAATTGGGATGCTTCGCCATGTTTACCAGCAACTGAGTTTTTGTACTTTATCCCTATCTCCGTTCCCCAATCTGTTGGCGCCACATCGAATAATATAGACCTTTGTTTTCCAGTAAATCCTGATGTGAACCTGATTCAGATATCTTTCCTTTTTCGAGCACATAAATCACATCGGCATGCATTACCGTGGACAAACGGTGTGCAATCAGGATCGTCATCTGCCTTCGGCTGTCCGATATTTCCCTGATTGTCTTTGTAATCTCTTCCTCTGTCAGGGAATCCAAAGCAGAAGTGGCCTCATCGAAAACCAATAGGCGAGGTTCTCTCAATAAGGCCCTGGCGATTGACAAACGCTGTTTTTCCCCTCCTGAAAGTTTCATGCCATTTTCACCAAGCACGGTATAAATCCCGTGGGATGCCTTCGCAATCAATCCGGACGCAGATGCCTTATGAAGCGCCCTATTAATCTCTTCATCGGTAGCCCTAGGTTTTACAAGACACAGGTTATCTTTAATCGTCCCGGCATACAACTGCGTTTCTTGCGTCACAAACCCAATCTGTCTTCTTAGGGGGTTATAACGGATCCGTGCCGATGAAATCCCATTAAAACAAATTTCACCCCTGCCCGGTTTATACAAGCCAACAAGCAGCTTGACCAAGGTTGACTTACCCGAACCTGAAGGGCCTACAAATGCAATGGTTTGTCCGGATTTAACGGTAAACGACAAATTATCAATGGCATTATATCCAGCTGTTTTATGTTTGAATACCACATCCCGGAATTCCAGGCTTTGTAAATCGCCGACTTCCACCGAATCATCCGGACGCTGTTCTACCGGCCTGTTCATTAGCTTATCAAAAGTCCTTAAAGATGCATCCGCTTCCCTGTAAAGGATAATCAAATTCCCCAAATCCTGTAAAGGTGTAAATATTGCCATCGAAATAAATTGCATGGCAATCAATTCCCCTGTCGAAAGTATTTTTCTGAAAATCAGCCATAGCAGGATAAATAAGATGGACTGCTTCAGCAAACTGAGCAAGCTTCCCTGTAAAAAGGAGAGCAGGCTCACTTTTCTCGCCTTCACCATCTCCAGGTTAAATATTTTCAGGGTCTGTTCATTCAACCTCCTTATCTCCGAAAAAGTCAATCCCAGGCTTTTGACCAACTCTATATTCCGCAGGCTTTCCGTGATCACCCCAGCCTGGGTTTCTGTCTGCCTGTTAATGGATCGCTGAATATATTTTATTTTTTTAGAAAGCAGACCAGTGAGCGAACCCAATAACAGCACGCCGACAAAGAACACCGGTACCAAAAGCCAGTTTTTGCTGATGCTATACCAGATCAAGAAGCCAACCCCAACCAACGATGAAAACAACACATTGATAAAAGAATTGGTGAAACGCTCCGTATCGGTTTTTACCTTCTGCAACACAGATAAGGTCGTACCACTCCTGTTGTCTTCAAACTCCTGAAAAGACAATCTGAGTGTTTGTTTCAACCCATCGTTGAAAATGTGCATGCCAAAACGAGCAACCGCCTTGCGGGTCACAAAATCCTGTACTGCCTTACAAAGTTTGGCCAGGATAGCAATTCCAAGTGCCAGCAATAGCCAGGATACGATACTGCGTATCAATTCATCGCCGCGAAGATGATCTTTATTCGTTGTATAATTATCAATGATGTGACCAAAGATAATTGGGTCTAGCAGATTGAGCAATTGTGCAGTGGCTGCAAACAAAAGCGACAATGCAATTAATAGGCGATGAGGACGAAGGTATTTCCATAAAATATGCATATGTGAGGGATTAGGCAGTAAAAGAGTAAAACGTTTTTAAAGGTATGATGGTTAAGTTAGCCACTATTTCGAGACAAAATATCTATGAAAAATCCTTGAACCCTAATATTAATTGAGCGCAAGAACCCCGCAGTAATACTGAAAGACAGGCAATTGAGAGTGCCTATATACGCGGTCTTAAATTCAAAGAGCACTTTTTCGGTCTCATGAATAATAAAAATCAACAAAACTAATGAAAAAAAAATCCATTTCATAAGTAGGAAGGTTGGTTTGCTTTCTTTTTTTTAACTGGTCCTTTAGATTTGCAGAATTCATTTCTAGTAGCAAAATTAAATAAAGGTATATTCATCAATTCCTTTTATGGTTATAATTTTGCAGGAATGAAACTAACCAGCGGCAGTGGCTCATTAACAACTGGTCAAGGTTTCCATGCCTATGCTAAGATAAAATCCACTGCCGCTTTTTCCCTTAGTGACCAGATAACAATTAGGGTTGATTACCCATTATTAAGGACTTGGATCGACGGGGCAAAAACAGGTTAGTCAATTGTTCAAAATTAAAGTTTTTAAGATGAAACAAAAAACAAATTTTTTCTGGGGATCGATGTTTCCAAACCTTTCTTTGATGTCGCCTCGATGGCCGTAGTCAACCATGAAAAGCAAGCCATCCAAACGGGTCATTTCGACAATTCGGAGGCAGGCATGAAGTCGTTCGCGAAATGGTTGAAAAGCAACAAGGTAACAATGGATGAAAACAGCCTGTTGGTCATTGAGAATACAGGCATCTACCATCGTTTATTGTGGGCCTTTTGCAGTCAGAAAGGGCTTCCGATCCATATTGGAAATGCGGCGCATATCAAAAAAAGTTTTGGCATTGCCCGTGGCAAGAACGACAAAATAGACAGTATCCGCTTGTGTCAATATGCCTGCCGGAATGCGGACGAATTGATGGTTACGGGTTTGCTGGATCCGGTGCTCATGAAGTTGAAGGATTTGACAACGGCAAGGGCCCGGTTGATTTCCCAACGAAACGGTACCAAGACATTCATCAGGGAATTGAGGAATATAAACGACAAATCCCTTCAAAAGGTTATGGAACAGTCCCATAAACATGCCATTGAGGGCATGTCAAAATCAATAGCAAAAGTTGAGGCTGAGATAAAAAAAACAATAGAAGGGAATGAGGCAATCAAAAAGAACCATGACTTGGTCATTACCGTCCCCGGGATCGGCCCCGTAACGGCCGTATACCTGATTTGCTGCACGGCTAATTTTGCAGGAAACAGGAGCGGCAAGGAACTGGCCTGTTACGCAGGTGTGGTCCCATTTGGGAATACGAGTGGGGTCAGCATAAAAGGCAAAGAAAGGGTTCATCCGATGGCCAATAAAGATTTGAAAAAACTGTTGTTTTTATGTGCAATGTCGGCCATCCAATTCGCTCCGGAGTTTAAGAAATACTATGAACGGAAAGTGGGAAGTGGGAAGCACCCCATGAGTGTATTGAATGCGATTAAAAATAAAATATTGTTAAGAGTGGCGGCTGTCGTGAAAAATCAGAAGCCTTATGTGGATTATTTTCAGGCTGCCTGAAAATAATCCACATAAGGCTTGGTTTAGTCATAACAATCTT
>Ga0160443_100660_pt1 | contig 19583 bp, 16 predicted proteins | sample HID1972I_E1MG_FD_108244 | JGI IMG/M metagenome (GOLD analysis project Ga0160443, IMG submission 108244) | Enriched pill bug-associated microbial communities from UW Madison campus, WI, USA - HID1972I_E1 MG | ecosystem: Host-associated > Arthropoda: Insects > Digestive system > Unclassified ... | reverse complement strand
GGCGCCTGCAGGATCGCTGCCGGGAACACGATCTCGTTCTTGGTGGCGTTGTAGTAGGCGTTGACGGTCTGCGGGGTCATGCCCCACTCGGTCTTGTCGACCGGCTTGCCGATCTTGTTGAGCATGTAGCGGTAGTTGAACGTGCGCGCCGCCTGCATGTTGCCCAGGTAGCTGTCGCCGTTGGTTTCCAGGCCCGACCAGTCACGCCACTTGTCCGGATAGCCGATCTTGGGCGTGAAGCTGGCCCACTTCTCGAGTGCCTTCCTGCGGGTGTCTTCGCTCATCCACTCCAGCTTCTCCAGGCGCGCCTTCAGCGCCACCGAGAGGTTCTCCACCAGGTGCTGCATCTGCACCTTGGACTCGGCCGGGAATACGGCGTCGACATACATCTGGCCCAAGCCTTCACCGATGGCACCATTGACCGACTCCAGCACGCGCTTCCAGCGCGGCTGCATTTCCTTCTGGCCACGCAGGGTGGTGCTGTAGAAATCGAAGTTGGCCTTTTCGAAGGCGCTGCTCAGGTACGGCGAGGCGTCATCGATGGTGTGGAAACGCAGGTAGGCCTGCCAGGTAGCAGCCGGGACATCGGCCAGCATCTTGTCCACTTCACCGAAGAAGCCCGGCTGGGCCATCGAGAACTTCTGCGCGGCCGGCACCTTCAGGGTGTCGAACAGGGCGGTCCAGCTGAAGTTCGGGGTCAGCTTGTCCGCGTCGGCAGCGCTGACCGGGTTGTAACGCTTGGCCGGGTCACGCATTTCGATGCGCGACATCGAGGCCTTGGCCAGACGCGTTTCGAAGTCCATCACGGCCTTGGCCTGGGTCTTGGCCTGCTCGGCATCGACGCCGGACAGGGTCAGCACCTGCGCGATGTAGGCAACATAGGCGTCGCGGATCTTGGCCTGCGCGTCGTCGAAGTAATAGCCCTTCTCCGGCAGGCCCAGGCCGCCCTGGCCGACATAGGCGATGACGTTGGCCGAGTCCTTGTAATCCGCATTGGCGAACAGCGAGAACAGCACGCCCTGGCCCTGTGCCTGGCTGTCGCGCAGGTACTGGGTGATGGCGGCGGTGTCGTTCAGCGCGGCGATCCTGTCCAGCTGCGGCTGCAGCGGGGTGATGCCGGCGGCCTCGATCTTGGCTTCATCCGAGCCGGTCTTCCAGATGTCGCCGATCTTGGCTTCCACCGAACCGGCCTTGGCCTGGCTGGCGGCGGCCTGCTGGACCAGCGCGTGCTGCACTTCCAGCGAGCGCTCGCGCAGGATCTCGAAGCTGCCCCAGGTGGTCTGGTCGTTCGGCACCGGGTTGGCGGTCAGCCACTTGCTGTTGACGAAGCCGTTGAGGTCGGTACAGGCGGCAATGGCCGGATCCAGGTCGGCGCTGTTGAGCGAGATCAGCGCGGTCTTGATCTGCGACTGATCAAACGCCGGCTTGGCCGCATCGGCGGTGGCGGCGGGCGCGGTATCGGTCTTGCCGCAGGAGGCCAGCGACACGGCGATGGCGACGGTCAGGCCCAGCGGGACCAGCTTGGAAAACTTCATTCGACTCTCCGGCTACAGATGGATGCATCACCCGGATCACGGGCAATCGGGCAGCGTAGCGCGGGAGGGGCTGGGGCGGACCGGCCAAAGGTCACATACCGGGAGCGACGAGAAGCCTTGCCGGCAGAGCAGCGGGAGCTCTATGGTGAGAAATCCTGAAAAATGTGAGTTGCAATGAATAAATACAGGCTTGTAGAACAAGAGAATGAGTGGGGATGCGGCGTCGCTTGCGTGGCGTCTCTTCTTGGAATTGAGTACGACGCAGCCCTCAAACGGCTTGAGCACCATAAGAACGGGAAACTGGACCAAAATCCGCTTGGACTAGATATCCATGAAATCATCTGGTCCCTCTCAGACCACGATCTGTGGTACATCGCAGATTGGCGCAGACCCGCGCAGTTCCCAGTAGGATCGATTGTCTGCATCCGAGGCGAAGCGCCCTACCAGAATGATCACTATTTGCTGATGACGCCCCACGGCTGGATGGACCCATGGCACAACACCAGCAAAAATGTCTCCGCAATCAAAGCTGATTATCGGGATGCTTTCCCCATTGGCACAGAATTTGTTGTTGCACTGATGCCACGAGAACCGTGAAGCCCCACCGGAGCACAGGGAGCGAACCTGTGATGGAGCGCCCGATTTCAATGACGAACAAAACAAAAGGCCGGCTTTCGCCGGCCTTTCGCTCTTACTTCGCTTTACCCTGGTTCGCCACGGCCTCGGCAGCCTTGCGTGCCGCTTCCGGGTCGCCCAGGTAACGGAACGACTGCACCGTCAGATCGTCGTTGAGTTCGAACAGCAGCGGGATGCCGGTCGGGATGTTGAGCTCCAGGATCGCTTCCTGCGAAACATTGTTGAGGTACTTGTACAGCGCGCGCAGCGAATTGCCGTGCGCGGTGACCAGCACGGTCTTGCCGTCCTTGAGCTGCGGGGCGATCGCATCGAACCAGTACGGCAGCACGCGCTCCAGCGTGGTGGCCAGCGATTCGGTGCCCGGCAGCGCGTTGCGGTCCAGCCCGGCGTAGCGGCGGTCGTGGATCGGATGGCCCGGGTCCTCGCGGTCCATCGCCGGCGGCGGGATGTCGTAGGAACGGCGCCAGATCTTGACCTGGTCTTCGCCGTGCTTGGCGGCCGTCTCGGCCTTGTCCAGGCCCTGCAGCCCGCCATAATGGCGCTCGTTCAAGCGCCAGCTCTTGCTGACCGGCAGCCAATCCTGGTCCAGCTCGGCCAGGGCACCCTGCAGGGTGTGGATGGCGCGCTTGAGCACCGAGGTGTGGGCGACATCGAACTGCAGCCCTTCTTCACGCATCAGGCGGCCGGCGGCGGCAGCCTCGCGGCGGCCCTGTTCGGTCAGTTCCACGTCCACCCAGCCGGTGAAGCGGTTGTCCAGGTTCCACTGGCTCTGGCCGTGGCGCAACAGTACGAGTTTCCGGGTCACTGCAGTATCTCCGACAGATGGCAAGGCAGGTCCGCATTGTAGCGGCAACCCTGCCCTGCCCGTCCGCCGCAGGTCGGCCTGCCCACCCTCAGGGATGCGGATGCCCGTGGTGGCCCTGCGCGTCCGGTGCAGCGCGGCGGCGGACGTCGCTGCCGGCGTGCGCGTGGCCGGCATGATCATGGCCGGCGTGGTCGTGGCCCGCATGGTCATCGGCATGCCGGTCGCGCGGACTGCCGACGCTGCAGGGATCCCCACAGTGGTCGGCCTCGACCTGCAGGGTCACGTGGTCGATGCCGTACTGCTCGTGAAGATCGGCACCCAGCTCGCGGCGCAGGCGGTCCGCATCCACGCCGGCGCCCATCACCACGTGCGCGGTCAGTGCCGGCGTGCTGGAGGCCAGTGCCCACACGTGCAGATCGTGCACATCCACCACGCCATCGTGCGCGCACAGCGTGCGTCGCACCGCGGCCACGTCCATGCCCTTGGGCACGCCTTCCAGCATCACGTTGATCGCTTCGCGCATCAGCACCCAGGTGCGCGGCAGCACCCACAGCCCGATCAGCACGGCCAGGATCGGATCGATCGGCTTCCAGCCGGTCCAACGAATCAGCAACGCGCCCAGGATCACCGCGACCGAGCCGAGCATGTCCGCCCAGACTTCCAGATACGCGCCCTTGACGTTGAGGCTCTCGCCGCTGCCCGCGCGCAGCAGGCGCATCGAGATCAGGTTGATGACCAGCCCGAACACCGCGATCACCAGCATGCCGGTGGACGCGATCTCCTGCGGGGCGCGGAAGCGCTGCACGGCTTCCCAGAGGATGTAGCCGGCCACCACGAACAACATGCCGCCGTTGATCATCGCGCCGAGCGCTTCCAGCCGTGCGTAGCCGTAGGTGCGCTTGGCATCGGGCGGGCGCCGGCTCAGCCGGACCGCGACCAGCGCGATCATCAGCGCGAGCGTATCGGTCGCCATGTGCGCGGCATCGGACAGCAGCGCCAGGCTGTTGGTCCAGAACGCGCCGGTCACCTCCACCAGCAGGAACGTGGTGGTCAGCCCCAGCGCCCACCACAACGGCTTCTCGTGGCGGATCTCGCTGGGCAGATGGTCGTGGTCGTGACCCATGAAAGCTCTCCTGGACAATGCCGGCAGGTTAAGCAGCGCCTCGCGCGGAGACTATTACACTTACCGCAGCGTTCAGTTTGCAACTCAATAACACCAGCGCCCGGCCGCTACCTCTCGACGGCCTGTGTGGCGGGAAGACAATCGTGCATAACGTTCCAAACCTTGATGATGCCAGCCAGCCGCTTGCGCTGGCCTGGGCCCAGACGCTGGCGCAGACGCCGGCCGCCGCGGCGGCGCTGTTGGCGGGCCTGTCGGCGGAAAGCCCGCCCGAGCTGGCCCACCACTTCTACGATGTGCTGCTTGAAGACCCGCGTGCGGGCCGCTTCCTCTCGCACGACCAGGTGCGGCTGCGGCTGAAGCCGGCGATGCAGCGCTGGCTGCAGCAGATCCTCACCGCCACGCCGGACAGCATCAATGCGCTGGTCGCCGCGCAGCGCGTGATCGGTGACGTGCACGCCCGTGTGGGCATCCCGGTGGATCTGGTCGCCCGCGGCGCGCGCGTGCTCAAGCACCGTCTGTTCGACCGCATCATCGCGCAGGCCGAGGAAAGCGCCACCGCGTTCGCGGCGATCCACTGTCTCAGCGCGTCGATGGATATCGCGCTGGAGGGCATGACGCTCGCCTATACCCATGCACGTGAGCGCTCCTCGCGCACCGATGCGGCGTATCGCCTGTTCTCGCTGGTGCAGAACGTCAGTACCGAGCGCGAACGGCAGCGTGCCCTGCTGCTGGACTGGGAAAACGCCCTGCTTTACGCGATGGCCAGCCAGAATGCCGAGGCGGAGCTCACCGGACTTGCGCAGTCCGAATTCGGCCTGTGGTTCACCCACAAGGGCATTCCCAGTTTCGGCGAAAGCAGCGAGACCGGCCAGGTCGGTGCGTTGGTGGCCGCGGTCGATACGCAGCTGCAGGAAGCCTTGGCGCATGCCGATTTCGCGGCACGTTTCGGCGCCCTGCAGGGCATCCGCGAGCGGCTGGCGCAGATCCGTACGCTGATGGGCATGTTGTTCGAGCGGATCGGCGAACTCGATGCCGGCAGCGATGCATTGACCAACCTGCTCAACCGCCGCTTCCTGCCAACCGTCCTGCGCCGTGAAATCGAACTGGCCAATGCCACGCAGACGCCGTTCTCGGTGCTGCTGCTCGATCTGGACCACTTCAAGGCGATCAACGATGCGCACGGCCACGACGGCGGCGACCGCGCACTGCAGCACGTGGCCGCCCTGCTGGGCCAACTCACCCGCGGCAGCGATTATCTGTTCCGCTATGGTGGCGAAGAGTTCGTGGTGGTTCTGGTGGCCGCCACCGACATGCAGGCCGAAGTGATCGCCGAGAACCTGCGCAAGCACATCGCGCAGAGCCCCGTGCAGCTGGCCACGGGCGCGACGCTGTCGCTCACCACCAGCATCGGCGTGGCGGCGCACGATGGCCATCCCGACTACGAGCGGCTGATGGCGCGCGCCGATGCGGCGATGTACCAGGCCAAGAAACGCGGTCGCAACCGGGTTGTGCTGGCCAGCGACGACCTGCCCGATGCGCCCGGGCGACAGGCCCTGCAGCGCGGCTGAAGCGGCTGTTGCGGCATGCCGGGCTGACCAATGGCGCATGCCCGGCGCGCGCTGTGCGGCGTAGCATCGCCGCATTGCCGTCCGCCACAGGAACACCCCGATGTCGATCCGCCGCGCCCTGACCCGCCCTGCCGTCCTGCTGCTCCAGTCGGCGCTGCTGATGACGCCGCTGCTGGGCAACGCGCGCGAGGTGGCCGCGCCGGCCGAGCACGTCGATGCCGATGGCCCCTATGTGTTCCGCACCGCCACGGGTCTGGAAGCGGCCTGGGTATGCAAGGACCAGGTGATCCGCCGCACGCTGCCGGCGCGCGTCGCGGCCACGGTGATCGCGCCCGCATGCGGCTATCCGCACCCGCTGACGGTGCTGCCGCCGCGCACCGCGGAGATCGCCCGGTTCCCGGCCACGCCGCGGATCGTCGCGCTGTCGGACATCCACGGCCAGTACGGCCTGCTGGTGACGCTGCTGCGCGCCCACCACGTGATCGACGACGAGGACCACTGGGCGCTGGGCGACGCCACGCTGGTGGTGGCCGGCGATGTGTTCGACCGCGGCCCGCAGGTCACCGAGGCCTTCTGGCTGCTGTACAGCCTGCAGCAGCAGGCCGCGGCCGCCGGTGGTGCGGTGCACTTCGTGCTCGGCAACCACGAGACGATGGTGCTCTACAACGACCTGCGCTACGTCAACCCGAAGTACCTCAAAACCGCGCAGCTGCTCGGCCGCTCCTATCCGGCGCTGTATGGCCCGGATTCGACGATCGGCCAGTGGCTGCGCACCCGCCCGGTCCTGCTGCGCATCGGCGATACCCTGTTCCTGCACGGCGGCATCGCGCCGGAGAACCTGGACCTGGTCCGCGCGATGGATGCGACCAATGCCGGTTATCAAGCGGCGGTCGGCCTGCCCAAGGAGCAGGTCAAGACCGCGCCGGACACCGCCCGCCTGTTCGACGGCAAGACCAGCCCGATCTGGTACCGCGGCTACTTCGATGGCCGCATGGACACCGCCCAGGTGGAGACGCTGCTCGAACAGCTGCACCTCGCCCGCATCGTGGTCGGCCACACCTCGATGCCGCATGTCAGCAGCTTCCACGGCGACCGCATCATCGCGATCGACAGCAGCATCAAGAACGGCGAGAACGGCGAGCTGCTGTTCATCGAGAACGGCACGCTCAGCCGCGGGCTGCTGGACGGCTCGCGGGTGCCGCTGGCCGAAGGCAGGATCGGCGAGAGCGACTGACCGGTCGTCGACGGCATTGATCCACTTCAGTAACCGCCCTGTTGCATCGCGTGCGACATATGTCGCACACTTGCGACACCTCGCCGAACCTGGAGTCTCATGTCCGCGCTGCCTACCCCCTCCAATGCCGAGCTGGAACTGCTCAAAGCGCTCTGGCGCCAAGGCGCCTGCAGCGCGCGCGAAGTGCACAACGGCGCGGTGGCCGTGCTGGATTGGTCCTATTCCTCCACCCGCAAGACCTTGGAGCGCATGGTCGACAAAGGTCTGGTCGAAGAAACCGTCGAGCACGGCTTGAACATGTACCGCGCGAAGGTGGGCAAGGTCGCCACGCTGGCCGCGCTCAGCACCGACTTCGCGCGCCGGGTGCTGGAGCTCGACGGCGCATTGCCGGCGCAGGCCTTCGCCGACAGCCGCCTGCTCAGCGAAAAGGAACTTCAGCAGCTCGATGCCCTGCTGCGCGCGCCTGGCCAGGATGGCGCCGCATGACCCTGCCGACGCTCGGGTTCTGGGTGGTGCATGGGGCCGGCGCCCTGGCCGGTGGCTGGCTCGCGTGGGCAGCCGGGCAACGTCTCCACCGGCGGCTGGGTCTCTCCCACGCCGCGCAGGGCTACTGGATGGGGCTGTGGCTGCTGGCGGTGATGCCGGTGCTGCTGTCGGCAGTATTGGCGCTGTGGGCGCCCGCACCGCTCGTCCCATTTCCAACGGCGTTGAGCATGCCCTTGCCGCTCGCGCTGGACCTGGGCGATTCCGGTGCGACGGACCGGGCCGCAATGGCGTCCGGCTGGACGCATCCCGCCACCGCCACGTTGCTGACTGCCCTCTACCTGACCGGCGTTGGTGTCGCATTGCTGCGCGTCCTGCTCGGCACGCGGGCGACGGGCCGGCTGTGCCGCGCGACTACGCCGATCGCGCGGGAAGCCTGGCCAGGCCCGCGCAGTCGGGCTTCAGCGCTTCGGCTGCGGTCGGCCGGCATCGCCTGCCGGCTCAGCACGTTGCCGGTGAGCCCGTTCGCGGTGCGCTGGCCCCGGCCCTTGATCGTGCTTCCGGCCTCGGCACTGCAGGCGCTGGATGATCGCGCCCTGTGCCTGATCCTCGGCCATGAAGCTGCTCACCTGATGCGCTGCGATCCCCAACGCGCCGGACTGATGACGGTGTTCAATGCGCTCCTGTGGTTCAACCCGTTCCTGGCGCGGATCGGTGCGCGTGTGCAGCTGGCGGCAGAGCTGCGCTGTGATGCACATGCACTCGCCGGTGATGCCCACGGCGGGCGCGAGTTCGCTGCAGCCTACGTGCGCACGCTGCGACTTTCCACAGCGGCCCACAGGCCCTCCACCGCACTGACCCACCGCGATCTGGCCGGGCATGAAGTCCGCATCCGCCACATGCTGCATGGCGATGCTGCAAGGCCACTGTCGGGATCACGAGCTGCCATGCTGCTGGGCAGCGCACTGGTCATCGGCTGCGCGCTGATGGTGATGCAGGCCAGCACCGCGCGACCGCTGCCAGGCCCTGCCGCCTCGAGTGCCCCGGCGTTGAGCTCGATCATCCACACCCGATTGCCGCTGCCGCCAATGGGCCACACCCCCATTGAGATCCTGTTCCAGGCGCCATTGGCCACCCCGCGGGTCACGGGTCGCTTCGGCGATACCGGCAGCATCCGTCAGCGCCCGCATCGCGGCACCGATTTCGGTGCGCGCCCGGGCACGCCAGTGCTGGCGTCGGCGGACGGCCGCATCGTGGCCGCAACGACCGCCTACCCCGATGGTCCGCAGTACGGCACGGTGGTGGTGATCGACCACGGCCAGGGGTGGCAGACGCTGTACGCCCACCTGCAGAGTACCGATGTGGCGGTCGGCCAGCAGGTGCATGCCGGCGAGCAGATCGCACGGGTCGGCAGCACCGGGCGCGTGACCGGCCCGCACCTGCATCTGGAAATGCTGCGCAACGGTGAGCGCGTCGATCCGCAGGCGCACCTGCGATGACCCGCTAAGCCGCTCCCCCGAAACCACCGCTGCATTTCGTTTTCCTGGCACAGGAGGGGCGCGTGCTGCCCGGCGAAATGCGCAGCTGGCCCTTCTGCACGGATCGCCCATGACTTCTTCGTTCCGCATCGCCCTGGCCCTGGCCCCGTTATGCACCGCGTTCCCGAGCGCTGCGCAGTCACTCCCCGCGCCAGCGACCCCGCCGACCACCGCGCTGGACACCGTGCAGGTGCAGGCGCGGGCCTACGACATCCGCCGCGACGACACCGCCACCCGGATCGTGATCGGCGCCGCGGCGCTGCGCCAGCACGGCGACCTCGGCCTGGTCGATGCGCTCAAACGCCTGCCCGGCATCACCATCGGCACCGGCGCCCCCGGTCGCAGCGGCGCACTGTCTCTGCGAGGGTTGGGCGCGGGCTACACCCAGATCCTGCTCAATGGCCAGAAAGCGCCGACCGGGTTCGATCTGGATTCACTCACGCCGGAGATGGTCGAGCGGGTGGAGATCATCCGCGCGCCGACCGCCGACCAGCGTGGCGAAGCGATCGCCGGTTCGATCAACATCGTGCTGGCCGCCGGTGCACGCACGGATGCCGACCAGCTGACGGTGGCCTGGGGCAGCAGCAATGGCCGCAACACGCCCTCGGCCAGCTGGCAGCGCAACCGGCGCGCCGGACATCGCAGCAGTGCGATCACAGCGACAGCATCGCGTCGCGCGTTCCTCGTCGAGGAAACCGGCACCGAACGCGCGTGGGACCCGGAGGGGACCCCGACCGTGCTGCGGGACACCACCCTGCGTGCGGGCGGGACCCGCGATGTGCTCTCGCTGGCCCCCAGCCTGGACGTCACGCTGGAGAACGGTGACACGCTTGCGTTGCAGGGCCTCGTCGATGCCAGCCGGTTCCACCGCGTCACTGACATCGACTGGATCAGCACACTCGGCGCGCCACTGCGGACGAGTCGGTATCAACAACGCACGCGCATCGATGTCGCCCAGGCCAACGGCAGCGTGACGTGGACGCGCGCCTTCGAACAGGGCGGCACATTCACCACCCGACTTCGCCTCGGCGGCAACCGCGAGCGCTATGCCTACCGCGAGCAGGGTCGGTCACCGGAGGGGCAGCAGAACCTGGACGACCACACCAATGCGCGGCTGAGCGTGCGAGACCTCAACAGCACCGGAAAATACACGCTGCCCTCCCGCGGGCGTCATGCGCTGCAGCTCGGTTGGGAAGGCAGCGAAGAGCGTCGTGACGAGTCGCGGGTGCAGCACCTGCTGCCGGTCGGCGGGGAAGCGGAGTGGTTCAGTGACCTGGCCTTCGACGCCCGCATCCGGCGGCTGGCGCTCTATGCCCAGGACGACGTCACCCTCAGCGAGCGCTGGTCGGTCTATGCCGGGGCGCGTTGGGAGCAGATCGATACGCGTAGTGAAGGCAGCGGATTCAGCGGCATCCATCGGCGCGAGCAGATGGTGTCGCCTGTGCTGCAGTCGCTCTGGAAAATCCCCGGTACCAGGAGCGATCAGCTACGCGTCGCGCTGACCCGCACCTATCGCTCGCCCACGCTGGCATCGCTGATCCCCCGTCCGTACACCTCCACCAACAACCGCCCGCTCAATCCCGACGAACGCGGCAACCCTGCGCTGCGCCCGGAGCTGGCGACCGGGCTGGACCTGTCCTACGAGACCTACGGCAAGGAAGGCGCGCAGCTGAGTGTGGGGGGCTATGTGCGGCGGCTCACGGAGGTGATCCGCACCGAGACGCATCTGCAGGACGGACGCTGGGTGGCCTCCCCGGTGAACGGCGGCACGGCGATGACCTGGGGCGTGGAGATGGATACCGCGTTGCGGCTGCCGCAGGTGATCGCCGGTGCGCCGGATGTGGCGCTCCGCTTCAATGCGACGGCCAACGATTCACGCGTGGACGATGTGCCCGGCCCGGACAACCGCCTCGATGAGCAGGTGCGCTTCAGCAGCACGCTGGGCGCGGACTATCTGATCCGCACCGGCTGGACGGTCGGCGGCAGCTACACCTACCGGACCGGCGGCTCGGTGCAGGTCAGTCCCGGGCAGTTCGAGACCAGCGCCTACGCTCGCGAGCTGGACCTCTATTCGCTGTGGTCGCTGCGCGCAGGCAGCAAACTACGGCTAAGCCTCAACAACATGCTGCACCCGTCACTGCACACCGGGCAATCGCGGATCAGCGACGAAGGCACCGAGCAGCTGCGGCGGCAACGCAGGGCCTCGCCGCTGCTGCGCCTCCAGCTCGAACTCCCGCTCTGATCAGCCCGGCTGGCGGCTCGCCTCGCCTACCGCCGGCAGCGCCCGCGCGCGGCCCGGCCTGCTCGGGAAGGCATGGCGCACGATCCGCCACATCACCTGGCCGAACTGGCGCGGCAGCGAACCGGTATTGTAGTGCTGGCCGTAACGCGCGCAGATCTCCTTCACTTCGACCGCGACCGCGGCGTAGCGGTTGGCCGGGATATCCGGGTAGAAGTGGTGTTCGATCTGGTGGCTGAGGTTGCCCGACAGGACGTTCATCAGCTTGCCGCCGGTCAGGTTGGACGAGCCGCGCAGCTGGCGCAGGTACCAGTGGCCGCGGCTTTCATCGCGCACGCATTCCTTCGGGAAGGTCTCGGCGTCGGCGGTGAAATGACCGCAGAAAATGATCACGTAGGTCCACACGTTTCGGATCAGGTTGGCCGCCACGTTGCCGAGCAGCACGGGCAGGAAGAACGGACCGGCCAGCGCCGGGAACAGCAGGTAGTCCTTGAACATCTGCCTGCCCATCTTTCGGCCGACCGGGCGGAACTGCGTCCCCAGCTGGCGCAGCGTCATCTTGCCGGCGAACACGCGGCCCAGGCGCAGGTCCTGTATGGCGATGCCCCACTCGAACAGCAGCGCGAACACCACCGCGACCACCGGCTGCATCAGGTAGAACGGGCGCCAGCGCTGCTCGGGGAAGATGCGCAACAGGCCATAGCCGATATCGTCGTCCAGCCCGCGCACATTGGTATAGGTGTGGTGGCGGAAGTTGTGGGTCTTGCGCCAGGCGTCGGCGGTGCCGACGATGTCCCACTCGTAGGTGCTGCCCTGCAGCTGCGGATCGCCCATCCAGTCGTACTGGCCGTGGATGACGTTGTGCGCCAGCTCCATGTTCTCCAGGATCTTGGACAGCGCCAGCATCACGACGCCGGCGATCCACGCCGGGATCAGTACGCTGTGCACGAACGCACCGAGGAACAGCAGCGCACGGCCGGCCACGCCGGTCCAGCGGACGGCGGCAACGACGCGGCGGATGTAGCGCGCGTCGCGCGCACCGAGCGTGGCCAGCTGGCGCGCGCGCAGTGCATCGAGTTCATCGCCGAAAGCCTGCAGTTCGGCCGGGGACAGCGCGCGGTTGTGCACGGAAGACATGGTCACAGCTCCAGGATCAGGTCGGTGCTGGCGCTGTTCACGCACAGCTTCACTTGCGTGGCCGGTTCGGCCGCGTGCTCGCCGGTCAGGGTGTGGCGGGTGACGCCGGACACCTTGCCGCAGACACAGGTATTGCAGATGCCCATGCGGCAGCCACTGGCCGGGCGCAGCCCTTCGGCTTCCAGCGCCTGCAGCAGCGAGGTGCCCCGCGGCAGGGACAGCGTGCGGCCGCTGCGACGCAGCTCGACCTGCACCGTGCCCGTTTCCGCCGCCGGCAGGACCGGCGGGGTGAAGGCTTCGGACTGCAGCGAGGCGACACGGCCCTGCAGGCGGGCCTGCGCAGCGTCGACAAACCCGCCGGGGCCGCATACCAGGGCACGCGCACTGCCCAGGTCACCCAGCGCCTCGAACGCGAACGCGTCCACGCGCGGGGCCGGTGCGGCGGGATCGCGGGTCAGTGCGATATGCAGCGAGAACGAGGGATGCCGTGCGGCGATCGCTGCCAGCTCCTCGGCGAAACACAGTTCCTCGCGGCGGCGCGCCCAGTACACCAGGTCCACCTGGGCCGGCATGCCGGAGGCGTCGAGTTGGCGCAGCAGCGCGCGCATCGGGGTGATGCCGCTGCCGGCGGCCAGCAGCAACAGGCGCTCGCCGTGCGCTGCGGGCAGCGTCATCTCACCGAACGCCTGGCCGAGTTCGAACACGTCTCCGACCACCGCGGCCCGGGCCAGGTGCTGGCTGACAGCGCCGCCGGCGATCGCCTTGACGGTGATCGCCAGCCGGCCATCGGCCAGCACGGTGGGGCTGTAGCTGCGCGACAGCCGACGGCCGTCGACCTCCACGCCCAGGGTGATGTGCTGGCCGGGCAGCAGGCCGCGGAAATGGCGGTTGGGCTTGAGCACCAGGGTGACGGCATCCGCGCTCTCGGCAGTGCGCGATACCAGCCGCGCCAACGGGCGACGCAGGGTCCACAGCGGATGCAGGCGGGTGCCCCAGAAGTCGAACAGCTCCTCGGAGACCCAGCGGCGGGGGCTGGCGGCGTGACGGCGGGCGGCGATGCGCGGGACGGTGCTCATGCTGCGCACTATACGGCCGAGCATACGACTGTGTATACAGTTGTATATGGCCGGGACGGGCTATGATTCAGGGACTTGACTGCCCTGCTCCCGATGACCTCCCCAGACCTGCCCCTGCCCGCCTCCGACGACGCCCATCCCGCGCGCAAAGCCTCGATCTCACGCGAGGATCTGCTGGCCGCGGCATTGGCCCTGATCGGGCCGCACCGCAGCGTCTCCACGCTGAGCCTGCGCGAGGTCGCGCGTGAAGCCGGGATCGCCCCGAACTCGTTCTACCGCCAGTTCCGCGACATGGACGAGCTGACCGTGGCGCTGATCGACCTGGCCGGGCGTTCGCTGCGCACCATCATCGGCGAGGCCCGCCAGCGCGCGGCCTCCTCCGATCGCAGCGTGATCCGGCTGTCGGTGGAGACCTTCATGGAACAGCTGCGTGCCGACGATCGCCTGCTGCACGTGCTGCTGCGCGAGGGCACGGCCGGCTCGGATGCGTTCAAACACGCCGTCGACCGCGAGCTGAATTACTTCGAAGACGAACTGCGGGTCGATCTGATCCGCCTGGCCGCCGCCGATGGCGCACGGCTGCACGAGCCGGCCCTGGCCTCCAAGGCGATCACCCGCCTGGTGTTCGCGATGGGCGCGACCGCCGTGGATCTGCCGCCGGAGAAGGATCCGGAGCTGATCGAACAGCTGACCCAGATGCTGCGGATGATCATCACCGGCGCACGAACGCTGGCCGGCAGTCCGCCGCTGCGCTGATCCGTCGACGCGCCACCGTCCCGCGCAGGGTGCGACGCTGCGCCGCAGCATTTTTCGTTGACACCGCGTGTCAAACGCTAATAAATTGTGAAGGTCTTCACAATTCCGCCTGAGTCTGGCCTGCCCGAACGACCCGGTCGCTGTGGATGCATCACCCGCTCGCCACGAGCGGACCCTTCACGCCCCGGGAAGGCGACCGAGATCGAGGAGACGCTAGTGACACGCATGGACGGCCGCCGACGCGCGCGCGGGTTCACCCTGCTGGAACTCATGGTGGTGGTGGCGATCGTCGCCATCCTGGCCGCCATAGCGCTGCCGGCATATTCGCGCTATGTGCTGCGCTCCAAGATCCGGCTGGCGCAGAGCGACCTGCTGGCGCTGTCGGCCAACGTCGAGAATTTCCGCCAGCGCACCCTGCGCTATCCGGAGAGCGCCGACGTCGCACAACGCGGCTGGACACCTGCCGCAAGCAGCGCGGATTTCAGCTTCAGCTACACCGCCAGCGACGGCGGCTACACCCTGAGCGCCGAGGCCGGCAAGACCCTCGGCAAGGCCAGCGGATGCGTGCTCAGCCTGGATGCGGCCAACAGCCGCACGGTCGGGAGTGAATGCAGCGCTGTCGGCATCGACAGCTGGTAAGACGATGCGGCTGTCCCGTTCCCGAGGCGTGACCCTCATCGAACTGATGATCGGTCTGTTCATCATGGCCATGCTGCTCCTGGCGGCGATGCCGTTCGGTGCGCGCTGGGTGAGCAGCAATCGCCAGATGGAGGCGCGCAGCCTCCTGTGGGAAGGCGTGTCCCAGGCGCGCGCGATGGCACTGCGCAATCCTTCCGCGCGCCGTGCCACGGAACCGGCCGCGATGCTGCGGCTGCGTGCCGGGTGGCTGGAAGTAATGGTGGCCGGTGTGGAAACCCCGGTCTGGTCGACGCAACTGCGCGACGGCGTGCGCCTGAAGCTGGCCGATCTGGAGGGCTTCGCCTCGGCCGACGCCCTGGCCAACAGCAGCCATCCGGATTTCGACTGCGTCAATTTCGATGCGCGCGGCGTGCGCCTGCCCGGCGCTGACGGCTGCGCCGACAGCGATCTCGCACTGGGCCGCATCGCGGTGGGGCTCTCCAACCAGGACCCGCTGTATGTCGACATGCTCTGAGCCGCGCAGCCCGCGCCGGCAGCGTGGCGACATGCTCCTCGAAGCCCTGATCGCGGTGCTGATCACCTCGCTGATCGCAGCCGGCCTGGCGCATGTGCAGTCGCGCCTGATGGCCAACCAGCGCACCACCAAGGTCGAGCGCCTGGTGGTGGGCCAGTTGCGTGAGCAGCTGCAGAACGCAGGCACCACCCTGTGTGGCAGCGACACGATTTCCCTCGCACTGGCCCCCGATCTGAGCCGCGACGCCCACGTGGCCTGCGGCACCGCACCGCAGATCGATGTGGGTCTGGCCGGGACCGTCCTGTCGGTTGAAGCGCCGCGCGAAGTGGGGCTGAGCGTGCGGGCCGCCGATCTGGAACTGGACGGCGACGACGCCGGCGAACACGCCGCCGATCTGCTGCTCTCCAGCCACCAATGAGCCGTACCGTCACCGCCCACCACCAGCGTGGCCAGACCCTGATCAGCATGATGGTCGGGCTGGTGATCTCGCTGCTGACCCTCGCCGCGATGCTGGTGCTCTACAAGAACATGATCGAGAGCACCGGCAACGCCTCACGCTCGGCGCTGCGCGATGGGCAGGTCGCCTCCGCCCTGCTGGCCGCACAGAGTGAACTGCAGGAGGCAGGCTTCGGAATTCCGGTCGAGGACAGCCTGGTCAGTCGACTGACGATCAGCAGCGATGGCAAGCAGGTCGCGTGGCGCTTCAAACACGAACTGGGCCAGGCCGATCGCTGTGCCGGGCTGCGCCTGGTCGACACGGCAGAAGGCAGTTCACCCGCGCGCGGCCTCTACCGGCTACCGCCGAAGCCCTGCGGCAGCGCTGCGGCGGCAACCTGGGCGGACACCGAGTGGCAGCCCGTCGCTGCGGAAGCGGCGTTCTTCGACCCGGTCCAGAAAGACGGCAGCGCTTTCAGCAGCGCCGAACGCGAAGTCGGTGCGCTGACCCTTCGCGGCGCGGCCGGCGGCGAAGGCTATCGCTTCATCGCCGTGCCAGACGCCTGCCTGCCCTACCAGCAGCAGGAGACCGTCGAGCGCACCGGCCAGCGCGTCATCCTCCGCCAGGCCAGCGACGATGTGCTGTTCTCCGTGTGCCTGCCCAATCTCACCGTCTCGCCCGCCGCATGACCAGGACGCCCGCGATGCACCACGCTGCGAGGCGTACTCCCGCCCGCCCCCCTCGCTCCCCCGGCCCGGCGCGCCAGCACGGCATGGCGACGCTGTGGATCGTGCTGATGGTCGGCCTGGCGGTATCGGTGACGGTCGCCGCCTCGATCTACTCGCTGCGCGGCGACCAGCAACGCCAGATCACGACGCACTCGGTGACCGCCGCCCAGGCCGCAGCGTGGCGCGGTGTTGAAGTGGTACGTCGCTACCTGCTGGCGGTTGATCCGGCGACGATGGCCGGTTGGGCCAACGCCAGCGGCGGACTGGCCATGCCCGCCACCCTCAGCGGCATGGAGACGATCGGCATCCCCGATGGCAACGCGCAGATCACCGCACTGACGGGCGCCAGCGGCAACTACCAGATCGCGGCGACCATCACCGCGCTGTCCGGCAGCGGCTCGACCACGACCAGCGCCACGGTGGAGGTGCTGTACGACGTGACGCCCGGTGGCGGTGGCACGCCCACCTCGCCCCTGTGCGCCACGATTCCTCCGGCACCGATGGTGTTCAACGGCGACCTCAACATCACCGGCGGCTCGCTGGGCGTGACCAATCCCGGCGGCTTCGAGAACATCGCCGTGGCCGGCAGCATCAACCTCTCCGGCGCCAGCCAGGCCAGCATCTCTGGCTGTGCCAAGGGCGATGTCACCCTCAGCGGCGGCGGCATCCTCAGTGGCGGCCACGTGCATTCGCAGGGCACCATCCGCATCAACCAGATGGGCAACCCGAGCAACACCACGCTGTGGGGACGCAACGTGACCATCGGCAGCGGCGTCAGTGGCGGCAACTACACGGCGATCCGGGCCGGTGCCTATGCCGCCAACGTCTACAACGGCGGCACCCTGATCGGCACCACCGAGATCGGCGGCACGCTGATCGCGTCGACAGTAAGCGGAGGCCTGCCGTGGAGCGTGGGAACCGTGGTGCCGGCCACCAGCGGCCGCATCGTGGTGACGCTCACCAGTGGCGATACCTGGCTGCTGGATCTGTCGGCACTGACTGCCGATGCCGGCAGCGGCGCGGTCACCGGTGCGGCCTCGGCCCAGCATCTCTCCGGTGCCTCGACCGAGCCCCTGCCGGGTCAACTCGCGTTCCGCTCGACCGGCATCGCCGGCGGCACCATCAACCTGGCGACGTTGACCATCGAACAGCTGTGGGGCCACTACCTGTCGATCAGCGGCTGGGCCGGACGCTACAACGCGATACTCGCCAATGGCGATGTGGACATCGTGACCGGCACCATCGGCACGCTGGTCGGCGGCCGCGATGTCACGGCCACCCAGGCAGGGCTGTACTGGAACTTCCCGTCGGTGGGCAACGGCAGCATCGCCGGGGACCTGAAATGGGGCAGCAGTCGGCAGACCGTGCCCCAGACCAACCAGGCCATGCCGGGCCTGCGCACCCGGCAGAGCGGCACCACGCCCGGGCTGCCGGGTATTCCGTTCTGCGATACGCGTGTCGATGCGATCGATGTGAGCACTTACCGCGACGGGGCCAACTACCTCTTCGAATGGCTGGACGGCGCTCCGCACCTGACCATCCGCAACGTGCGCAACAAGGCCGGGCAATCGATGGACGGCGTCTACAACCTGGCGACCCAGGACGTGCGCCGGCTGCCCGCCAACGGGGCGCAGTTCCTGACCTGCAACTGGAACCAGGCCGACAACGGTGCCGCGCACTGCTTCCGCGACAAGACTGCTTCAAACGCCTGGACGATCACCGGGTTGACCCACCTGCCCCGCGGCGTGTTCTGGTTCGACAACGCCCTGAAGATCGATGGCACCCAGCTGCGCGATGACGATGGCAACCGCGATCTGCTCACCACGCTGATCGCCAAGGGCTACGTAACGCTGACGCAGTCCGGCCATGACAGGTTGATCGCGCCGAACTTCTCCACCCCGGCGCGCATCTGCGATGGCGATTACTACCCGGCCAACCTGTGCGACAAGACCGGCTCCTCCTCCCGGTTCGTCGAGTGGAAGGACGCCGCCGACAAACCGCACCGTGGCCTGCCGATCGGCAACGTCGCGCTGGTCACCGAAAGCGGCGCGCAGCTGTCCGGCTGGGAAATACACGGCAATGTGATCCTCGGTTCAACCCTCGCGACCGCCGCGCAGACCACCGTGGTGCACGGCAGCCTGACCGTGGGCACCAACGCGCCGGGGAGTGCGACCACCATCCAGCAGGGGGGGGCGCAGGTGGTGGTGCCGCAGGACAGCGACAACCACTACAACCCGGGCATCTGCGAAGCGCCGTCCGTCACGCCGGGTGGCCCCGCCGCGGCGACAGTGCGCTGGAGCCGGTACCGCTGAAGCAGATGCCGCAGACGAAGAAGGCGACCCGAGGGTCGCCTTGTTCGTTGATGCGGATTCGTTGATGCGGACGCGATGCAGTGCCCAGCGGGCCCGCCGATCAGCGGTACTGACGCTCGCAGCGACGCTCGACCACGCGGTCCCCATTCTTGGACTGCTGGTTGCCCTGGATCTGGCGACCGGCGGCGCCGCCTGCAACCGCGCCGGCGACCGTGGCCAGTTTCTTGCCGTTGCCGCCGCCTACCTGGTTGCCCAACAGACCGCCCACCACTGCACCGGTCGCGGTGCCGGTGATGCGGTTCGGATCCCGGGAATTACGCTGGACCTCGACGTTATGGCAGACAACCTTGCTGCCGTCGTTGAAGCGGCGTCCTTCGTCCTTCGGGCCGTAAGTCTGTGCGCCGGCAACGGCCGACACCGCCAGCAAACTGCCCAGGCACAACACGCGGATGCTCGTCTTCATGGTCGATCCCTGTTTATGGAACATGGATCGAGTGTCTGCCTGCCGGCGGCAAGCCCGGGTGAAGTCAGGTGGAGGGCGCGTCAAGGCCGTTGGATTGGTTCAGGAGGCAGCCAGAGAGCGGATGACGCCTTACAACCGCTCGCGGATCGTCTGCCGCAACGCCTCCAGATCCTTGGCGAACGCATCGATGCCGCTCGCCAGCTTCTCCGTCGCCATCGGGTCGGCCGCCAGATCCGCCGCAAACCGCGCGCCATCGATCGGCGTCACCTGGACGGATTCCGCCGCACCGGCCACCAGCCTGCGCGGCAGTTCGCCGTGATCGGCATCCAGCTTCTCCAGCAGGTCCGGCGAGATCGTCAGG
>Ga0160443_100646_pt1 | contig 19853 bp, 17 predicted proteins | sample HID1972I_E1MG_FD_108244 | JGI IMG/M metagenome (GOLD analysis project Ga0160443, IMG submission 108244) | Enriched pill bug-associated microbial communities from UW Madison campus, WI, USA - HID1972I_E1 MG | ecosystem: Host-associated > Arthropoda: Insects > Digestive system > Unclassified ... | reverse complement strand
TGGCCGGCGCCGAGCTGCTGCTGAACGACTACTGGTCCCAGCACGTCGACGGCTACGTGACGCCGACGCTCACGGTCGTCGACGGCCAGACATCCACGCAGTGCGGCACGGCATCCAACGCCGTGGGGCCGTTCTACTGCCCGCCCGAGCAGGGCGTGTACATCGACCCCACCTTCTTCGAGCTCATGCAGCAGCAGTTCGGCGCGTCGGCCGGAGACCTGGCGCAGCTGTACATCGTCGGACACGAGTGGGGTCACCACATCCAGAACATCACCGGGGTGATGGACAGGCATCCGAACAACGGAACCGGTCCGGAGAGCAACAGCGTGCGCACCGAGCTGCAGGCCGACTGCTATGCGGGCGCGTGGCTGAAGGACGTCACGAAGACGAACGACTCGCACGGCAATCAGATGCTCCAGGCGCCGAGCGAGGCGGAGCTGGCGGATGCCGTGAACGCCGCCTACGTGGTGGGCGACGATCACATCCAGCAGTCGTCGGGCGGGTTCGTCAGTCCCGAGAGCTTCACGCACGGCACCAGCAAGCAGCGGCAGGGCTGGTTCGCGAACGGCTATACGAACGGCCTGGGCGTCTGCGACACGTTCGCGCCGGGAGTGAAGCTGTAGCCGCTGGCGGTTCGCCATCGCGGTATACCAATTTCGGGATACGGTGAAGGTGCCCGATCCACGGGTTACTCGGGGGAGTGGAACATGGAACTGGACGGACTGCATCCGCCTATCGAGCCGTACGAGACGGGCGACCTGCTCGTCGGCGATGGCAATCGCATCCACTGGGAGCAGAGCGGGAATCCCGACGGCAAGCCCGTCGTCTTCCTGCACGGCGGGCCCGGGGGCGGTACCTCGCCCTGGCAGCGGCGCTTCTTCGACCCGGAGCTCTATCGGATCGTGCTGTTCGACCAGCGCGGATGCGGTCGCAGCACTCCGCACGCCAGCGACCCCAACGCCGACCTGCGTTTCAACACCACCTGGCACCTGGTCGCCGACATCGAGCTGCTGCGCAAGAATCTCGGCATCCGCACCTGGCAGGTGTTCGGCGGCTCCTGGGGCAGCACGCTTGCACTGGCGTACGCGCAGGCGCATCCGGAGTCCGTCAGCGAGCTGGTGCTGCGCGGCATCTTCACCCTGCGTCGTCACGAGCTGGAGTGGTTCTACGAGGGTGGCGCCGCGGCGCTCTTTCCCGATCTCTGGGCCGACTACGAGTCGGTGATCCCTCCGGTGGAGCGCGGCCGGATGATCGAGGCGTACCACCGGCGGCTCTTCGACCCGGACCCCGCCGTGCATGTGCCGGCGGCGGTCGCGTGGACCAAGTGGGAGGCGTCGACCGTGACGCTGCGCCCGGATGCCGAGCATGTCGCCGAGGCGACGGATGCCGTGCACGCGACCGCGTTCGCCCGCATCGAGAACCACTACTTCATCAACGGCGGCTGGCTCGAAGAGGGGCAGCTGATCGCCAACGCGGGAATCATCCGCGACATCCCCACCGTGATCGTGCAGGGACGCTACGACGTGTGCACGCCGATCATGACCGCGTGGGATCTGCACACAGCCTGGCCCGAGGCCGAGCTGGTGATCGTGGATGACGCCGGCCATTCGGCATCCGAACCCGGCATCGCCCGCGCGCTGCGCGCCGCCACCGACCGCTTCGCCGCCCCCTGAAAGACCGTCTGTGGGGCGTGAACGTCGGCTTCGGTCGTCGTGAAGCATGCACTTGCGCCCCACAGACGGTCGTGGGAGACGGGCTTGGTCAGGCGCGGAGCGCCTGGATGAGGGTGCGGATCAGGCCCGGGATGCCGCCGTGGGCGCGGAAGCGCGTGAGGCCCTCGCTGACTTTCGCGCCCGTGCGCGCGGAGACGAACCACGGCGGCGTGGGCAGGATCGTGAACCGGCCGCCGCCGTTGAGCACCGGCAGCGAGCGCGGGAACGGCCGGAAGGGGCCGCGTACCACCGAGCGCTCCACGCCGTCCAGCAGCAGCGCGTTGTGCACGACGCCGATTCCACTGCCCACATCATCGATGGTGCTGCCCGGAAAGGCGCCCCAGGTCAGCGTCGGGGTGATGAACCCGAACGCGGTCCAGGCGTTGATCGCGATCGACCCGTAGCGCAGCGCTGCGATCGCCCGTTCGAACCCGGTGCCGAGCGAGCGCTGAGTGGCCGGATCGATGATCAGGTTCGCGCCGAGGGTGCCCTGCAGCTCCTCGTTGGCGTGAGCGACGGCGGCATCCAGGAACGCCTGCCCTGTACCGGGAACCTCCACGACGCCCAGCACAGGGGCGAAGTACTCCGTGGTCTGCAGGGCCGTGGCATCCTGCCCGTCGTCTATCTCAACCAGCAGGCGGTCGGCCAGCACCAGGGCATCCGGATAGTCCTCGCCCGCCTGACGCATGCGCGCGGGCGAGCCCGGGTACCAGATGGGTCGCTCAGGGGCTCCGGCGTAGGCGCGGCGCAGCGCAGTACGGAACTGCTCGGCCTGCGGCCAGTCGGAGGAGATGATCACGACCTGTCCGGCGATGCAGTTGTGCCCGCAGTTCTGCAGACGCATGGTCGCCACGTGCTCGGCCTGGAACCTCAGGTCGGCGTCGGTCCACTCGCCGGGCACGACGATGATGGGCGAGACGCCGCCGAGCTCTGCGGTGATCGGCTTCTTCAGCTGCGGGCGGTTCTCACGGCGGCGGCGTGCTCCGGCGGCGCCGGCGCCCCACACGATCGCATCGAACGTGGCCGCGGAACCGGTGATGTGCACGTGCGCGAGGTCGCGGTGCCCGGTGAGGTACGCACCGACGGCAGGGCCACCGCGCACGATACGCAGGAATCCGGGCTCGATCAGCGGAGCCAGCGCCCGCTCGTACACCGGCACCAGCGCATCCTGCGTCGGGTTCACCTTCAGCAGCGCCACGCGGTTGTGGGCGAGCAGCTCGTAGACGACGTCGAGCACCGGGATGGAGGTGATGTTTCCCGCGCCGAGCACCAGCCCCACGCCGCCGGATGCTGCGGGTGTCAGCTGCGCCAGACCGGCGCCGCCGCGCGCGGACTTCGGGGTGATGCCGGGCTCGAGCCACACCTCGCCGGTGAAGCCCGACAGCAGGAACCGGTCGATGCCGGTGAGTGGGAACGCGTCGATCTTCGTGCGACCGCCGGGCGCGCGACCGATCCCGACGCCCTCCAGCGCATTGTGCCCGGCCGCGAGCTTGGTCAGTGTGTCGGCATACGCGTCGATCGCACCGAGCACCGAGTACGGGCCGCTCAGCCACTCCTCGCCGCGCAGCGGATGCCCCGCACGCAGACCCTTGGAATCGGCGGCCGTGCTCGCCCAGTCCTCCGCCGCGGCGGCGACGCTGATGCGCAGCGCACGCAGCAGCGTCACGCGCTGCGATACGGACAGGCTCGCCCAGGTGCGTGCACCCTGCTGCAGCACGGCGATGTCCGCATCCAGCGTCGTGCGCTCGTCGTCGGCCAGATCCTGAGTCGTCATCGTCTCTTTCGGCATGGAACCCAGCCTAGGACTGAACGGGACCGGGTTTCAGATCAGGGAGAGCTCCCGCAGCTTCGCCTCGACATCGGCGTTGGACGGCTCGACGTGGTGGCTGGAGTCGGGGTAGACGACCACGGGGATGTTCGTGCGACCCGAGATCTCCTTCGCGACGTCGGCCGCTGCGGGCTCGGCCACGAGATCGATGTACGTGTACTGGATGCCGAGTTCGTCGAGCTGCTTCTTGGTGCGACGGCAGTCGCCGCACCAGGAAGCGCCGAACATGGTGATCGTGTCGGATGCAGGAGTGGTCATGCCTCCAGCCTAAGGCCGCCGGCGGGCGTGGGGATCAGAGCACCTTCGAGAGGAAGTCCTGGGTGCGGGGCTCCTGCGGGTTGTCGAAGATGTCGGCCGGTGCCCCGGACTCCACGACGTTGCCGTCGGCCATGAACACCACTCGGTCGGCGACCTCGCGGGCGAAGCCCATCTCGTGGGTGACCAGCACCATCGTCATGCCGGATGCAGCGAGGTCGCGGATGACCTGGAGCACCTCGCCGACCATCTCAGGATCCAGCGCGCTGGTCGCCTCGTCGAAGAGCATGATCTCCGGGCTCATCGCCAGGGCTCGCGCGATCGCCACACGCTGCTTCTGCCCGCCGGAGAGGGATGCCGGCCTGGCATCCACCTTGTCGGCCAGACCCACCCGCGTGAGCAACTCGACGCCGCGCTTGCGCGCCTCGGCCCTGCTCTGCATCCGCAGCTCGATGGGTGCCAGCGACACGTTCTCGAGTGCCGTCATGTGCGGGAACAGGTTGAAGTGCTGGAACACCATCCCCACGCGCTGGCGTACGGCGTCCAGCCGCTTGCCCTTGGCGACGGCGATGTTCTCGCCCACGATCAGCACCTCGCCGCTGGTGACCTCCTCCAGTCGGTTCAGGCAGCGCAGCAGCGTCGACTTGCCTGAGCCGGAGGGGCCGATCACGGCGACGACCTCGCCGTTGGCGACGGTCAGGTCGATGCCGGTGAGGACGTGGTTCTTGCCGAACGATTTGTGCAGGTCGCGCACCTCGATCGGGTCGCCCGACGTGGTGGTGACGGGGCGCGTGTAGGTCGGTTCACTGTTCGTCATGATCATCCCTACTTGTTGAACTTACGGTCGACCCAGTTGGACAGCACCGTGAGCAGCCAGATCACCACGAAGTACATCGCACCGACGATGATCCAGATCTCGAACGAGCGGAACGTCGAGGCGATCACGATGCGACCCTGGTAGGTGAGCTCCGCGAAGCCCAGCACCGACAGCAGCGAGGTGTCCTTCAGGGTGATGATGAACTGGTTGATGAGGTTCGGCGTCATGATCTTGAACGCCTGCGGCATCACGACGCGGCGCATCGAGGCGCCCCAGCCGAGACCCAGCGAGCGCGAGGCCTCCATCTGCCCCGGATCCACCGACTGGACACCACCGCGCACGATCTCGGTGATGTACGCGCCGGCGTTCAGCGAGAGCGTGATCACACCGGCGGTCAGCGCATCCAGCGGCTGACCGGTGACCGCAGGCACACCGAAGTAGAAGAAGAACGCCTGCACCAGCACCGGGGTGCCGCGGAAGATGTTCACGTAGGCGCCGGCCAGGATCCGCAGGAACGGATTCGTCGACAGCTTCAGGATGCCGAACAGGATGCCGAGGATCATGGCGAACACGATCGCCAGCGCGGTCGCCAGCAGCGTGAGGACCAGACCCTGCGACAGCGGGCCGATCGAGGTCTGCACCAGCGTCCAGAACGAGTTGTCCGCTGCGGTGGTGTCGTCGATCGCCAGGTAGCGGTCGATGATCTGCTGGTAGGCGCCGGTGTCCTTGGCGTTCTGCAGGCCGTCGTTGAACATCTTCAGCAGTTCGGCGTTCGCGCCCTTCGCGACGGCGAAGCCGTAGTTCGAGCCCGGCTCCGCGTCGGTGACGATCTTCAATGGGACGGCACCCGAGGCGATGCCGAACTGCAGCACCGGCGCGTCCTCGAAGGTGGCTGCCGAGTTGCCGACGGCCACGTCGTTGTACATGTCCGCCGAGTCCTGGAACGCATTGATCGTGAATCCGATCTCGCCGCTCAGCTGCTGGGCGAAGTCGTAGCCGACCGTGCCGGTCTTGACTGCGACGTTCGTGCCCTTGAGGTCCTCGTACGAGGTGATGTCGCTGTCTTTGGAGACCGCCATCTGCACGCCGGACTCGTAATACGGGTCGGAGAAGTCGAAGACCTGTTTGCGCTCGTCGGTGATGCTCATGCCGGCGATCACACCGTCGGCCTGGCCTGCGGTCACCGCCTGCAGGGCGGCGTCGAAGCCGAGGGTCTTCACGTCGACGGTGAAGCCCTGGTTCGCGGCGATCGCCCGCAGCAGATCCATGTCGATGCCGATGTTCGTGCCGCCCACCTGGTAGATGAACGGCGCGAAGGTCGTGTCGGTCGCGATCGTGAAGGTGCCGTTGGTCTGAGGCGTGTCGGTCGCGAACGCGGGGTTCTTCGGGAGTTCGCCCGGCTTGCCGGGGTCGAGGGTGCTGTTGCCCAGCACGGCCTTGCCGCCGCCGATGCCGGTCGCGTCCGGGGCGTTGTCGCCGAGGTAGTCGTCGAGGATGCTCTGGTACGTGCCGTCCTCGATGAGGTTCTTCAGTCCGTCGTTGAAGGCCTTGCGCAGCTCTTCGTTGGCACCCTTCTTCACCGCCATGCCGTAGCTGGACGCCTTCTCCTGCTCCGTGACGGTCTTCAGTGCGACGTTGCCGGTCGCGATGCCGTAGGCGAGGATCGGGTAGTCGTCGAAGACCGCGGCGGAGTTGCCCGAGGTCACGTCGCTGTACGCGTCGGCGGCATCCTGGAAGCCGGTGACGGTGAAGCCGTGCTCCTTGCCGAGCTTCTCGGCGAAGGCGAAGCCCTCGGTGCCGGTCTTGGCCGAGACGGACTTGCCCTCGAGATCTTCGTAGCCGGAGATGGAGGTGTCGCTCGAGGCGACCGCCATCTGAATGCCGGAGTCGAAGTACGGGTTGGAGAAGTCGAAGGTCTTCTGCCGCTCCTTCGTGATCGACATGCCCGCCATCACGGCATCCGCCTGACCGGCGGTGACCGCCGCGAGGGCGCCGTCGAAGCCGAGCACGTCGATCTCGACGTCGAAGCCCTGGTCCTCGGCGACCGCGTGGATCAGGTCGATGTCGATGCCGCGCAACTCGCCGTCGCGCTGGAACTCGAAGGGAGCCCAGGTGGTGTCGGTGGCGATCGTGAACGTCTGACCCTTCACGCCGTCGTCCGCGGCGGCGGGCTTGGTCGCCGCGTTCGCGACGCCCACGGCGCCGCCGATCGTGAACAGCAGGATGAACATCGAGGTGATGCTCGCGAGCAGCGGGAGACGGTTCTCGCGCCACCAGTTCGCCGGTTGTCTGAGCAGAGTCATGGAGTCCTCTTCGTCGTCGTCGACCGTGTTGCCTGGCCTGTGCCACCTTATCGGGCGGCCGGAACGAGGCAAAGGGGACTCGGCGCACAGTGAAAGATGGCACGATTGTTTGCGCGTCGCATGAACCGGATGAAGGGGAGCATATGAGCGCCCCCATCACGGTCACCGTCATCGTCCCGACCTACAACGAGCGTGACAACGTCGCCGAGCTGGTCGCCCGTACGGCCGCCGCGCTCGCCGGAGTCGAGGCCGAGATCCTCTTCGTCGACGACAGCTCCGACGACACCGCCGCTGAGGTCGTGCGCGTCGCGGCATCCGCTGCGCTTCCCGTCCGGGTGATCCACCGCGAGCACAACACGGGTGGGCTCGGCGGCGCGGTCGTGCTCGGGCTCGCCGAGGCGCGGCATGACGTGTGCATCGTCATGGACGGTGATCTGCAGCATCCGCCGGAGCTTCTCCCGACCCTGCTCGCCCGGTACGGCGAGGGCGGTGCGGATGTCGTCGCGGCATCCCGTTACGTCGGCGGGGGCGACTCCGCGGGCCTGGGCACGGCCGTGCGCCTCGGAGTCTCGAAGGCGGCGACCGCCGTCACCAAGGCGATGTTCCTGCGCCGGCTGTGGCGCAGCACCGACCCGATGACTGGCTTCTTCCTCGTGAACCGCACGCGCTTCGATGTGGACGAACTGCGTCCGCAGGGCTTCAAGATCCTGCTGGAGATCCTCGTGCGCGGCGGTGAGCGGCGCGAACTGCGCATCGCCGAGGTGCCGCTCGCCTTCGGTGAGCGCAGACACGGCACCTCGAAGGCCAGCCTGCGTCAGGGGGCGGCCTTCCTCGCGCATCTCGCCCGGCTGCGGTTCGGGAAGATGGGTCTGTTCGCTCTGATCGGCGGCATCGGGGCGGTCGCGAACATCGGCATCATGTGGCTGCTGACGCACCTCGGCATGGACTACGTACTGGCCGCGATCATCGGTGCGGGCGTCACCATCATCGGCAACTTCGTGCTGCAGGAGCTGTTCGTCTTCCGTGAGGAGCGGCGCGACTCCTCGCGACTGTGGGTCCGCTTCGCGGCATCCGCTTCCTTCAACAGCATCGAGGCGGCGCTGCGCATTCCTGTGATGGCGCTCATGGTCGAGACCTGGCACATCTCCAGCGTGATCGCCACGGCAATCTCGCTGGTGGTCGCGTTCTTCGCGCGGTTCCTCTTCCATGCGCTGGTCGTCTACGCCCCGCGTCGGCGGAAGGCGGATGCCGAGGAGCCGTCGACCGACACGGCGGCGGTGCGCATCGTCCGCGCGATCGATGCCGAGGCCATGCGTCCGGGAGAGCTGTAGCGCGCGATTCGGCGTCGGGCGTTGTCAAGCCCCTTATGGGGTGGTGGCGAGTCGGCCAGCCTGAGGGAGCGACGGCATCCCGGCGTCGCACCTACGAACGGAGCATGCCATGAGCATCGGTACCGGAATCGTCTTGTTCGTGATCGGCGCGATTCTCGCCTTCGCCCTGAACATCCAGGTCGACTGGGCGGACCTCGACCTGATCGGCTACATCCTGATGGGCGCCGGCGTCGTCGTCTTCCTTGTGGGCATCATTCTGCTGGCACGCCGCCGCAGGACGGATGTCGTCACGCGCACGGAGGGCACGGCCGACGGCGGCAGCGCGACGCGGCGCTCGGTGCGCGAGCCCGGCACGGGCGACGAACTCATCTGACAATTTCGAACCGGCCGGGTCGACGCGACCCGGCCGGTTCTATGTCGGAATGCCCTGCCGACAGGAAGCACACTCCTGTCAGCTCCCGCAAGCCCCCAGACCTTCGTGACAGCTCGTCATACGCTCGGCCGCATGGCCAATGCCGGAGAACGTCAGACGAGCGGGGAACGAGAGCGGCGCGTGGCCGGTTCACCGCCCGTGCCGGCACCGGAGGGTCGGCGAGCGGAAGAGACCGGTAGCAGGAGACGTCCCCGCCGAGCGCGTGATCATTACGACAGGCGCGAGTCGATCGCCGGATACCTTTTCATCGCGCCCTGGATCGCCGGGTTCCTGATCTTCACGGCCGGTGCAATGGTCTACAGCCTCTACATCTCGTTCAGCGACTACAACCTTGCTACCAACGTCGCCGAGCCGATCGGGCTCGAGAACTACGCCAACCTCTTCGACGATCCGCGCGTCGGCGTCTCATTGGCGAACACGCTCTTCTACGCGGTTCTGGCGGTGCCGCTGGAGATCATCGTCGCGCTCTTCCTGGCGATCCTGCTCAATCGCGTGGGACGCGGGGCCGGCGTATTCCGCACGCTCTACTACCTGCCGAAGATGACCCCGGCGGTCGCGACGGCATCGATGTTCTTCCTGCTACTCAACGGCAATAACGGTGCGGTGAACCAGTTCCTGCGCCTATTCGGAATCCAGGGCCCGCAATGGCTGGTGGATCCGGCGTGGGTAAAACCCAGCATCGTCATCATGACGCTGTGGACGGTGGCGGGAACGATGGTGATCTTCCTGGCAGCGCTCAACACAGTTCCCGTTGAGCTTTACGAGGTCGCCTCGCTCGACGGCGCGGGACCGGTGCGCAAGTTCCTCGCGATCACCTTGCCGATGATCTCCGGCGCGATGTTCTTCAACGTCATCGTCCTCTCAATCGCCGCCTTCCAGGTGTTCGACCAGGCGTACGTGCTGTTCTGGCGCGACCAGAGCAACTCCTCGCCCGAGGCCTCGCTGTTCTATGCGATCTACCTCTTTCAGCAGGCGTTTCGCCAGTTCGACTTCGGCTTCGCCGCAGCCATGGCCTGGTTGCTGTTCGTCATCATCCTGATCATCACGGTGATCCAGGTGAAATTCGGCAACAGGTTCGTCTACTACGAAGGGGATCGTTGATGTCGATGCCCATCCCGCGCCCGGCTCGCGGCCCTCAGCCGGTGCGGGTCCCCGACACCGTCGCGGTGACCGTCCCGCAGCACTCGCGCTGGCGGCGCAACCTGGCGCAGCCGAGGACTCTGGCCGGACGCATAGCAGCTGCCGTCCTGCTGGTCGCTTTTGGTCTGCTCTTCCTCTACCCGTTCGCCTGGCTGGTGGCCGCGAGTCTGAAGCCGCGCGGAGAGGTCTTCGACAACGCGCTCATTCCGAAGACATTCACCCCCGGCAACTACGCCGAGGTGTGGAACCAGCTGCCGCTACTCAGCTGGATGGGCAACAGCATCGGCATCGCCCTGCTCGCCGCCACCACCGTCGCGGTCTCCAGCTCCATCGTGGCGTTCGGATTCGCCTACTTCCGTTTCCCGGGTCGTGGTCTTCTGTTCGGGCTCGTGCTGGCGACGATGATGCTGCCCGGTGCGGTGACCATGATCCCGATCTATCTGATCTGGAAGGAGACGGGTCTGCTAGGGACCTGGGTGCCTCTGTGGGGTATGAACCTCTTCGGATCCGCCTTCTACATCTTCCTTCAGCGCCAGTTCTTCCTGGGTCTGCCGAGGGAGCTGTTCGAGGCGGCTCGGCTGGACGGGGCGAGCTATTGGGGGCTGTTCTGGCGCATTGCGATGCCGCTGTCGATTCCCTCCTTCATCATCGTCTTCCTGTTCGAGTTCCAGGCGAGCTGGAACAATCTGCAGGCTGCTCTGATCTACCTCAACGCCGGGTCGGTCGACGAGTTCACGGCACCGTTGGGCATCGCCTACGCGATGACCAAGTACAGCCCCACGGCAGGCGGACATGGCGATTACCAGTACGTCATGGTCGCGTCGTTGATCATCACGCTGCCCATGCTCATCCTGTTCGCTTTCGGTCAGCGCTATTTCATCGAAGGTGTGGCCACGCAGGGCCGGAAAGGATGATCGTCGAGCGGCCGACGATCACAGATCAGGCGGCGCCGCTGAAAGAAGGGAAAGACATGCGCAAGCGAATTCTCGGGGTCGTCGCGGTGTTCGGGGCATCCGCGCTCGTGCTGGCAGGCTGTGGTGCAGGCGGGGGTGAGAAAGCCGACGAGGCCGATTTCGACGCCAAGCCTACGGGCACTCTGAAAGCCTGGGCGTTCGACAACGCCGATGACGTCGGGCAGTCCCGCCTGGACTATGCGGCGGCTCAGCTGAAGGGTGTGAAGATCGATCTGGACGCGACGGCGTTCGACTCGCAGAAGTTCACCACCCGCCTCGCCAGCGGCGACGTGCCGGATGTCGTCCAGATGGATCGGCGCTATGTGACCACGTACGCGGCCCAGAAGCTGATCATGCCGCTGGACGAGTGCTTCGACACGCAGGATGTCGAGCCGCGCGACCACTGGTATCCGTTCGTCGTCGATGATGTCGCGTACGACGACGAGATCTGGGCGGTTCCGCAGTTCTATCAGCCGCCGGCGATTCTCCTAAACAAGAAGGTCCTGAGCGAGGCGGGAGTGAGCGCGGACGACATCGACACCTCGAAGCCCGATGTGCTGCTCAGTGCGATCGGCAAGATGTACCAGGAGTCCGGCGGTGTGCCGACGCGCCTGGGCTTCGACCCGGTCGCCACCGGGCAGGGAGAGCTGTGGATCCTCGGCATGGGTGGCCAGCTCAACGACAAGAAGGGTGCGCCGACGTTGGACGACCCGAAGAACATCGCGGGCATTGAGATATTGAAAAAGATCACCGACGCGCAGGGCGGCTTCGCGGCGGTCAAGAGCTTCACCGACTCGTTCGACACCTTCGGGGACGACAACCAGTTCGTCGCGGGCCAGGTGGGCGCACAGGTCGACGCGCAGTGGTATCCAAACGTGCTCGCTCCCTACATGGACAAGATTGAACTGGAGGCGGTGCCGTTCCGGGATGCGAGCGGGAAGCCCTTCTCCGTGTCCTCCGGAACGGCCTTCGTCATCCCCGTGGGAGCGAAGAACCCCTCGGCCGCGTGCGCTTGGATGGTTGACCTCACCTCGGATGCCGCGTGGGATGCTGCGGGCGAAGCCCGTGGTGCGACCCGAGCCAAGGACGGTGGAATCAACACCGGGCTCTTCACCGGTTCACCTGCGTCTGACAAGACGATACGAGAGAAGTGGGTGAAGGACAGCGGCGATGCCGGGTTCGATCAGGTCATCTCGACGTACTACGACGTAGTCGGCTACGGGCAGTCATTCGGCTCGTCGCCTGCGGGCCAGGAAATCCAGAACGAGCTGAACAACGCCGTTACTGCCGCGCTGCTCGGCGACAAGGACGCCGAACAGGCGCTTGCGGACGCGCAGAAGGCGGCGATGAGAGCGTACAAGAACGTCACGGACGGCTGAGGCCGGCGACGTGCTGGCTTCGGAGCGCCTCAGGAAGCAGGGATCGTAGGAATCGGCGGCTGGTTCACGGGTGCCGATCCCTCCGATCGGGTTCAGGGCACGATGACGAGCTTGCCGCGCACGTGGTGGGTCCGGCTCGCGCGGAAGGCATCCGCGACCCGCTCGAGCGGGAAGGTCTCGGCGATCTCGACGTGCAGAACGCCCTCGGCTGCCAGGGCGGCCAGGCGCGCGGTCTGCTTGCCGTCGGGGCGCACCCAGATGTGACGCCCGCCGTGTTCAGTGACCGTCGAGTCCGCGACCGACGCGTGGCTGCCGTCGGATGCGAGCACGTCGAGGGTGACAGGCAGCACCCCGCCGACGAAGTCCGCGACCGCATCGACCGGCCCTCCGGCCAGCCCGCGCACCCGGTCGGCGAGGCCGTCGCCGTAGGTGACCGGGTGGGCGCCGAGGCCGCGCAGATAATCGTGGTTGGCCTCAGAGGCCGTGCCGATCACGCGCGCGCCACGGGCGATCGCGATCTGCACCGCGAAGCTGCCCACGCCGCCCGAGGCACCGTGGATGAGCAGGGTACGGGCATGCAGTTCACCGAGGGCGTCGATGGTGCGCAGGGCGGTTCCGCCGGCGAGGGGAAGAGCGGCGGCCTGCTCCCAGGACAGCGATGTCGGCTTGTGTGCCACGGCCCGTACCGGCACATCGACGCGCTCCGCAAGGGTGCCTCCGCCCACGACGTCGGTGCGCGCGTAGGCCATCACCTCGTCGCCCACCTGGAACTCGGGGGTGTCCAGTCCCACCGCGATGACGGTGCCGGCGACATCCCAGCCGGGGATCACGGGGAACTGCACAGGCATGATCGCATCGAGATGCCCGGCCATCAGCTTCCAGTCGACCGGGTTGACGGCTGCGCCGCGCACTTCGATCAGCACAGATGCCGGTGCGACCTTCGGCTCGGGGAGCTCCCGGACCTCGAGAGCGTCGAGATCATCGGTGAAACGGTCGTAGACGACAGCGCGCATGATGGGCCTCCCGGTGGTGCGGCGGTGCGGATGCTCTCCACTCTCCCACGTGGTGCGGGCGTGCGGCTCAGGACGCGTCGACGCTGATTCGTCCGCGCCCGAACGGCAACACCGGGGCCCGGTATGTGATTGCGGGGGTGCGCGCGGGGTCGATCTCGATCTCGGCCTCGCCGAAGCGCCACATCCGGTTGAAGAGGAAGACGCCCAGCGTGACGGTCTCGTCCGCGGGCACCTGCCAGGTACCGTGGCCCCACTGGGTGGGCTGGCCGAGACCCCGGATCACGAGGGTCGGGCGGATGCCGGCATACAGTCGGAACCACGGCCGGCGCAGGGTGAGCTCGATGCGTCGGGTACTGGCGGTGTCGGCGGTCATGGATGGCCTTCCGGAACTGCAGAGTGCGGACTGCATCCACTCTTCCACGCATCAGAGCGGTCCGACGCCGTGTCACCTCATTCGCATCCGACGCCGTCCCCGTCTCGATCGAGCTTGCGGCTGTACCCGGGCTCACCCTTGTAGATCGGCGCGGCGCCATGTGCACGCACGTCGTCGCAGTTCTTGTAGGTGATGTTCGCAGGCGGCGCGGCGGGCTTAGGGGCGGGGGCGGCGGGTTTCGGTGCCGGTGCGGCCGGTTTCGGTGCCGGTGCCGCCGGTTTCGGTGCGGCCGGTTTCGGTGCGGGCACGACGGGAGCCGGAGCGGGGACGAACGGAACCGGAGCTGCGGACTCGATCGGAGCAGACACAGGATCGGCGGGCGTCGATTCGACGGGACCCGGGGCGATCGGCGCGAACTCAGAGGTCGGCGTCGGTTCATCCGCGCAGGTCTCGAGGATCTTGCGGATCGCGTCGTGCTCGGCCTGGGTGACCCACAGCCCGTAGGTGGCCTTCACCGCCACCTGACGCGCGACGTACTCGCAGCGGAAGTCCTTGTTCTTCGGAAGCCAGGTGGCGGCATCCCCATCGCGCTTGCTCGCATTCGCCGACCCTGAGACGGCGAGGAGATTCAGCGGGTCATTGGCGAAGGTGGCGCGCTGGTCGGGGGTGAGAGTCTGAGCGCCCTTTTGCCAGGCGTCACTGAGCGAGACGACGTGGTCGATCTGGACGAGCTCCGATGTGACGGGCCCCCGCACGAAGTCGATCGATACCCCGGTGTACGGGTCGTCCAGTGTGCCGCTCGTCACGGTGCAGCGCCCCTGGTGTACGACGTCGGTCAGTTGAGCGGCGAGCATGTCATTGCGGGTGTCGCAGCCGTTCCGGTCGACGTCCAGCCAACGCTGACCGAACTGGTCGCGATCGTACCCGGTCTTCGCGGCGCGTCCCTTCACGGGCACAGTGGCCAGTACGTCCAGCGCGAGGCGGTCGGTGGTAGCCGAGCTGTCCCCGACCGTGGAGGAGATGCCCGTGAAGGTGACAATCTCGTCATCCGGCTCGGCGGGAGTCTCCACCGCAGTGGGGGTTGGTGACGGCGTGGCAGACTCGACAGCCGACGGAGCAGCGATGCCCGCAGGCTGCGGAATCATTGTGGCGATGCTGGGGCTGAGCATGGCGGTCACCAGGAACCCCACAGCGGACACCGCAGTGATGATCGTCGCCGTCTTGCGACTCCGGAACCGCAGCCAGGTCCGGGTGTTCTTCACCATCGCGACGATCCCGGTGATGAGCACGACCAGGAAGAGCGGTGCGAGGACGGGTGAGAGGAGAATCAGGAGGCCCATGGCCACCAGCCCGAGAACGATCCAGGCCCAGATTGGCATCCGGCGCCGAGACTGTGGCTGCGGTGGCGGAGGGGGAAGGAGCATCGTGGGTGCCTCAGCCGCCTGCACATGCGGTGTCCAGGTGGTGCCATCCCACCACCTGTTCTGATGGGGGGTCGACGGATCCGGGTACCAGCCCGCGGGGGCGTTCGTCATGGTCAACACCGATCTGCCCGCGGTGCGGCATGCGTCATCGTCGTGCGCACCTCATCGGGCGTGTCCCTGTGCGCGTGCGCACATCATCCACTGGCCGGACCTTCGGGTGTGTCCGACCAGCTGTCCCCTCAGACAGCTGACCTCATCTTAGGGGTCTGACGCGCCTACAGCCCCTGTCCGGCATCCCACAGCCGTTCGGTGTGCCCGGCCAGCAGTGCGTCCAGCGAGATGGCCTGCGAATCGGTCAGCGAGGCGACGTAGTCGATGATGCCGCGGCCGCGCGCGAGGGAATCGAGATCGGCATCCGTGCGCAACCCGACGAGGTGCGGCGCCTCCTGCCTCAGCCGGCGGTAGTCGTCGACGGCGAGATCGACCAGATCGACCAGGCGGCGCGGCGCGCGTCGGGCATCGCGCGGGTCGTCGAGCCAGGCGGTGAAGCCCTCGACGAGCCGCTCCAGGATCCCGGCCTGACCCCGCTGGTACACGGTGAGGTCCGGGCGCTCGAGGATGAACCTCTCGTGCAGGAACTTCAGCACCGCGACCTCGTGCCATGCCTGACGGTTGAGACTCACGTGTCCGGAGCGGATGTCGGGATGCCGGTGCACCTCGACCGAGGACTGCAGGCGGGCTATCCATCCGGTGGTGAAGCGGGCCAGGGAGCGCTCGCTGGCGAGGGACCCGTCGAAGGGCTCGGCGACCAGGCCGTCGATCACCTCTGCGGCGACCTTCGCCACGGCCGCGCTGAAGGCGTCCGGGTCGGCGATCCAGGCGTCCTTGGCCTGCAGTCGTCGCCAGAGCAGTTCGAGCGAGTGCCCCGGGGTTCTCGTGTCGGCGGCCAGGGTCGTGACGTCGGCGGCGCGCAGCTTGGCGAGGTCGCGATGCCAGGACCGGAACTCGGCTGAGAGGGTGGCCTGATTGAGCAGGCCGGCGCGGTAGAAGTCGTCGAGGTCGTGCAGCGAGTACGCGATGTCGTCGGAGATGTCCATGATCGAGCACTCGACGCTCTGCTGTCCGCGTTCGATCAGAGGGTAGGCGGATGCCGCCTGCACGGCATCCTGTTCATCGATCGCGTAGTAGTTGAACTTGCTCGCGCCACCCCGGCGCTCGCCGCCCTCCCCGCGTCGCCACGGATACTTCAGCACGGCTGTCCGCACGGCCGCGGTCAGGTTGAGGCCGACGCCGGGGCGGTCGTGCTCGTCGAGGCGGGTGAGGATGCGGTAGGTCTGAGCGTTGCCCTCGAAGCCCTCGCTGAGCCCGAAGCGGGTGCGGGCGATGCGGTCGAGCGTGTGCTCCCCGAGATGACCGAACGGCGGATGGCCGAGGTCGTGCGCGGCCGAGGCGGCTTGCACGACGACCGGATGCGCACCGCCGAGCTCGGTGACGATGCGGGCCGCTTCGTCCGTACGCGTGGACAGGTGCGTGGCGATCGCGCGCGCCACGGCTGCGACTTTGATGGAGTGCGTGAGCCGGTTGTGCACGGCGAGGCCCGCGCCGGTCTGCGAGATGACCTGCGTCACCGCCGACAGCCGCGAGTAGTAGGGCGAGAAGCGGATGCGCTCGATGTCCACCCGGAAATCCGGGTGCCCCTCGGCCTGCTGGAACTCGTCGAGCGTCTCGGGCAGGCGTCGCGCCTGGCGGGGGTCGGAGGTCTGCTGCTCGGCCATGGAATCAGTGTGGCATGGGCCGGGGATGTGGGTCGGGCCGTCGCGAGACGCCACCTTCTGCATGAGACGTCGTCGTGTGCCTCAGTCGGCCTGGGAGCTGTGACTGCGCAATGTCTTGTCACTTCCGACCGCCAGTGAGGCGATGAGGGCCAGCACAGCGGATGCCGCGATCATCGGCCCGGTTCCTGCGGCCGCGGCAGCGAGCCCGATGAGAGGGGTCGCGAGCAGCTGGGGCGCCTGCTGGGCGAGGATCAGCAGGCTCTGGAATCGCGAGATCATCGGCGTCGGTGCGAGCAGCACGTAAGTCGGGAAGAGATGCGCGGTGAAGACGACCACACCGACGCCCACGACGGCAGTGCCGGCGATCGCCGTGGTCCAGGTCGGTGCGACGGCCAGGATGCCGAGGCCCGCGGCGACGACGATCGGGCCGGCCATCATCGGGCGCCAGGCCACGGATGCGGTTCCCCGCCATGCGTACCAGGCGCCCGCGACCAGGCCGCCCGCGATCCAGCCGGCTTCGATGATCCCGGCTTCGGCGGCGGTCCAGCCGCGCTCTCGCGCCGCGAGCGGGATGCCGAGCACGACGGCAGGAATCACGGCGCCCGCGACGATGCCGACCGATCCCAGCAGGGCCGGCACGCCTCCGGTCCGCCGTGCGGTCGTCATCCCCTCGGTGATGCCGCGGAACGTGGCGGTGTCGTGCGAGGGCGCGCGCTCCAGCGGCGGGCGGATGAGCAGGAGCGTGATGAGCATCAGCGCGCATCCGGCGACGTCGAGCAGGGCGACACCGCTCAGCGCGATCACCCCGATCAGCAGGCCGCCGAGCGGGGGCGCGACCGTGCGGGCGAATTGGCTCGCCATTCCCGCGCGGGCCATCGCGGCACCGAGCGCTGCATCGTCGACGAAGAGCCGCGGGAACACGCCGACGGCCGGCCGGTGGAATGCCGAGACGGTTCCGATCAGCACGGCCACGACGAGGAGAAGCTGCGCTGGCTCGCCCCAGACGGCGACGGCGGCAGCCGTGCCGGCGCTGATGGCCATCAGTGCGAGGGTGCCGACGATCATGACGCGTCTGGGCCCGAAGCGGTCGGCCACGACCCCACCCAGCAGGCCGAGTACGACAGACGGTGCGACGGTGAGGGTGAGGACGGCGGATGCGACGTTCGGCCCGATCCCGGAGGCGACCCACGTCAGCGCGAAGGCGAGCACGCCGGCGCCGAGTTCGGAGCCGACGGATGCCGAGACCCACGCGGTGAAGCCCCGAGGCATCCGCATGCGGCTCATGCCGTGCGCGGCATCATCATGGCGGTGAAATCCGGTTGGCTCGGCGATCTCCAGATCAGCGGCTCGTCGTCCTGACCGATGTCGCAGATGATCTCGCCTTCCGCAGCGGCTTCGACCACGCGCGCGAGGGCGGATCGGGACAGCTCGAGATCGGCATCCGGTCGCGACGACACGCCGCGCACGGTTCGGTCGCCGGTCATCAGCCGAGCCGATTCGGTGTCGGTGACGAGGCGGATGCTGTCGGCATCCGCTTCTGCGTCCATCAGCAGCTTTCGTATGTCGTCGCGCGCGAACGAGATTCTGCCGACGGCGTGACGCGGAGCCGCGATGATTCTGTGCACGTCGGGGAAGTGATCGGCGGGGGAGTCCCATTTCAGCTCGCCGCCGCCGGGATCTCGTAGCGCGACGCGCAACTCGCGGGCTCGATGCTCGCGGCCGACGGGCTGCTCGAGGATGAGCTCTGCGTTCCGTCGTCCGCGCAGCCAGGTCAGCGTCTCGGCGACGGGCAGGCAGGCACGTGCAGGCGGGCCGTCTACGAGCGCCGGCACGTCGGTTCGGGCGAGCAGGACGAATCGATCGGTGGATGCCGCGGTCGCGGCGTCCGGGTGCAGCTCCACCAGCACTGTGTCGAACGCATCGCCAGAGTCATGGCCCTTCGAGGGGCCGAGCTGTCCGAGCGCGGAGGCGAGCACGGCGGCATCGAAACATGCCGTCGTTCGCCGGGTGGGGTGCTCGCCGGCGTGAGCGCGCAGGCTCAGCTTCAGGTCGTCGACCAGATGGGCGAGCGAGGAGGTCCGCCGGCGCGCGTCGGCGAGCCAGTCGTCGAGCACGGCATCCGCGTCGGCGGGCGAGCCGTCGAGCACCTCGTGGATCCGGTCCAGACGCAGTCCCGCGTCTCGGAGCCGGCGGACCCAGATGCCGCGCTGCTGCTGGTCGAGCGAGTAGTAGCGGTATCCGGTGCGATCCTCGATCGTGGCAGGAGGGATCAGGCCGTTCTCGCCGTATTGCCGCAGTGCGCTCGGGCTCAGGCCGACGGCCCGCGCGAAGTCGCCGATCATCTGCAGCGTCTGCCGCCCACGTTCGGGTTCGCGGAAGTCGTTCATGCACTCATGATCGACTCTCACCCCGGATGAAGGTCAAGCAGATTGTGGAGAGAGGATGATCAGGTTCCGGAACTCTGAACTTGCAGACACGAGACGGCGGCGATCGTCAGTCTGCAGAGGACTGGTGTCGGGCGTCGCCAGCTTCCAGCTCCTTCAGCCGCTTGAGCTTCGTCCAGGGGATGACCGCGATCCATACGGTGGATGCGATCGATCCGCCCATGATCATCGATGAGATATCCATGCCTTCGACGCTACGAACCCGTGAGGTTGACGCGCTCCCCCGTACGACGGAGATGCGTGAGGCTCGGGATGCTGCGCCGCGAGGGGGCGTGATTCAGTATCGCCACTATCGTCTGGGTATGGACTTCGATACTCAGATGCTGCTGCTCACTGTCGCCGCATATGCGGCCTGGGCGCTCGCGATCATCATCGGCCTGCTGTTGACGTACCTGGTGATCCGGCAGGGCGTGTTCCATGGCCTCCGTGCACACACACGTTGGGTAGACGGCGGCAAGGACTGAAGCTCGCTGTGAGCGACGGTCGGCATCTGCCCAGCTGACCTCGAGCGCTGTGACGCGTTTCGTCTCGCTTCGCTCGCTCAACGACCGGGAGGGCTCACCAGGGCAAAGCAAAACCCCCGCCATGTAGAAGCTAGGCGAGGGTTTCTGGGATCACTGTAATGATGATCCGTGTGGCTCCGACCGGCATCGATCCGGTGACCTTTCGATTT
>Ga0160443_100642_pt1 | contig 20102 bp, 18 predicted proteins | sample HID1972I_E1MG_FD_108244 | JGI IMG/M metagenome (GOLD analysis project Ga0160443, IMG submission 108244) | Enriched pill bug-associated microbial communities from UW Madison campus, WI, USA - HID1972I_E1 MG | ecosystem: Host-associated > Arthropoda: Insects > Digestive system > Unclassified ... | reverse complement strand
GCCATGCTGAAGCTAGCTATGTTGACAGCATGATTGATCGTGAAAATACATTGTCGACTTACATGGGCGGAGGTCTTGCAATCCCTCATGGAACGAATGAAGCTAAAGGTAAAATTAAAAGCACAGGCTTGTCAATCGTGCAAATTCCGTCAGGTGTTGATTTTGGTGATGGAGAAAAAGCGTATCTTGTAATCGGAATTGCAGCAGTAGGCGATGACCATATGGAAATTTTAACGAATGTAGCGATGGTGTGCTCAGATGATGAGAATTTGGAACGCATCGTCAAAGCTGGGACACCTCAGCAATTAATCGAAATCTTCGAAAGCGAGATGGAGTAATATGATTGCATTGCATTTTGGAGCTGGCAATATTGGGCGCGGCTTTATCGGCTTGCTGCTATCGCAAGCAGGGTATGAGGTTGTATTCTCTGACGTCAATCAGAATCTCGTGCAGGAGCTGCAAAAGCGTGGACAATATACCGTTACGTTGGCGAATGAGACGCATGATAAAGTTCAGGTTACTGGCGTCTCGGCAATTGATGGCACGGATCTGGAAAAGGTTGCAGATACAGTAGCGAAGGCTGATCTAGTAACGACAGCAGTAGGCGTCAACATATTGAAGCATATTGCAAAAGGGATCGCTATGGGGATTGAACGTCGCGAGGCGCAAGGTGCAGCACCTCTACATGTGATTGCATGTGAAAATGCAATTGGCGGCAGCACTCAGCTAAAGGAGCATGTACTCGGTCATTTGCCAGACGAGTTGAAGGCTAAGCTTGATCAGTATGTTGCTTTTCCTGATGCTGCGGTAGATCGAATCGTTCCGATACAGCATAATGAAGACCCTCTTGAGGTTGTAGTCGAGCCATTCCATGAATGGGTGATTGATGAATCCGCGATGTTCGAAGGGCATAAGGTCATTGAAGGCGTACATTACGTTGCGAACTTGCAGCCATATATTGAACGTAAATTATTTACTGTGAATACAGGGCATGCTACTGCGGCTTATCTAGGCAATCTTCATCACTACGAGACGATTCAGCAGGCGATGGCGGATGAGCAGGTTGTGAACGCAGTTAAAGCGACACTAGCTGAATCTGGCGGAGCTTTAATTGCACAATATAAATTCGATGAGGCTGAGCATCAGCAGTATATTGATACGATTATCGGGCGCTTCCGAAATACGGAGTTGACGGACGAGATATCACGTGTTGGTCGATCGCCGATTCGAAAGCTATCTCCGAATGATCGTCTCGTGCGCCCAGCGTTGCTTGCTTTGGAGGCTGGAATAGAGCCAAAGCATCTATCTAATGCGATGGCAGCAGCATTGCGCTTCGATGTTACAGATGATCCCGAGTCCGTAGAGCTACAGCAATTGTTGAAATCAATCGGTGTTAATGAAACGGTTACGAAGATTACTTCTCTACGTCCCGATCATCCTCTTCATCGCATGGTCGTTGCAAGCTATGAAGCTTTGTCTGCACAATAATGATTAGGATGGAGGATGAGAGATCATGACTGAACATATTAAAGGTGTTGCTGCATCTCCTGGTATCGCAATCGCGAAAGCATTCCGATACACCAACACGGAGATTGCTCCAACGAAAAAAGCGATTACGGATATAGAAAAAGAAACCGATCGTTTTCGTGCAGCAGTAGAACAAGCAAAGCAGGACATTGAGCAAATTCGTCAATTAACAGAACAACGCTTAGGTGCACAAAAGGCAGAAATATTCGAAGCGCATCTGTTTCTACTAATGGACCCTGATCTTATCGACAATACGATTGAGAAAATTGCCGATGAGCATATCAATGCAGAATATGCTTTGCATGAAGTGTCCAGCATGATTGTTGACATGCTGCAGGAGATGGACAATGAAATGCTGCGTGAACGAGCTGCCGATGTTAAGGATGTAACAGGTCGAGTTATCGCTTATCTTACCGGCAATACTTATGCGACATTGACGGGAATATCTGAAGAGACCATTATTGTAGCGAAGGATCTTACACCATCTGATACGGCACAGCTTGATCTTAACTTTATACGCGGGTTTGTAACGGAGATCGGCAGTCGTACGTCACATTCTGCGATTATGGCTCGCTCACTAGAGCTGCCAGCCATCGTCGGTACTGAAGTGTTGCTTGATCGAGTGGATGATGGTGCTACCATTATAATGGATGCGCTAGAAGGTCTAGTTATTATTAATCCAAGTGAAGCTGAGCTTGTCGAGTATCAGGAGAAAAAGCTTCGTTATGAGGAGCGCAGAGCGCAATTAAAGCAGCTTGCTACGCAACCCTCAGTGTCTGCTGATGGTGTACATGTGGAGCTTGCTGCGAACATTGGTAGTGTTGAGGATGTAGCTAAGGTGCTTGAGAATGGTGCTGATGGCGTCGGTCTGTTCCGTACAGAGTTTATCTATATGGGACGTAAAAACTTCCCGACTGAGGAAGAGCAGGTTCAAATCTATAAGCATGTGTTAAGTAAATTAGAAGGCAAACGAGTTGTTATTCGTACGCTTGATATTGGTGGTGACAAGGAGCTCGCATATCTTGAGCTGCCGAAGGAAAGCAATCCATTCCTAGGCTTGCGTGCGCTCCGTCTATGCTTATCGCGCGAGGATATATTCCGTACTCAGCTTCGTGCATTATTGCGTGCAAGTACTGCAGGTAAGCTGAACATTATGTTCCCAATGATAGCTGTGCTAAGCGAGCTTCGAGAAGCGAAACGGATTCTTGCTGAAGAAAAAGCGAAGCTTGTCGCGGAAGGGATCGAAGTATCCGAGCAGATCGAGGTTGGTATGATGATCGAGATTCCAGCAGCTGCACTTAATGCGGACGCATTTGCCAAGGAAGTCGACTTTTTCAGTATCGGTACGAACGACTTGATTCAATATACAATGGCTGCTGATCGCATGAATGAAGCCGTTGCTTATCTGTACCAGCCTTACCATCCAAGTATTTTACGTCTTGTACAGATGGTGATCTCTGCAGCAGAGCGAGCTGGAAAATGGTCTGGCATGTGCGGCGAGATGGCCGGCGATCAGACGGCGATTCCATTGCTGCTAGGTCTTGGCTTGAATGAGTTTAGCATGAGTGCAAGCTCAGTTCTCCCTGCACGCGAGCAGATTGGTCAATTATCGCAGCGTGATTGGAAGTCGATCGCTGAGGAAGCTTTGATGCTAGGTACGCAGGAAGAGGTTAAGCAGTTGGTTGAGCAACGATTGGCTCGATAGATCGTGGTTTAATAGCTACTGTGCATATAAAGGTTGTAAAAAGAAGATTGGTCGAACATGGCACGACCATTCGCATAAAGATTAGCTCAAATAAAGATGTTGAATGTAGACTGGTTGAAAATAGGATTGGTCGAACATAGCACGACCATTCGCGCAACATTAGCTCAAATAAAGATGTTGAATGTAGACTGGTTGAAAATAGGATTGGTCGAACATGGCACGACTATTCGCATAAACATTAGTCAAAAAAGGAGTGTTTCACATGTTACAACAAACATATACAATTATTCACCCGCAAGGCTTTCATGCGCGCCCTACGAAAATCTTCGTTCAGGCGGCATCGCAATACCCTTGTAAAGTTAGCCTGACGAAAGGCGAGAAAAAAATTAACGGCAAAAGCTCGCTAAGCATGCTGACGCTTGGTTTATCCGCTGGTGATGAAGTAATACTTGAAGTAGACGGTGAGCGTGAAGAAGAAGCGCTAAAAGAGCTAGGTGGACTATTGACGCAAATTTTTGAGGAATAGGATTAGTGCTTCGACGATATTGAAAAAGGCAGTCCAGAACCCAATGAGCATCGGGTTTTGGACTGCTTTTTTGGGTAGAGTTATGATGGAGTTTTGTTAGGGTAATCCAATGGCAATGGGGGTGAACCGCCTGGAGCAAATCCATTAAGGAAACAATATGTTGCTTGCGCTCTAACGGATGCAGATGAGGCTAATGCTCGTTTATTGACGCTCCGCATTTCTAACGGTTGCCAGCGAGGTTATTCGAAGGTTATTCGTCCAAATGCTCAGGGAATCGTCAAATAGCCACTGCTACAACCATTAGAATGTAACGGGTGTCAAAATGGGCATTTTAACCGCTACAGCAACCGTTAGAGTCATAATGAACGACTACTGAGTTACTAAAGTTCTTCCAGAATTCAAAATGTAGATCTCAGGGCCACCCCCGATCACCAAACTATAAAAGCTGTCTGAAAAGTACTTAAAATCTACTTTTCAGACAGCTCATTATTCTAGCTCAGCCTTTAGCTCCTCTATCGATTCAACACTACCGCTTACGAGTAGACGGTCATTCGTGAGCAATCGTGTTGCACCGTGCGGTATAATGATCGATTCGCCACGATAAATTCGCAGAATAAGCGCATCACCAAGGAACGGAAGCTCCTTTAGCTGGGAATTGGCGTACTGCGGATTATTAACTCGAACCTCTTGCAATGAATCATCCTTTGTTAGCAACATAACAGCGCTAGGATACTGGATCAATCCGTGCAAAAGCATACGTGAGGCAAACAAGGTAGAAAAAACGTTAAAAGCCTCGTCTTGTAAAACTTGAATTAGCTCTGGACTTTCTGCACGAACAATAATATTTTCGAGTCCAAAGGATTTTGCTTGACGTGCTAATGTGGCATTGTGTAGCTCATCAATTGAACCAAACACGATAACATCTGTATTGAAAGCACCAGCCTTCAATAATGTGTCAGCATGAAGATCTTCAACTGAAACAAGTGGGAATCTACCGTAATCTTGCTTTGAATCGTCATCTCCTACCGATGCATCCGCACTATAAATGGTAATCTCATATCCTTCCTGCAAAAGATCTTGAGAAACCTGTAGAGTGATATGATTGGCTCCAATCAAGGAAACACGCTTACGTATCGCTTCTGCTCTTGGCACTTGCTTGTTAAACAGCACTGGAAATAGCAGACAATTGATTACACAAACGAGTATAACAGCACCTTGTAGCTCCATTGAAATAATACCAATCTCATAGGCGACCGATGCCGCTGCTATAACAAGACTTAACGTGCTGGTCATGAGCAAACCGCCAGAAGAGGCGTATTTGAAACGAAACCAGAAGCTAAGCAGCAGGGTGGGCACGTAACGAGCGATAAAGATTAGCCCGATGAGCAGCGGGATAAGCAATACAATCTTCCAATTGGTAATAAGCGCTGGAACATCGAGCGAGACACCAACCATAATAAAGAAGATCGGAATTAAAAAGCCATACCCGAAGGACTCCAATTGATGGACTAGCTCACGGGATGGACGTAGCAAAGATACAATGACCCCCGCTAGAAAAGCACCGAGTATGCTTTCCACTCCTAGAGTTTCACTTGCTACGACAAGCATAAGAATTAATGCGAAAATAGCACGGGTGCCTAGTTGAGCTGTGCCGCCACCGCTAATCATACTCATAAATTTGGATCGCATGAACTTGGCAGCAAATCGATATACAACAAAGACAAGTACAAAGAAAAGTCCGAGCAGCCATAAGCTGTTTGTATTGCCGGATTGTAGACTGATGTAGATACCAAGCAGGATCATCGTAACCAGATCAGATAAAATCGTAATCAAAAGCAAGGTTTGACCGTAGGCATGATCGAGCAGCTTCTTTTCCTTTAATACAGGTACTACGACACCTAACGAAATAGAAGCAATCATAATCGTAAACAAATATGGTTCTGTTATGTAATTTAAGTGCTGCAAAAGTAATGCGCAACCATAAGAAATTGCTACAATGAATATAAACACAATGCTGGATAGTAATAGCGGGTTAGGCGGTTTACGAATGCTGAGCTCGTCCTTGTAATGATCTTTTGGCAAATGCGCAAGAATGACGGCTGATTTTTTTTTCGGTTTAAAAAGTGAAACATCAAGCTCCAGCCCACTTAAAAACATTAGAAAAATAAGCCCAAGTGTTGAGAGCTGGCTGACCCATCCCTCTGGTTCGATTAGATTGAAGCCAGAGCTGCCGATAATAAGTCCTACAAATATTTCGGCAACAACAACTGGAATAACACGCAGCTTGAAATATTGCAGCAAAATAGGTACGAGAAAAGCTAGTCCGACAACGAGCAGTAGTGAAGTTAAGTCGTTATGCATAGATGGCCTCCTTTTTTATAGGAATGTATGATAGTAATAAGTGAAGATTTCGACGATGTATTGGTTATTATTCAGTTAATTGTCAAATACGACGAGTAAATGTCTATATAGATGCATAAAAATCCAAGAACGATGTTTTCGCATCTTCTTGGATTTTCATTGTTACTTTTAATATTAGTATGAGCCGAAGAGTTCATTATTATGCTGTTATACTCCGTATCATAATGCTAATGCACAATGGTTTACAATGCAGAGGTACTTTGACTGAACAACAAGTGTTTAACCTCTACTTACTCACCTAGAACGACTTACCTAAATAATGCGCGGATATGCTCAATGCTGCCAGCGGTAAGCGTATAACCATGCTCGCAGCTTTCCTTTAGCTTGCAATAGTCCTTTTCAAAGCTGTTCAGTTTAAATTGCGGACGTATAATAACGGTTTTTCCTTCTCGTTCAAGCTGCTCACAAAATGCAACCGTTTCATTATATTTAATATGCCGAGTGAGCAGTAGCTCTTCCAGCATCGGATATTTTCGTCTTAGCAGCTTAGCGGCAACGCCATTCGCTTTGCTATATGTTTTTGTATAGCCCTGTGGCTGTGTAAGCACGATGAGATGCTTGTCATGACCGTCCTCTATCGCTTTTCGGATTGGGATTGGATCTCCGATTCCGCCGTCATAATATTTACCACCGTTGATCTCTATCGCAGGAAAGTAAAGGGGGATCGCACAAGTGGCTCGCAGCATCGTCCAAGCACGATCTGCCTTCATTCCATCCATATATTCGGTTAAGCCTGTCTGTGCATTCGTCACACCGACGCGTACTTGTCCCTCGTAGCGTTGGTACGTTTCATGATCAAAAGGAATATGCTTGTTAGGAATTTCGTCAAATACGAAATCAAGTCCGAACAGACTGCGGCTGCGTAAGAAATTGCGATAGCCCAAATAACGAGGATCGTTGCGGAATTGCTCCATAATTTGCAGATTGCGCTGCTTTTGCTTCGATATATAAGAGACACCATTGCTAATACCAGCGGATACTCCGATAACATAAGGAAACATAATATCATGATCGAGCAGAGCGTCCATAACACCCGAGCTGAATATCGGTCTTAACGTTCCACCCTCTAAAATTAAACTAGGCATGTTGTAAATCTCCTTTCCGTATATAAGCATATCATGATTGAAAGCTATGATGTAAGGCTCGAAGACAAATAATTTACAAATATTTACATATATGGTGTGTGATCAGATCCAGCAATAATCGAGATCGCTCTTAATCAAAGTGTTACTGTGGATGTTTTGACCATTCATACAACGAAGTTTGCGAACAAGGTAATCATTCGGAATAAATGAGCAAGGTAAAGGTAATTATTGACAATTCTATTGTATTATGGTACTAATACAATTATGTGAGAAGGCAGGTGAGGCGTGTTTGCTAAACTTTTACGAGCTACAATTAAACAACAAGGAACCAGTATACGTGCAGCTAGCCTTATATGTGAAGCGTCAAATTCTTCTTGGGCAAGCGTCTGCTGGTGATAAGCTGCCATCTCGGCGAGAAATTGCAGCTCAGCTTCATATTAATCCGAATACGGTGCAAAAGGCGTTTAAACTAATGGAAGATGAAGGTTATGTTCATACGAGTAGCACACAAGGTAGTGTTATCTATGTAGATCAAGCGATATATGCCTCTATCGAGGATGAAATGATGCGAGGGATGGTCAGCGAGTTTATCGGATCGGCCAAGGAAGTGAATTTATCGTTCAAAAAGGTCGTCGATCTTATAAGTGAGCTATGGGATGAGTCATAAGTAGTTAGTGGGCTGTTTAGTAAGTGTGCAGCGGAACAATTCGTAAGTAGTCTGAGAGAAATGGATAGTAATATAGGGTCAGTCGCTAGTGATTTGCGTATATGTACTATTCATATCATACAGTTGAGGTGATAAGGTGAAGCGGTTTTATCGTTTAATGAATGCACAGTTTAGCGAGATGATCATTGGTGTACTGCTGCTGTGTGCAGGTTTAATTGCTGCATCATGGCTGCTCGTTAGCTATCGAATAAAGGATTATAACATTTACGCTGTACACGAACGGTTTGAGGATATTTACAACGCTTCAGGTATGCCTATCGTATTCCTACTATGCCTATTAGGCGTGATTGCTTTGTTCATTAAGTCGTTCTATTCCGCTTATTGGGGGAGTAAAAGCATTTACACGCTGCTAACGCTGCCTGTGAAGCGGGAGATCCTTTACTTGAGCAAGCTTTGCTCATTCGCAATTAGCATGTTAATGCTATTGTGCGCGCAGCTTGTAGGATTTATTATGGCGTATTGCTATATGGAGCTTAAAGTAGCGAGTTATAGTGAGGGGCAATTTGATATGACGAACGGGCTATTTCTTGCCTTTATTCGTTCTGATCTGATGCGTTTGCTGTGGCCGTATGATTTTGTAAATATATTATCTACAGTTAGCATCTTCATTGTCATTATTGCAGGTGTATATTATATAGTCATTTGTGAAAGAAGCCAGCGTAGATGGGGAGTGATCTTGATGGTGATTGTCTCCTGGCTAATTAATATTGTTGTTAATATAAGACTAGACACGATCTTTAATTACGATTCATTAAAAATAATATTGTATAGTGCTACTCTACTTGTGATAAGTGCAGCTTGCGTATGGCATAGTATCGTGCTGATAAAAAAAGGAGCTATTGCGTAAGGAGGGTTGCATAATGATAAAGCTTAAATCGCCAATATTAATTCGTCATATAGCCCTTCCTCTTCTATTCGTTACGATAGTGATTATAGTCGCAGTACTCGTTCTAGTTCGGGTAGCGAAAGAGCAGGGAACGTATAAGATTGCACATATATACGGCGACAGCTCAGTAATGGACGGAATAACGATTAGCGGGACGATTATAGACGCTAATCATAAAACGAGCTTTACATGGCAAGATGCTCAAGTAGAATCAGAGACAGAAGTTTACTCGAATCGACAGAAGGATAAGGTATACCGATACTTTCGGGGATTGTTTCGACCGATTAACGATTACTATTATTATGTATATAACTTTCCAGATCGTGGTTTTTTTATAGAACGTGGTACGTTAACTGATGGTAACTGGAAAACACTCGACACCGTTGTTCTTGATATTCCCGTTAAACGTTTGGTTCAGGAAAACAATAACGTCTGGGAGTTTTCCATTGAGAACACTTATGGTTTGACGGAGGCTGAGGGAGATGTTTATTTTACACTAACATCGCCTCCTAAATATAAAGGTATGAATGGCATCTACAGACTAAACTTTGATCAATGGGAACAAGAAACAGAACCAATAATGACGTTTAATCTCAACAATACTAGTGTAGAAGAGGAGACAGGAACAGCAGTGCTAGGATTAGAGTCTGTTAATGATATCCTCGCATTAATTTTAGTTAAAGATAATGCGTTAGTCATTGAAGGATATCAGACGAACGGTGCTAAGCTAGGCGAAATTGTTTTATCTCCTTTTATATTTGAGCATATTAATGCTGAGTTTGCAGACGAAGATACGTTAGCGCGTTATGAAGTGAGATATGAGGCGTATAGCCAAGAAGAAACAGGAGTACTAAGCTTAAGCTTTAATAGCGATCAATCCCATCGCACCATCGTAACGTTACAGCGCTCTGAAGATGAGCTAAAGCTTATAGACATAACGGAAATTACTAAAGAAGATGACCTACTTCGTGAGCATGGCGATAACGAACATGGTGAGCGTTTTATTACGTATAAGGATGGTAGGCTTTACTATGTTGGTGTATTCCATGAATATATCGATAAAGAAGGTTACGCATTGGATAATATGTCACCGATTCGATTACTTATTCGTGTGTATGAGCAAGGGAACATCGTGTACACAGATGAGCTGTTGACCGATGTTAATGATGATCTGCTTCGAGTTAATCAGTATGATTTATCTCATTACAACTATGATCGGGCCGAGTATCGTAACTTTTATAATCTTTATATTCATTGAATGTGGGTTTATGTGTGCTATGTTGAGCAAAAGCTTGTACAGAAAAATGCAGTTATCAATCGATGCTAGTAAGGGGGCGGGTATGCGTGATCGAATTGAAGTTTTTAGAAAAAGCTGCGCTGAATATCAAAGACTTAACACTGCGACCTGGAGAGGTAACAGCATTAGTAGGCGCGAACGGAAGCGGGAAGACGACATTGCTCAAGATGATTATGGGGCTGAGTGAGATTGGAAGCTATGGTGATGTTCTTATCGACGGAAAGCCAGTGCAGAAGCAATATGAGTTACTTTCATTCATAACGGAGGAAGGTAGTTACTTTCCTTATATGACCGCAGAGCAGTATGGTCTATTTCTTGCTGACTACTATCCTAAGTTCAATCGTGCAAGATACGAGCAGCTTCTTGAATATTTCGATCTATATCCTAGTTATCGGATAAAGACGATGTCGACCGGTCAAAAGTCGAAGTTGGAAATATGCGCAGGCTTTTCAAAGGGCGCGAAGTATATTCTAATGGACGAACCGTTTAACGGTAAGGATATGTTTACGCGTCGTGATTTTCTAAAGCTGATGATATCAAGCATGAAGGAAGATGAAGCCATTATTGTAACGACACATATGATTGACGAGATCGAAAACGTCGTCGACCGCGCGATCGTTTTGCACAATGGACGAGTGAAGGCGGATGTTATGATTGACGAGCTCCGCGAGGAAGGGCGGACGCTGCCTGAGCTTATGGCAGAAAAGGCACGCTATAACCCTAAAACAACAATGAAATTAGAGGATTAGTGCAATGCGCTGATCCTCTAATTTATTATACAACGTTATTATTTTGTACAAACTCTCTCCGATGCACTGGCAGTCAAGTATCTAAAAAATGTTTAAACTCTACTGAACCTTTTTCCCTCAGAGAGCGAATTAAGAGTTGTAACACGTCAAGGAGGGCCCCCCATGAACGATAAAGAGTTACTTTCGTGGCTTGAAAAAGCAACGATGGGCGACGAGTCTGCCTTTCAACTTGTCTATCAGGCGACTCACCAAGACGTCTATCGCACGGTTGCTTTTCTCGTCTACGACAAACAGGACATTGAGGATATCGTGAATGAAGTTTATATGCGGATGTGGCGGTCGTTTCACACGTACGACTCGAATCGGCCGTTTCGGTATTGGCTGCACGGGATTACTGTACACCAGGTACAGGATTGGAAAAGAAAGGCTTGGCGTCGAATTCGCCTGTTCGAACGAAATCGTCAGCTGACTTGCGAACAGTTCGAGTGGACAGATGAAGCTGTTCTGCAGTCTGAAACGCAGTATGAACTTCTCAGTCTAGTTCGCCAGCTGTCATACAAGCTACGTGTGGTCGTCATCCTGCGCTATTTTCACGATTATGCTTTGGCAGAAATCGCAGATATGCTGCAAATTCCTGTAGGTACAGTGAAATCCAGACATCATTTGGCGCTGAAAGAACTACGTAAAAGCTTTGCAACGATAGGAGGAGATGCATATGTCCATTGATAAGGAATTACGTGAAGAACTGCATCAGGCAGCAGATTCGATGCATAGCCCACCCCATTTGTATGGACGTGTCCGCCAGTCCTATCGACACTATGTAAATGAAAAGAGAGGGAGAAATCCGATGAAAAAACGCATTCTGATAGCCTTTGCCGCAGTGTTAATTTTAATTCCGTCCGCCGTACTTGCTTCTAATTATTTGGCCGATGATATTTTTGGTTCTCCGACGGTACTTGAACAGCACGGAGGTACAGAGGAAGATTATCAAGTAATCGAAGAAATGTTTCAGGTAGCAAAGGGCAAACTCACGGAAGACGAATTCAAGGAGTATATGGAGCTGACTAAACAGTTGATGCAATTAAAGCTGAAGATTACCGATAACAACGGGGTCGTACATGAGGAGAACTTGACCGAGGAAGAGCAGCAGCAGTATGAGAAGCTCGGGTCCAAACTAGCTCCATACTTTGAGAAGATAACCGAAACTGATAACCCGTAATTCATAAATCGTAAGTCCATAAGCTGTAAGACCATAAACCGTAAGACAGTAAGCCGTAAGACCATAAAGCAGGGACCCATTCGAATTGGAATGGGTCCCTTTTTTCGTCATATCAATTAGTTTATCTACAAACGAGTAGAGCATATATTTAATGAACATATGTGAGAATACCAGTAAGAACTAGACGGTCATTCCAGTAGTGCTTACGGAACTGAGAAACCTTATTTATACAATTCTTACTTTTTTTACTGTCTAACGGAACTGAGCGCCTCTATTGGCCACTATTCGCTTAAAGTTGAGCGATTTAGTCGAGATAGAGTCTTTGAGTTCCGTTAGAATTAAATACTTGGAAAATTTACTGTAATAAGGCCTCTGAGTTCCGTTACAACTAGTTCACTGTAATGAGGACGCCGAATTTGCAACAAGTGTGCGCCAAGTGCGCGGAACAAGTGTGCGTTTCAAGTGCGCGCCAAGTGTGCGTGTCAAGTGCGCGCTAAGTGTGTGCATCAAGCACGCAACAAGTGTACGCAACGAATACGCGCCAAGTGTGTGCGTCGAGCGGACGCACTTGGCGCTTTTTTATTAAAGATCTTCTTTAGGTATATAATTAAAAATTTCGCCAGATTCCAAGGAATCAATTAGTCGCTCCAACCAACGGTAGTAGCTGAGTGCTTCTTTAATTTTTTGCTCGTCATGCTCTAATATCGAAAGAAATTCCGCATCATCTGGATACTGTTGCTTTAGATCCTCGATATCCTTCGCTGCACGCTTCATTGCGCCCATATTCTGCTCGACAGCTTTTCTCCATTTAATTGAAAAATAATCTGCGAAATTTTGATGGAAATCAGATTCTACCATGTATAAGTCTTTCCGTGAACCTTTACTCCACACCTTGCTAATCATTTTTAGATCGTGCAGGGTGCGCATTCCCGTACTCATGGACGTTTTGCTCATTCCCATCGTTTCGCTCATTTCATCGAGTGTTACAGGATGCTGGTTGAAATACATATGACCATATAAATGTCCAATCGATAAAGTTACACCGTATAAGTCCATATTTTTTCCGATTGAATCAATGACTCTTTTACGTGCGTTATGCAGTTTTCCGATCTGTTCATCCGTCAATGCTGCAAGATTATTCATGTCGTTCCTCCTAGGAGAAGACTCTCCTTCACATTCTTATATTAAGTATTGTAAACAATAGCATGTATTTATGTAAAGAAACCGATCATATTGAAAAACGGAGGTATTCAGAGTATACAGGACGTAAAGTACGTAAAGTTAAAACTGTACAAACTATACGAGGGCTCACGCCTTTTGACCTTCTCTGATAAATATCGATACACTAGTAAGGTCGAAAAGATTCAAAAAGGAGGCATCATATGGCGATCTTAGAAGCCAAAAGGCTAACTAAAATATTTGGATCAGATCCGAAAAAAGCAATTCCATTACTAGATAAGGGATGGTCAAAAGAAAAGATTCTGGCAGAGACAAATATGACTGTCGGAGTGAACCAAGCCAATTTCAGTATTGAGGAAGGACAAATTTTTGTCATTATGGGTTTGTCCGGAAGTGGTAAATCTACACTAGTTCGTCTTCTTAATCGGTTGATTGAACCAACTTCGGGTGAGATCTTATTTAAAGGGAAAGACATCTTAAGCATGTCTGCTGAAGAGCTTCGCAAGTTCAGAAGAAAGAATGTAGGCATGGTTTTTCAGAAATTCGCACTTTTCCCTCATCGTACTGTGATTCAAAATATTGAATTCGGTCTTGAGGTTCAAGGAATTCCGAAAAAAGAGCGTCGAGAAATGGCTATGCAGGCTTTAGAATTAGTTGGATTGAAGGGCTGGGAGAACAGCTATCCAGATCAACTCAGCGGTGGTATGCAGCAGCGGGTTGGGCTAGCTAGAGGACTTGCCAATGAGCCCGATGTGTTACTAATGGATGAAGCTTTTAGTGCGCTAGATCCATTGATTCGAAAGGACATGCAGGATGAATTGGTTGAACTTCAATCAAAAATGAAGAAAACCATTGTATTTATTACGCATGATCTGAATGAAGCATTACGTATAGGCGATCAAATCGCGCTAATGAGAGATGGCAGCATCGTACAGATCGGCACACCAGAAGAAATATTAATGCAGCCTGCCAACAAGTATGTAGAACGATTCGTAGAGGATGTAGATTTATCTAAGGTTCTCACTGCTTCTCATGTCATGATTAAGCCGGAGACGATTACGCTAGAGCGTGGTCCTCGTGTCGCGCTTCAGCTTATGAGAAGTCGAGGAATCTCGAATCTATATGTCGTCGATAAAAGTATGCGCCTGCTCGGTGTTATTACGGCAGAGGATGCAGCAGAAGCAATTAAGTCAGGTCAATCTCTTGAAGAGGTTATGCTTAAAGATGTTCCGACGCTTTCTCCGGACACCGTCATTAATGACATCTTCGATATGATCAGTAATACGAAGGTTCCAATTTCCATTATTGATGAGAGTGGAAGATTGAAAGGGATTGTCGTTCGAGGTGCGGTTCTTGCTGCCTTATCTGGAAACAACGAATTAGAGGCAGGTGAGACATTATGAATATACCAAAAATCCCGTTTGGTAATTGGGTCGAATGGTTAGAGGATTGGTTAAAGCTTAATTTCGATCCACTTTTCAAATTTATTAAAAGCACCATTGGCGGAATGGTTAATGGTCTAGAATTTGTGTTATTAGGAGTGCCTGCTTTAGCACTTATAGTTATTTTTTCAGCCATTGCCTGGTATCTGGGTAAGTGGAGAATGGGTGTGTTTTCACTCATTGGACTGCTCGTTATACAGAATTTAGGCTTATGGGATAAAACGATGCAAACTCTTGCGTTGGTGCTTACTGCGACTATAATATCCGTCCTATTGGGGGTTCCAATTGGCATATTGTGTGCACGTAGCAACAGATTGCAAAAAATTATTAGTCCGATTCTGGATTTCATGCAGACGATGCCAGCATTCGTATACCTTCTCCCGACGGTTACATTTTTCTCCTTGGGTGTTGTTCCGGGAGTAATATCGTCAATTATATTTGCAATCCCACCTACGATAAGGCTTACGAATCTTGGTATCCGCCAGGTACCGTCAGAATTAATTGAAGCGGCAGACGCATTTGGCTCGACTCCAGGTCAAAAATTAGTAAAACTACAGCTTCCTTTGGCTGTACCAACGATTATGGCAGGTATTAACCAGACGATTATGCTCGCACTGTCAATGGTTGTTATCTCGTCTATGATCGGAGCACAAGGTGTAGGTGCTGATGTGTACCGCGCCGTTACGCAAAACAAAACAGGGGTTGGCTTTGAAGCTGGTCTTGCGATCGTCATTCTAGCAATTATCTTAGATAGACTAGCTCAAAATATAGTTAAAAAATCTAAATAAATCAGGAGAGTGATAAGAATGAATAAGAAATGGATCAAAATGTTTACAGCAGTAATGTTGATTATGGCACTTGCAGTTGGTTGTTCAACTTCTAATGGAAGCAGTTCGTCAGACGGTAAAAAAGAAATTACGCTTGCTTACGTAGCGTGGGATTCTGAGATTGCTAGTACGAATGTTGTGCGCGAAGTATTGGAACAACGTTTGGGTTATAAAGTAACGATGCTTCAAGTTGACGCAGGCCCTATGTTTGCAGGTGTTGTTGATGGAAGTGCTGATGCAATGGTAGCCGCTTGGCTTCCAGGTACACACGCTTCTTATATGGAGGAATATGGTGACAAAATTGAGGACCTTGGACCTAATCTAGATGGTGCAAAAGTTGGTTTGGTTGTACCAAGCTATATGGATGTAGACAGCATTGAGGATCTAGCTTCAGTTGGTGAATCGGTGGATTATACGATTATCGGTATTGAGCCTGGTGCTGGGATTATGGAAGCAACAAACAAAGCTTTAGATGAGTACAGCTTGCGCGACGAGTGGACTTTGCTTGAAAGTTCTTCTGCAGCTATGACACAAGAGCTTGTAAATTTATATGAAAAGCAAGAGCCGATTATTGTAACTGGATGGACACCGCACTGGAAGTTCGCGAAAATGGATCTGAAGTACCTAGAGGATCCAAAGGGGGTATATGGTGAGGCTGAGCAAATCCATACGATGACACGTCAAGGGCTTAAAGACGATCAACCGGAAGCTTATGCGTTCCTTGATAGCTTTAACTGGACTCCAGACGATATGGCAGAAGTAATGATTCAAATTCAGGATGGAAAATCTCCTGAAGAAGCATCAAAAGCTTGGGTTGAAGCTAATGCCGATAAAGTTGATGCATGGTTAGCTGAATAATTTAGCATTGATATAGTTCGATACTCGATAGGGTGTCCAGAAAGTCAGTTTTACTGGCTTTCTGGACACCTTTTTTTGAGGATTAGATACTTTGCACGGACGTACTATGGTCGTTATGCCCGAAAAACCGTCTAAAACAGTGCAAAAGGTGCTGGGCCCGGTCGTTTAACACGAAAAACCGTCTAAAACAGTGCAAGAAGGTGCTGGGCTCGGCCGTCGGTTTGGTCGTTTTGTACGAAAAATCATATAAAACTGTGAAAGTAGCTCCACGTTAGGTCATATTGTATGAAAAGTCATACAAAGTAGTAGCAGTAAGCTCTTCGCCCGGTCATTTTGTACGAAAAATCGTACAAAGCAGTACAAGTAGGCTCTTCGCCAGTCTGTTTTGTCCGAAAAGTCGTACAAAACCGTGCTAGTTGGGCCGTCGCACATCACCCAGCGTTTTACAAAAAATCATACAAACTACCTTATAGCGTCCTCATTACACAGAAAACAGGATACCCAGAAATTACAGACACCCAATTTTTGCTGGCCTTTTTAATCTTTGACCCTTATGATCTTTAGCCCTTCTACATTTTCTCAATTCTTCCTTTCTTTATCCCTCTTTTCTTCAGCACTCTGCCTCACTTTTTTTATGCTGCAGCAAACTAGAATTGGCTCACTCTCCGCTTCGACAAATACTGTACCTCATATTAAAATTGTCGAAATGCGTTGATTTACCGCTATATTCGTTGAATTCAACTCATTTAATTAAATAAAACCGATCTTTTCTAATACGCTCTTATTGTTACTATATAGGAAGGGATTTTTCTGTAAATTGTATCCAGTAGGAAACGAGAGGATATGGAAGGATTTAACTGGATCACTCAGGTCATCGCCTCTCCCACTACCTTACCGCAGGTTAGCCAAGGATATGGGCTTATATCAAGGGTGAGTCGATTCGGTAGGTATGTTAACCTAATAACCGTATTCAAAATTACCTGAAGGGAGCATGATGAATGAAAAGATTGAAACACGTTGGGCTTTGCTTAGCGCTAGTCGGGTTATTCGCAGCGCTGCTGATCGGATGCAGCAATAATACTACGGGCAGCTCCAATCAAGCGGGGACAACAGAGACAACAGGCACAACAGAGGGAACGGGGTCAACAGAAACAGAAGGGTCAACTGAGGAAACAGAGACAACATTAGCTAAAGCAAAGCGCGATGGATTCATTACTGTTGGATTTGCTAATGAGATGCCCTATGCTTATGCGACACCTGATGGAAAACTGACAGGAGCATCCGTAGAGGTTGCGCGTACCATATTATCTAATCTAGGCATTGAGCAAATGGATGGTGTACTTACGGAATTTGGATCACTCATTCCAGGCTTACAGGCAAAAAGATTTGACTTGATTACTGCAGGAATGTTTATTACGAAGGAGCGGGCCGAGCAAGTTGACTTCGCCAACCCGGAGTACAGCATCGGTGAAGCGATTGCCGTAAAGAAAGGGAATCCACTTGATCTTCATAGCTATGAGGACATAAAGAATAACGCTGATGCTAAGATCGCGGTGATGGTCGGAGCGATCGAGGTTCAATACCTTGAAAGCGTTGGTGTTCCTAATTCACAAGTCGTTACAGTTCCAGATCAACCATCCGCTATATCCGCACTTCAATCAGGCCGTGTTGATGCAATTACGATGACCGGGCCATCCCTTCAAGCAGTTCTAGACTCTGCTAAGGATGAAGAGATCGAGCGTGTCATGGACTTCGAGCAACCAGTCATCGATGGAGAAAGTGTTCGAGGATATGGAGGAGCAGTGTTCAGACAGGATGACGACGAGTTCCGCGAAGCGTTTAATGCTGAACTGAAAAAGCTTCAGGAGTCGGGTGAGTTGCTTGACATACTAGTATCGTTTGGATTTACCGAGCAAGAGCTTCCAGGCGATATGACAACGGAAGAGCTGCTGCAATAATGGATGTTTTCTCGCTTGAATTATTGCCTCCACTGCTAAAAGGACTAAAGATAACATTACTACTAACCGTTTACAGTACACTTGCAGCGCTGTGCCTCGCTTTTATAGCAGGCTTTGCTCGACTATCGCGCTTCTGGATTGTAAGGAGCATCGCGACCGTGTACGTAGAAGTATTTCGCGGAACATCCTTGCTAGTGCAGTTATTCTGGATGTACTTCGCACTACCTATGCTTCTCGATGATATTCGGATGCCAGCTATGACTGCAGCTTTTATCGCTTTAGGTCTGAACTATGGCGCATATGGCTCAGAGGTAGTAAGAAGCATGATACTTGCAATACCTAAGGGGCAAGTTGAAGCTTCTATTGCACTTAATCTAACACCATACCAGCGTATGAGAAGAGTAATTCTACCACAAGCTTGGTCGATGATGCTTCCTAGCTTTGGAAATTTACAGATTGAGTTGCTGAAGGGTACCTCACTTGTTTATCTCATAACGCTCGCAGATCTCACGTATCAAGGCATGATGCTAAGATCGTTTAACATCTCCCAAACAACCGCGATCTTTATATGGATCCTCATTCTATACTATGCTGTTGCTTCGGTACTAACATACTTGATTCGGTTAGCCGAGCGCAGAGCCGCAGTAGGGAGGGGATAGAGCATGTGGGATTGGAGCTATACATGGGAAGTATTACCTAAGCTATTAAAAGTTGTACCGATTACGATTGCTGTTACGTTAGCAGGTTTTCTAGTTGCAAGTTTGCTTGGGATGCCTTTGGCGCTAGCTAGAAGATCGAAAAGCAGATGGATTTCCTGGCCGATTACAGCTATCGCTGATTTCATTCGAAAAACACCATTAATTATTCAATTGTTTGTATTAGTTTTTGTACTCCCTAAGGCGCTTGGTATAACATTGTCACCATTCATAGCCGGAATTATCGGACTAGGCGTTCATTACAGTACTTATATGTCAGAGGTTTATCGTTCTGGTATAGAGTCAGTCCCGAAAGGCCAATGGGAGGCTTCTACCGCGCTTAACTTTAGTAAAACCAATACATGGTTTCGAATTATATTTCCTCAGTCTATTCCGCCAACGATACCGGTGATGGGTAACTACCTCATCGTTATGTTCAAAGAAACACCTACATTGTCAGCCATTACAGTAGTCGAGCTGCTTATGACAGCCAAAGAACTAGGATCTGGTTCCTTCAAATACCTTGAAGTTTTTACGATAGTCGGGATTATATTCTTTGCACTTAGCTATTCATCATCCCTGCTTGTGCAAGCGATGGAGAAAAAAATGCAAGGAAGAGAAAGGAGTGCAGCAGCAAAATGAGTCAGAATATTCCGTCTCTTCAAGAGCAGCCAATTGTTCGCTATCGAAACGTTACAAAAGCATTTGGAGATCATGTTGTATTGAAAGAATTGAACTTAGATATTATGCCGGGTGAGAAGATTGCTCTTATCGGTCCAAGTGGATCTGGAAAAACAACGATTGCTCGTTTGCTTATGACGCTAGAACAACCCACTTCAGGAACGATCGAAGTAAACGGTGAGATGCTTTGGCATATGCCGCATAAAGGGAAGCTTATTGTAGCCAATGAAAAGCATCTACATCGGATGCGAGGCAGCATCGGAATGGTCTTTCAGCATTTTAACTTGTTTCCCCATATGACCATTCTACAAAACGTAATG
>Ga0160443_100639_pt1 | contig 20190 bp, 10 predicted proteins | sample HID1972I_E1MG_FD_108244 | JGI IMG/M metagenome (GOLD analysis project Ga0160443, IMG submission 108244) | Enriched pill bug-associated microbial communities from UW Madison campus, WI, USA - HID1972I_E1 MG | ecosystem: Host-associated > Arthropoda: Insects > Digestive system > Unclassified ... | reverse complement strand
CGAGAAAATTGGGGCGTGAAAGGCTAGTCGTGCTGTCCAGTCGCGCAGACGCTTGGCAGGCAATGCACGCCAGAGGCCAGCGACCGAAATTTAGCTACTGCCAAAATGCCGACGGATAAATGTCACTGGCGGATACGAAGAGTTTCCAAAAATTCTATAATTGATATTTTTAGCGTACGGCAACGAGCGAGAAGCGACTGGAATCCGACTCTTCCGTTGTTGCAGCACAACCGTGTTCAAGTTTTGCGGGAAACTCTAAAACCTCACATACTCCCCCCTGTATGTTGACATACTGCACCCAGTATATACTCTAGAAAGAAGGAGATCGAATGCCGTACTCAGTTGAGGACAAAAAACGGGCAACGACGCGGTTAAGGCGGATCAAGGGACAAGTCGAAGCACTGGAACGCGCTGTTGATGCGGGAACCGAGTGTCGCCTACTCCTTCAACAGATAGCCTGTTGGTTTCCATGCGGAACTGAGCCGGTGGGGGTGCGGATAAAAAGTTGGACTGCTTCATAAGTTCAAGCCGAGGCTCTGACGATACTCGACCGGGCTGAGTGATCCCAGCGATATTTTGATACGCTTCTCATTGTACCAGCGGATGTAGGCATCCACCTCGGCGACGAACTGTTCGATCGTAATGGTTTTCCAGTCTCGTGGATAGAAGAACTCTGTTTTCAGTCGGCCGAAGAAGCCTTCGCACGCGGCGTTGTCTTGCGAGCAACCCTTTCGGGACATCGAACGAACCAACTGCGCATTGCTGATCCTGTTGAGCCAGCCCGGCCAGCGATAATGGGCTCCTCGATCAGAATGGATGATTGGCCGTTGTTCGCTGTCGTCCACTGTCCCGATGGCTGCATCCAGCATGGTGTTGACGAGACCCGCATCTGGTTGGGTTCCGATGGACCAGCTGATGACCATGCCGTCAAAGCAGTCGATAATGGGGGAAAGGTACACCTTGCCGGCGGGGATCTGGAACTCGGTGATGTCTGTAAGCCACTTCAGGTTCGGCGCTTTTGCATGGAAGTCGCGATTAATCAGGTTGTCGGGTGCGGGACTGATCTCTCCCAGGTACGATCCAAAACGCCGGCGACGCGGTCTGGCAACGACCAACTGCTCCTGCTTCATCAAGCGCTGGATAACCTTTTCCGAGATTATCACGCTCTGCCTGGCCAGCGACGCCTGCAGTCGTCGATAACCGTAGCAACGACGGTTCGCTTCAAAGATCTCCGCTAGGCTGTGGCGGACGGCGGCATATTTGTCTGCCAGGCGCACGCGGGCTCGGTGGTAGAAGTAGGAGCTTCGGGCTATTCGCAGCTGGGTGAGCAGTTCCGGCAGGCAATAGGTTTCCTTAAGGGCGTCAATCAGGTGGGTCTTCTCCCGATTACTCAGGATCTGCAGATCGACGCCCAGGTCTTTTTTTAGGAGTTCATTGGCCTTCTTCAGGAGATCATGTTCGAGTTGTAACTGGTGGACATCACGCTGGAGGGCTTCAAGCTGTCGCTCGAGCTCTTCACGTTCAGGCACCTTGTGATGGGCTTTGCGGCGTTTCATGGATGACGGGGCCTCACGATCGAGAAGCTGATCTTTCCAGCTGTACAATGTAGGCCTTGAGACGCCTAGTCGGTCAGCTACCTGTTGAGCGGTTTCATCTCCACTGCATAGCCCGATGACGCCTGCTTGCCGGACATCCTCGCAATAGCCAGGATGCCACGATCGACCGGCCATCGATGTCCGTGTCTCCGGAAAGGCCTCGCGAACCCATGCAGTCAGTGTCCCTCGTCCGGGATAGCCAAGTGCCCTCATCGTCGCAGAGATGCAACGATCATGGGTGCGAAAGTGCTCAAGTGCCGCCTGCCTCTGAGCCTCTGAAAATTTTGGCGCTCGCGCGACCGGCTGAGTACGCAGCTCGAGATGCTGTACGTACTCGCGATACCAGCCCCTCAGCGCATTCTTGGTCGGATACCCCAGCTGGCGAATGGTCGCGTTAAGTCGCTTCTCAAGCCGGATATAGAGCTCAACCGCTCGAACTCTGTCTGCGTAGGAATACATGAACTACCTCCTGTTAGTCCAAGTTTTCGTCCGCACCCCCTTATCTGCCTAACCGGCTCAGTTCTGAGTGGAAACCAACAGATCTGCTCAACACAACTGGCGAATGGTCCCGTTAAGTCGCCGGGTGGGTCCTCGCCATGAGGCGAAGGCTCTTGCTCGCCCTTTACCATACGACGCCCTCTTTTTGGATGGGAAAGAGCCTTACGGTTCGACAATTTTCCCGAGATCAGGGGAGCCGATCGATCCTATCAGTCTTGCTTTAACATCAAAGCCGTGATTTCCCAATCGACGCGCCAGATACGATTAGGATACCGGACCGAAATGGAAGAAGCCTCTGAAAATCCGCCTGTAAATTATAGCGAACGGGTTGTGACGTTTATCGACATCCTGGGATGGCAGTCGATCGTGGAGCGGAGCCTGACCGATGCATCGGTGCGAAAGCGAATGTACAACGCCGTGCACTCGCTCGGCCTCCTGACTGAAAAATACTGCACCGAGGAAACCGAGGAACATCCTTCCGAAGATGAATTCGCTCAGTTTTCGGACAGCATCATCATATCCATGCCACTTCGACACGACCTCGATGTCGGTCGGATGATCAAGCTGGTCGCAGAATTCCAGTCTAGCATGCTGTTTTCCGGCTTCCTGATCCGTGGAGGCATAACGGCTGGCCCGATGTTTCACCAGGGAAGGATCGCTTTTGGTCCAGCGTTCAATCGAGCCTATGAACTCGAGTCGAAAATCGCCAATTTCCCGCGTGTGGTGATCGATCCAAGCCTTGAGAAGATCGTAAGACGCCAGGCGAAAAACGTCCCAAGGCATTGGACCTTTGTCGGGCAAGACACCGACGATCACTGGTATCCGGAATACCTGATGATACATGCCCGCTCGCCGACCGCCACGCGGTTGACCACGCGCTTCATTGAAACGTGCATTGCGGATTATGCTGGACAGGCAAGACTTCTCGCGAAGTACGAGTGGCTGCGCGAGCGATGGAACGAGGCGCAAGCCGATGCACCTTGGCGGATTGCTATCCACGACGACTTAAAGCGCGCCTTCTGGGCTGGGAAAGCCATGGACAGCACTTCATAACGTCGCCGCGGCCCGAAAACCATCGACGATCAATTGCCAAGCCATTCGCGCAGGGAAACGCGGATCATGCCAAGACGGATCATCGTCTCCATCTCGCCTGTCATGACCACCGGCGGCAGGTTTTCCTTGAACCGGGGATCGACGAACGCTTCCAGCCCTCCTCGAAAAGGTCCTCGAAGTATGAAATCACATTCTAGTCGTAGAAGATCAGACTTGCATCACGGTTGGTTGACCGCACCGGTCATGTATAAAGAGAGCCGCCTAATCAACGCAATGAACGCTCTGGCGAACTTACTGGAGCGCAGCACGGTTCCAGGCCCCACGACATTTGTCTCGGCGAATGGCTTCAAAAAGATCGCTAAGAAGGTGACGGCGCTGCTTTTGGAAATAGACGGGTCGGCTTCGATGACGACACAAGTTCCCTAACTCAATCGCCGTCCTCTGGCCGAGAAGGTCGGAGGCCTCCTCGCTGGCCTTGAAGTCGTCATCAGCGACTTCCCAGACGGATGGCTGGAGCCGATCATTAGCCAACGCAACGAGATCGTCCACACGGGACTGAGCGAATCCCGCATCGAGGACAATGAGCAAATGTTTCGAAACACGGTCCCTGCTAGGAAGGTCGTCAGCCGCATTATCATTCATCGACTAAGACTTTGTGGTACCTAGTCAGGCACCGCAACCCTGTCTGGAAGCAGGCTCAATCTTCTGTATCCGTGCGATGCTAAATAGCGCGTAGCAGTTTCTTGGGTGGGCCGTAATGACCGCCATCGAGTTTAGCGGGACGCTTTGATCTGTTTGAGTGTGCCCAGATTAAGTTTTCTATTCCGTTTCTATTCAAGCCCCATCAACGGTCCCCTCATTAATTACGCAGAAGAAGAAGCCTTCAGTTGCAATCGGCCCAATTACGCGCTCAACTCTAGGTCATCGTTGATTCGCTGGGGGGGCGACTGTTCTGCAGCTTTTCTCTTGATTTCTTTGGGTGACGAAAGACTAGGGGATAAAGTTCTTGTCGGGAGGTTGGAATGAGCGCCTGGACAAACATTTCGCAGAATTGCGGGCGAGCCGTGAGGGTTCGGGCCTTCCTGTTTTTGCACTTGAGCATGGACTTTCCAGAAAAGAGTTTTCTGAATTATCGAGCTACCTCATCGGACAACTCAAAAACCAAGCTAGACTTGCGCCGGATTGGTTAGCTTGGGTCGTTTACGGAGCGGAACTCGGCTATGACTTTGACGGCCAAGAATACTGGTCGAGCTTCGAGCATCGTACTCCCGGCTGGCGGTATGGGGCTGATCGCGCGTGGTTGCGTAATTGGTATCGTAAATTTCATAAGGAATATCAGGGCTTTTGCCCTCGTGGGGCTTGGGCAGAATGGTTTTCAATCATCTCGTGGCCGATTACCCACGCCATTCTTCCAAAGGATCTGCAGACTCAATTTGCGCGCGCTCTTTTTCACCTACGGTTCAAAATCGCCGCTCGTCTCGGCGATGAGCCGGTTGAGATAGGCCGTCTCATCGCCTTTCATAGTGAAGGTAGTTCGCGATTTCGAAACTTCCTACAGCAAGAGGAACTTGTGGGACGCATCGCGCTTGCCTTGCTGGGCGGGCCGCAAGTTTCGCCGCAGGGGGCGATCCTTCAACTTACGCTCAGCCGGATCGTGCAGGATCTGGAAAAGGGACAAAGCGCAAGAGCATGGCTACGAGACGCTCGGAAGGTCTTCGAAAATGCCCAGATAAAGGGTGTTGGCAAGATCGGTGTCCAAACGACGGTGGCCGGTACGAGCGGGGAGGCTTACAAAGCACAAATCCGGCTGCGACCATCTCTTTATTTCCAGCGTACTGAGGAGCAAAACTGGCTGCTCCTTGCGGAGTTTCCCTCATATCGTCCCCTTGGCGAACTGTCCCCGAACATTAATCAGTTTCTTCGAAGCACGCGTTGTCAGGTTTCCGGGGCGGAAGGATTTTTACCTGCGGGCTGGTTGATATCCCAGGGACAAAGACGGGTCCTCGGAAAGTGGCCTGACCCAGCCATACCACTCATCAGCTTTGAGAAACCCAACCAGGCCATCGAAAAGTTGCTTCAGTCAGACGCGCGATTATTTTCCGAACCGCCTTGGCTGTTTGAAATTGGTCCGGACGGACGCGCATGGGAGGTTCAGTCGAAGCGCGTCCGCCCTGAAAGGCATTATCTCTTGGTCACGGACGACGATCGCATTGATGTGCCGTTCTCCAAGCGTGCCGTATCCCAGTCTGCCGGGATCGCACTGCGAGAGATCAATATGCCGGCAAAAATCTCGACCGATGATTTCAAGAGACTTCGCGACGCAGGATTGCAGGTAGCAAGGACGATTTCGATCTGGCCGGCAGGTCTGCCGCCAAGGCGCTGGGACGGCGAGGGTTCGGCAGAGTGGTATCTGGGGGAAACTCCTTGCATTGGAGTCTCCAGTGACCACGAAGTCGAAACGATGACCGTCGCCCTCGACGGATTGCACCTTAGAGCGCTCAAGGACTTAGGCGCTGGTCAACAGATTTTTCTTTCAATGCCCGATCTCGCTTCTGGTAGTCATCTCCTGAGGGTCGATGCGCAGGTGGTGGACGCGGAGGGACTCCATATTTCCTCGACCGCGTCGATCGAGTTGCAGATTACCGCTCCATCTGAATGGAACATCGGAACGACCAATTTTCTCGGCATAGTTCCGGCTATTGAACCCTTCCAGCCAAGCCTCGACGACTTCTGGGAAGGGCGAATCGTGCTAAGCCTGCTCGGACCAGCCGGTTATTCCGCGAAGATTTACATCGAGCTTCTCGACGCTGGCAACAGCGCTTTAGGAACTGAGTTGGTCACTGAAGCCAGCCTTCCGTATCGGCCGGACATTTGGCAACGGCAATCAACCCAATTTATCAAACGCTGGACTACGCCCTGGGCCTACCTGTCCGCAAGCAGCGGTAACCTTGTTGTTTCCAGCGATGACCTTGGCACAATTCGCATCCCCCTCCTTCGCGACGTAAGGCCAGTGCGGTTGATTTGGCACAGCACGGAAAAGGCAACGCAAGTAAGGCTCATCGACGACGACCATGGCGCCGACATCGTGTCCGTAGCGTATTATCCATTTGGCTCTCCGTGCCGCGATCTTCCTATCACGCCCGAGGAACTGAAGATCGGCTTTGAACCACCTGCACCAGGGGGACTTTTTGTCCTTCAACACGGCGCGCATAAAGAATCCCTGGCCGTAAGTATGCCTCAGATCGCAAGTTTCTCGGAACTTGCTCCCGATCCGGATAGTGATGATTTTCCGTCGGGAGAAAGTGCTTTGGATGAGACGCGAGAGCATCTGTTGAGATGGGGATCTGCGAAGATTGCGGGTCCGTTGGCTGAGTTGCGCCGCGGGCATATTGTGCATCGACTTGAGCAGCATTTCTTCAAGCTCCTCTGTGGAAGCCAGTGGTGGGAGGCGGAGCGGCAGTTTGAAACGTCCGGGAAAACCTACGAGGATTTGAAACTGTTCGCGAGCAAGACGGGAACGAGTGCTTCCTTCTCAGTCTTGCTCAGCCGCGAAATTGGGAAATTGCAAGCGCTCAACGAAGCGGATCGTGCCGACCAATTCATCAACATGGCTGCCCGCTATGAGATTGCCGACAGCGTAACCTGCCGGGCAGCGCTGGCCGTCGGCAGAAGAGCAGACGGCCTTCTGCAGCTTGATGAGCATGCGCTGAATGCCCTTTCAAATCTTGGGAAGCAAATCCGGCCAATCCTTCGAGCAGTTCGTTTCATGTCCTGCGCGCAGGCGACGGACGCCATTGACGGTACAAAGCGGATTGCTCCATGATCAAATTAGTAGCACCCACGTATGTACTAACTGGCGCACACCGATCTTTAGGTCTGTTGAACGGGAGTGAAACCGACGACACTTATCTGGCTGCAATTGTGCGTCGGCTTGCCGGAAACGTTTGCCCTTGTTCGCCAAAGACCTTGATAAGGGCAGGACTCGAAACCCATCGCGGCCTGGTCGCCGATGACGACGCACTGGCCGAGCAGTTTGAACGAGTCATCGATGATCTCGTCGCGGTAGGTGACCTCCTCGAGCTCTCAGATGTCGTGGCGATAGACGAGAGAATAAAAGGCACGTGGCTTTTTGCAGCGCCGCCAGGTTTTGTCATTCATCTGGGAGCGGTGGCACATATTATTGGCCTTTCGGCCGACGAGCAAACGCCCTTACCGGCATCTGTACGTGACCGCGTTATGATGCAAGGCGTTTCACGCCGAATATTTCCTCATGACGGTGAAGATCTCAGGTCACTCTTATCAGAGTTAGGTCTTCGTGAAATATCCAGAGAAGCTTGGCTTCGGCATCCGAAGGCCATGACCGCAAATGAATTGATCGCACGCGCAGACAATCGGCTCGCCTCACAGGGCCAGCCCGGTCTGCTCGAAGATGTCCGCATCTGCAACACTGTGAAAGGACATCGCAGCTATCGTACGAGTTGGGAAAAACCGGACCGGCAGACTGGGAAATTTATCATTCGACGGGCGCAAGGCTACGGTGCTGACCGTTGGGGTTACGCAGATATTTTCGATGGTCGAGTCGAAAGGCTGCTTGAGTTCCCCGATTTCGGTGAGCGATGGCGCGGATGCGATGTGGCATGGCGCCTGTTGCTCGCACAGAAAGCAATTCTTGGCGAGAACCAGACCTATCGCTGCACCAGCGCGCCCGAAGCTGGCCACATTGATTTCTTTATGCCGCTACCAGATTGGGCAAGGCGGTCTCTTTACTTCACAGGCAGTGAGGTCGCACCCCGATCTTGCCTGCTTTCGTTCGACGTCCCGCTCACCCAGTTGCCGGCGGTTGAACGATTTCTCGGCGACTACCTTTTCTTGCTACGCGAAACTTCGTGATCGGTGACCCATGTCCAAGACAATTCAAGAAACGATCGAATCTCTTCATTCATCGCTCAAAGATTATATCGAAGCAACCTACCATATCGGTGATGCAAAGCTGATCGCTCAGCGCCAAGTATTGTTGGACCGCGTCGGCGTTACTCATCAGATACCGTACCTGGAATCGACGCCCCGTTACGAAACGGGCAAGCAATTTCAAGACATCAGCGGCTTGCCCGCCGCAGCGCTCTCCGTCTACGAGGCGCTCTCCAGCCCCAAGGATGAATTAGCAAGACTATTGTACAATCCAGCCTATACGCACCAAGTCGATGCGATCGAGCACGCATTGATCGCCGGTAAAAATCTGATGATCATGACTGGCACGGGTTCGGGTAAGACAGAATCGTTCCTTATGCCAATCTTGGGGAAGCTCGCAAGGGAAGCCGAAAGCCGGCCCTCTTCCTTTGAGGGCAATCGAGCGATGAGGGCATTGCTGCTTTATCCCATGAACGCACTGGTCAACGACCAATTAGGGCGTATGAGGGCAATTTTTGGCGATCCGCGCCTATGTGATCTGTTTCTGAAGTGGGCGGGTCGCCCGGCAACTTTCGCGCGCTACACGAGCCGCACACCATACGCAGGCGTGCGCAGCCGAAAGAAGGACCCTCAGAAATTGGCCTCCTTCGAAGAGTTCTTCGTTGAAATTGAACGGCAGGCAGCGGATCCAGATGCTGAAAATCACGACCAGGCGCTGACATTAAAGGCACAATTGAAGAAGCGCGGGAAATGGCCCGCGAAGCCGGACCTGGCAGCATGGTTCGGCAACAAGGGTAGTCAGTGGTTCGACCGGAAAACCGAGGAATTTCTGCGTGCCATCACGCTCCAGGGCGACTCGGAAATGATCACGCGTCACGAAGTGCAGGCTGCTTGCCCCGACCTGCTGGTAACCAACTATTCGATGCTCGAATACATGCTGATGCGGCCGATCGAACGGTCGATTTTCGACGACACTAAAGCATGGCTTGCGGCAAACCCGGAAGAAAAAATAACCGTCGTGCTCGACGAAGCCCACCTTTACCGTGGTGCCGCCGGCGCCGAAGTGGGGCTCTTATTGAGGAGACTTCGTGATCGGCTCGGGATTCCGCCGGAGCGATTTCAGATCATTTGCGCGACGGCAAGCTTCAACAATCAGACAGAAGCGGCGAATTTTGGCGCGGCACTCGCTGGCGTTTCTGCCCAAAGCTTCGAGATCGTAACCGGGCAACTTAAGTTGAAAAAGAATGCCGCGTCCGCCAGCGTCGATGAAGGAAGATTGCTGGCCTCGCTCGATCTCGAAAAATTTTACGCAGCAGCACCTTCTGACCGACAAGCAGCAATCTCTCCCTTCCTTTCATACCGGAAAATCAAACCGAGCGGAGACGTTGAGAGGGACCTTTTCGATGCGCTGGATGAGTTCAATCCGATCGGTCTGCTCATCAACGCGACAATGAAGGCAGCACAGCCCCTCGCAGAACTTAGCCGGATGCTCTTTCCGGAAAACGAACGTGATGCCGACAGTGCGCTCACGTCCTTGTTGGCTCTCGGAAGCGTCGCGCGGGAGGCTCCCGACGCAGCGGGGCTGCTTCCCTGTCGGGTGCACAATTTCTATCGTGGATTACCAGGCCTCTGGGTGTGCATGGATGCCGAATGCAGTGAGGTCGTCGAAGCGGAGCGCTCCGGGATTTGCGGCAAGATGTTTGGACAACCCCGCGAGCAATGCGGATGCGGAGCACGGGTTTTGCAGTTTTTCACGTGCCGAAACTGCGGCGCCGCTCACACTCGTGCCCACACCAACGACGTCGATAGCCCAAGGATGCTGTGGTCAGAACCGGGGCGCCGCTTAAAGATGCATGGGGGTGAAACCCGCGAACTTCTCGATCTCGACCTTTTGTTGGAAGAACCAAGGCAAGAAGGGGCGGCAGAGATCGCCGATTACGACCTTCTTACCGGCCAAATTAATCCTGAACTGGTCGGATCGAGGATGCGTAGCGTCTATATCCGCGCCGATCGCGTGACACCGGCGGTGGACGACGACGGTAAACCAGATGCGCGACTTGAGGTCAGAGGACAATTTACCCCTTGCGCCGTGTGCGGTGAACAGGCGAGTTTCGGCAGAACATCCATTCAAGACCATCAGACCAAAGGCGATCAGCCCTTCCAAGCGCTCGTCTCGCGGCAGATACAGGTGCAGCCACCGGGACCGCAGCCCGCGTCGTACTTTGCACCGCTTCGCGGGCGCAAGGTTCTCGTCTTCTCGGATTCACGCCAGGTCGCTGCGCGGTTGGCTCCGAACCTTCAAATGTATTCCGTCCGAGATGCGCTTCGCTCTCTCATCGTCTGGGGATTCGGAAAGCTTCAACAATCACCGGCGCTGCAACAGACTGCTAGTCTTGAGGATATTTATCTAGCAGTCGCCTTGGCATCCCGCGCGCTGGGCGTTCGTTTACGTCCCGAGATGCGAACCGGCGAGACATTTTCCGAGACGATCGTCGATGCGGCAGTGACAGACGGGGCGCTTGAAGACGACATCAAACTGATGAACCTCAGGATGGAGTTCGTCCACGAAACCCCACCGAGTGCCCTTTTGGACGATATCGTGAAGACTGTTCGCGACAAGCATTTGGGCCTGGAAGCTCTCGCTCTTGCTTCGATCCGAGAAACCGCTAACCGGCGCAAGGACATCATTGCCTTACCAAAAATTCCCGGGATAGCCGAGACGGACGAGGAGAAAATTGCGCTGGTAAGGGCTTGGCTGCGCTGCTGGAAGGCCGACGGCTTTTGGCTCAACTTGATGCCGATCGGCTGGTACAATCGCAAGGGACGTGGCACCAGTGTTCGCAGTCGCAAGCAATCGTTCAAGGCGATGAAGCGCCTGATTAGCGACAAGAGCGCCTACAAGATCTTCGAGAAATCCTGGGAGTCAAAGCTCCTCTCTGTGTTCACCCAGGATATGGAGGCCGGCTACAGGCGCTTGGCCGGAAAAAACCTCGCCTTGGAGTTGGAAGGCGCTTGGGTAAGATGCGAGGCCTGCCGTTCTGTCCATCGGCCAGTACCGCGGATCCCTCAGTGCCTTGATTGCGGATCGACCGCCGTGCGCGCCCTTGATCCGGAGCATGATCCGGTTTTTGTTGCTCGCAAGGGCTATTACCGGTCCCCTGTCGCGACGGTCCTGAGCGATGCAAGTGTTGCTCCCATGGCTTTGATTGCAGCGGAACACACAGCCCAGCTTAACGCTCCACAGAGCGAAGACGTGTTTTCGAAGGCGGAGGAAAACGAGCTTCTGTTCCAGGACGTCGAACTGACATGGATAGATCGTCCAAAAAAGGTCACCGCGATCGACGTCCTGTCGAGTACGACGACAATGGAAGTTGGTATCGACATCGGGGCGCTTTCTGGCGTCGCCCTAAGAAACATGCCACCCGGCCGAGCCAATTACCAGCAACGTGCTGGTCGCGCTGGACGCCGTGGAAACGCTGTTGCAACTGTCGTTGCGTTTGGAAGCGCAGACAGCCACGATGAGCATTATTTCAGCGATCCAGCAGCTATGATTAGGGGGCCGGTCGTCGATCCGAAGTTGACCCTGAACAACGCCGACATTGTTCGGCGTCACATTCGTGCCTTCGTCGTCCAATGCTACCTGCAAGATCGGATTGCCGCCTTCGATCCGCAGGCCAATCCAGATCTCTTTTCCGTGCTCGGTTCGGTTCACGCGTTCCAGTCAGGAACCGGAGCTCTCAATCGTGTGGATTTTGGGAATTGGATCAGCGCCAACATAGCCATGCTGCGCGCGCGCGCGTCATCTTGGATTCCGGTAGAACTTTCGGCCAGCGACAAAAAGGCGTTACTCGAGACCATTATGGAAGACTGCCTGCATGAGATCGACAATGCGCTTGCGATTTCTACTGCGACGGCATCACCCCCTGCAGACGAGGACGATGCGGACGACGATCGTGTGGAAGTGCCGCTTGAAGAGGGCGAGGAAATACCCCCCCAAATTGCGCCGGACGGGAAGCTCTTAGACAGACTGCTCTATAAGGGGGTCCTACCTCGTTACGCATTCCCGACCGACGTCGCCACGTTCAGTGTATTTGACCAGGAACGGTCCAAATCCTACCGACCGATCATGAAATTTGCCCCTTCGCAGGGACTGCCCGTGGCGCTGTCGCAATACGCGCCCGGAAAACAGGTCTGGATCTCAGGCAAGTGCTATACGTCCGGCGCAATCTACTCGCCGATGCAGCAAGATCGCTTCGACGCCTGGGCAAACCGGCGCCTGTTCATGGAATGCTCGGAATGCAGTTTCGCTGAAACGCAGCCGTTGGACAGCGGTCTCAAGCCCGGCTCACGCCTCGACTGCCGCGCCTGCGGGTCCGAGGAATGTTTCGGACCGGCACATTTCTGGCTTCGGCCGCCAGGGTTTGCGCATCCGGTGGATCAGGAGGAGGTTACGTCACCCGACGATATGCCTGAAACAGCCTACGCGACGAGAGCGAAGCTCACAATGTCGACACCTGGCGATGATGAACGCTGGCGCCTCGTCAGCGAGCGCATACGTGTGATGCCAGACAGGAGCCACCTCCTCGTGTCCAACACAGGCCCAAAACGGGAGGGATATGACTATTGCGTGCTTTGCGGTCGCATCGAGAGCAATGTCGAGGCTACCGGCATGTTGCTCAACCCACACCTTAAGCCTTACCCGGATGAGAAAGAACCAATGTGCAATGGTGCACGTGTGACACGTCACTTGATACTCGGAACCGACTTCATCACCGACATCGCGCTGTTTTCGCTGCGGGTAGCAGCACCGCTTAAAGTGCGCCCGGCTCGGTTCGAAACGGATGTCGCCCTGCGTACTGTTAGTGAAGCCTTGGCCAAAGCGGCGTGCGGCATGCTGGAAATCGAGCCGGGGGAACTTATGGCAGAGTACCGCCCCGCGCTGACACCGGGGGGACGAAGTGGCCTCGAGGCCGAGGTATTCCTTTATGATACACTGCCGGGAGGCGCCGGATTCGCAACCCAGCTAGCGGATCGAGGAGCAGAGGTTTTTGAACGAGCTCTTATTTTGATGAAGAACTGCCCGGATAACTGTGATGCCTCCTGCTATCGATGCCTGCGCAGCTTCAAGAACAAATTTGAGCACGCCTTGCTGGATCGACATGTGGGTGCTGAATTGCTCGAATACCTTGTCAACGGGGTGGTGGCGCCGTTCAACCCGGATCGCATTCGCAGGTCGACGACGGTGTTGCATGACGATCTGCAGCGCAAAAGCGGCGATTTTGACTTCAAGTTATATCATCCGATCAATGTTGCGGGGCATGGCCAGATAGAGATTCCCATCCTGGCCACAGCGAAAGATGGACGGCAGTTTGCCATTGCGCTTTCCGGCGCCCTCACCGACGGACACGCAGCGGAACCAGCACTCGCGGCAATGCAGTTGGATCCTGACGCGGTTCAGGTTGAGGTGGTCAACGAATTGTTGGTTCGAGGCAACCTGTCAGATGCCACGCGCAGGGTGATGGCGAAGATCGAGGATCTCTCGTGATTGAGATCGTCGGCCTTCAGGAGGGGCAAGAATACGAAGCAGCCATCCACATTCGGCGGCTGCTCCTGAACGTTTGGCCGGATCTCGCGCAAAGCAAGCGGGATTTCGTCAAAATTTTTGCTGGCTTTAAAATGTACGGTCAGAGCGTCGAGGATCTCGACTTGGTCGTGGTGGGCGCCTTTGATCAGCCGCGGGAGTTCGCGGTCGAATACAAATTCTACCCGCGAGAAAACGATCCTTTCGTGCCCAAGCAAGCTTACGTCAAAAACTTCGCGCTCGTCATCGAGGTGAAATCGCATGACGCAACCGGCGTACATTTTGAGGACAAGGTTGCCTCCGTCCGGTATATCCGCAACGGGACAACCAAATGGGAGTGTGTGACTGAGAAAAACCGGGTGCAGATGTTCGAGTTCAAAAAGTACCTTGATCGACACGGCCTCGATCGGGTTCACGTTCAGGACTTGATTTTATTTACCGGTTTGCGCGAGAGCGATCTTCCCCAAAGGCCGCATAACTGCATTGCCTATGATGCAAGTTTTGAGCGGATCCTCAACGTTTTGGGGCAGGTCGCGCGGCCCTACCGCAACGGGAGCCGGGTCACTCTAAACTTTGGCGGCGATGACGTTTTTACGTCATTGCTCTCAGGAAAGTTCGGTGTCTTCGAAGTGATCGAGCCGACGCCACTCGATCGCAAGAGAATGGATATGATCGCCCGAAAGTCCGTCCCTGACGAATGGATAGACGATCTTGGCAAACGTCAGATTATTTTGCGTGGTCGAGGCGGCGTAGGCAAGACCGTAAACCTGCTGCAAATGGCGTACCGTTCCTATGATGTGCGCCAGCATCGTTCTCTCCTTCTAACCTTCAACAAGGCACTCGTTGCCGACCTGCGAAGAACGATGGCGTTGCTCGGCGTTCCACGCAGCATTGAGCGTGGGGGAATTGCGATTGAGACGGCACACGGCTTTTTCGGTCGCGTGATGATCGCGCTGGGCGTGATCGAGGACTATGACGATTTCCTAGACAACTATGATCGCTACAAGGAAAACTTGCTGGAGTTCTTAAACTCCGGTGCCATTACCGCTCCAGATATTCGATCAATGTCGCAGAAAGCCCCAGTCGATTTCGATTGGGACCTCGTCTTTGTCGATGAAGCACAGGATTGGCCCCAAGATGAGATCGATATCCTGCGGCATTTGTACGGGTCCGAGCGGGTCACCGTATCTGACGGTGTCGATCAGTTCGTTCGTCCAAGCGTCGCAGACTGGACTGCAGGTGTGGTGAAGGGCGGCCTGCAGCCGCGCCGGCTCAAGCGTAGTATGCGCATGAAATCAAATATAGCCGCATTCGCCAGTGATATGGCTGCTGCCATGGGGCTGTCCGACTGGGATGTGGAGCCGAATATTGATGCGGCTGGAGGCCGGGTCATTGTAATCGAGGGCCAGTTGGCCGAGCGGCCTGGAATTTTGCACGATCTCGCTAAAGATGCGCTGGCATTGGGGAATTATCCTGTCGACATGCTGGCATGCGTCCCCCCAGCTTTGGTACGCGCGTCGGCTGCTGACGGACTTTGCTTGCCAGCGAGCGCCTATGTTCTCTCAGGCGGACAGGTATGGGATGGCACGGCACGCGATATACGCGAACACTTTGCCGACCATCGTGAGCAGCTTCGGTTTGTACAATATGACTCTTGTCGCGGCCTTGAGGCATGGATTTCAGTAAATTATGGTCTGGACGAGCTCTGGAACTACAAATTCAACCAGGCGCGCTCCAGCGCGGTCAAAGACGATCTTCTCCTGAGTGAGGAAGACTACGCGACGACTCATGCCGCGCGATGGATCATGATTCCACTTACGAGGGCCATGGACACCCTCGTCATACAGGTGGGCGATGGTGCCGGCCCCCTCAAGACTGCTTTAAAAAGCGTCTACGCGAGGCGGCGCGATTTTATCGAATGGCGATCTCAGCCTTAGAGACATGAATTGAATAGATCCGACCCGTCACTGATATGTAGAGAATCCTGGACACTTGCGGGGCCTAACAAGCGGAGTTTGGCCAGGGTCTCCGGCCTGCGGCTACGCGGATAGAGCCATCGAGTTCGCCAAGCATTGGCGATGGCTCCGGCGGTGTCACCTCCTGCTTCCGCAGAGGCAAGGCCCAGTAAAACGTCTCTTGCTTGGGAGCCGAGTTCACAGGCATAAAACAGCCTAGGAGTCGCGTGGTGCAAGATCGTATCACTGTCGAGGCCGAGCGCATCGAGACCTTCTCGCATTTGGCGCAATCGGGGGCTCGTGCCCTCACCAAATCTATTATTGATGCGACGAGAGAAATGACGTGATTGAGCCATCGCCCTTAAGGCGTTTGCAGTATCCGCCCCGAGATGGAGCGTTCCATAACCTCCTGTAAGGCTCGTACCAATCGGCTTCCAAGCCACGGTTTCGCTGAGGCCGGCATGGTCTTCTGCTTTGAGAGCTAGGCGATTGTACTGACTTGAGCCGATGCCATAAAGGCTGGTGGTTGTTAGTATTCGCAAATCGGCCGGCTTCGAAACAGGTCGGCCTGCCATCTGCGACGCGATAACACTGACCTGACCACTGTAGCGCTGCTCATATCCGGTTCGAACTTCCCTCGAAGCGAGCAGAAGCGCCACAAGTTTTCCGCCTAGTAACTCGTTATAGGGCGCCACAGCGCCGCACACGCTCACATCTGCAATCCGACTGGATAATCCTGCTTTGCGACATTCCGTCAGCACGATATCGACTGCCCGCTGCCCGATTCGACCTGCGAGAAGTTGGTCGAGTGCTCGTGCCGGATCGTTAGCAAGGTTGGAAGCCCTAAACATTTGCCTAGCAAACAGTAGCTGCGCCAGAACCTCGGCACGTTTGCGGACAAAGAGAAAGTCTTCTGAGGATGCCTTCCAGTCGACCTTGGGATCGTTGGTTTTGACGGCTCCTTTCAAGGGTGTCACGGATGCACCCGCAGCCTTCTGGATATCAAAGTGTGCCCTCAATTCCATATCACGCGCATGTGCGGCGCCTGCTGCCTTTTGCTCGAGGCGCAAGACCGTTGCTTCGCTCGGCTCGGCAATCTCGTCCGCGCGAACGAGGTCGTCGAACCGGATATTCGCGATCGAAGTCTCCAATTGAGACAACAGAGCGGTGGCAAGCGCTTTTGGTTCAAACAGACCTTGGTCGAGCCGTGCTTTGGTCTCCTCGCGCAACCAGCCGATCCATCGGTCCCGAACGTTGACCCGCATGACGGGGCTCGCGAGCATAGCAATCCCAATGACAGGATGCTTTGGCCTCGCTGCATTGCGAACCAGAATCAGCATCTGTCGCCCAGGAACTGGCCGATATTCGTGGGCCCATGTGTGACGAAAATAGCGCCATATATCGATGAGATTTAGTCCGGTGTGTTCGCATTTTCGACCGGCTTCGCAGATTTCAACAACTGGGTCGATGATATGTGAAAGAGATTCGCTACGAGCGTCTACGCTGCAATCATTCGCTTTCTCCAGTGATTTTGCCAGATCATCACCGTCGTCGATAAGGTCAAGGACCGAACTGTGATGCCCCGATTTGCGAAGAGCGCGCCGTTCCATGCTCCTAAGAAAGGCGACGACGGACGGCTCCTTGAGTTGTCTCTGCCTGGCAGTCTGCAGTGCCGATCGAACGCGTGCTTTCACGTCTTCAACAGTCTGATCCCTAAAGCGGGAGATACCTGGCGGCTCGAACTGGATGCGGTCGTCGTCAACTGACACCCGCCATCCTTGTTCAAACAGATCAGCCACAAGCAGGCAGATTGCTCGCAACTTGCGGCTCTCGCCATCGTCTACGTATCGCCGCGCCAGATCTCGGAGTTCACCCGCGAAGCTCGGTGGTGGTCCGTCTCCAAAATCGAGAAGCGCGCGCAATTGCTCCTTTTCATCTGGCGCAAGAAACGGCGCAAATGTTCGGACCCGACCGGGACCGCTCATCTCCTGTGATGGTACAGACTCTGTCTTACGTTCATTCATGATATCAGGCCATTCCGATCAACTCTCAACAATGCCGCTGGTCCGGACCCATTCGCCCCAAGCGTCAAGAAGGCCACAATATTCATCGGAGAGCTCCACGCCAGCACAACCAGCGCGGTCTGCTATCATTTCGACAAGTTTTTCGAGTGCGGCGGCGGTTGTTTTCCCTCCCTTCGCTCCAGAAAATAGCGGATGCTGACGGTTCAAAGAAATGTTTCTTCCTCCATTGTTCTGCCAAAGTGTCGCCGGGACTGCTGGGACATTTGGTCCCACATTGTTAGGGTGCTCATCGCGCCGAGCAGGCGGGACCTGTCCGCCCTGGAGCGGAAGTGTCACTTGATTTAGTTCGGTGCATTTCACGGCCTTGGCAGTTCTGACTTTCGCACGAAGCTGTTCTATCGCCTTATGTAGACCGGCCTGCCGAAGCGCATCCCAGACGGACGGCGAAACCGTCACCTGTTGTTTCGACGTCGTGACGCCGAACAACTCGTCAAGTTTGGCGGAGAATTCAATCTCCACCCGTATGTAGCGATCGTTATTGACAAAGATCGTCCACGGAATCCGACTATGCACATCGATTAGTCGGCCGTTGCGGCTGAAGATGACGCCATGGAACTCTTTCAGAATAGCAAACCGCGCGTTCGCGTTCAAACCGACCGCATCGCGAGATTTGTCTATTGCACCAAATGTCGGGGGTAGCCACGAATAGCGCAGGGTGACAATTGCATCCTGCCCCGTGGCCGGGTTGAGGATACGAACATCAATTGGTTCCAACGCGACTGCGCGGTCCTCATCCAGGTCATGCAATATAGCGTTGTGGCTGATAAACAAGGGGTCGACTGGTTCGATGCGCGTATCGTCTACATGAAGCGCTGCGAGGTCTGCCATCTTATGGTAGATGACACCTAGATGGCGGATCAGGTTTGTCCGGATTCCTGCAGTAGTGGCCCACTCAAGGCGATCGAGCTTTTCAATCAAGACCACTGTCCCGGATTGCCATCCTTCCGGATAGGCGCTGGCAAGATGGGCTTCTACAAAGTCCGGTATATCGGCGGCCTGGGGAGCAGGCATCGCGAGATGTCCTTCCGAGTTGCGATATTGGCCTATGTCCAACGCGTCAAGATCGAGTGTTACTTGAAAAGGCACCCCGCCCTTGATCTTGGATATAACCGAGAAGCGTCGCCCGATACTGACTGCCGCGCAGGGCAGTCCGTATCCGTAACGACCAAGGCCGTCCCGGTCGTTTTCGCGATGGGTGCCGCCCCACATCATGGCGAGACGAAGCATTTCAGGCGGCATGCCGTGGCCGTCGTCGACGATAGCGATCCGAGTGGGTTTCTTTAAAGAACTGCTCTCATCATAACCAAAGATCAAATCAATACGTTGAGCGTAAGCCTGGATGGAGTTGTCAATCAGTTCAGCAAACGCGTGAAGGTTGCTACGATATCCAATATGCCGAATACCGCGGATGAATGCCTCGTCGAGGGTCAGTCCGTGGCGACTGATCAAGTTCTTTAGTCGCGCGTAGCTACGCTGTTCTAGAATAACGTCTTCGCCCCGTGTTCTCATCTGCAAACCTTTCGATCGGCGGTCCGATCGTGAAAATACCTCAACACATTGCTATCAACATACGTGATCCAGCAGAGTTGTCAGCTGGCCCAACGAACTTTTTTGCTTGTCGCAAGACTCTTCCGACTAGGTTCAAGTGTATGGCAAAAGCCAGACTCGTCTGTCCATCTAGGAACTCAGCGAAGGCTATGGACCGTTAATCATTTAAAAAGCACCTGACATGGCAGGATTGGCGCGATAGTTAATGTCGGGTAATTCGACATAGAACTGGCATTGCCATCCTAAGATGGTCGCTCCGCCTGACTGACCATTGTCCACATTTCCGGAAACCAAGATGAATGCATCCCAGCAGAAGAACCCGGCAGAGATTTTAAAAGCTTTCGAGATCAGCAACGGCATTTTTGCCATCGGCGTCAAAGAACGCGGCGTGACGCTCTATAACCAGCAAGTTCGAGCCCACAACCTTGTCTGGGCTCTGGTCGAACAGCAGAGATCGGACGCTCGCGCCCTTGGCCGTGTCGCCGTAATCGGGGGTGGCGCCGCCGGTTTGACTGCAACTGCAGCACTGCTCGCATGTGACAAAGGAACCTCGATTACATTGTTCGAGAAGGAGTGGGATTTATGTCCCGTCCAACAGGGATGTGATGGGCGATGGCTGCATCCAAGCCTCTACGCTTGGCCAGGTTGGGGAAGTAGAGCGCCAAGCGCCTCATTGCCAGTCCTCAATTGGAGCGAAGGCAGGGCATCGGACGTGGCTCGAATGTTGCTGGACGGGTTTGCCCGTTACTGCGAGGCCTATGGAAAGAATCGGTTGCGGGCGTTGGTCGGCGTTCATCACCTGCAAGTCCAAGCGGCGACAAGGGAAATCCGATTTATCGGAACGAAGGTCGTCGTAAATGATCAATATTTCACGCAAGGTGAGAGCGAGGGTCGGACCGAGAAATTCGATACGATCATTTTCGCCGCAGGCTTCGGGTGGGAGCGAACTAATCAGTTCAACACAAACT
>Ga0160443_100638_pt1 | contig 20209 bp, 16 predicted proteins | sample HID1972I_E1MG_FD_108244 | JGI IMG/M metagenome (GOLD analysis project Ga0160443, IMG submission 108244) | Enriched pill bug-associated microbial communities from UW Madison campus, WI, USA - HID1972I_E1 MG | ecosystem: Host-associated > Arthropoda: Insects > Digestive system > Unclassified ... | reverse complement strand
TTTTCGATGGCTGGCGCCGTATGCGCGGCGGCAAGGGAAAACTGAAATTCCGTCTTGACCGAAGTTTGTCCAATCTGCCGGACGAGGACACCAGCGCTGAGCTGTTGGGCCCGGCCCGCGTTCTGGATACGCACAAAGAACCGCAACTGGACGAGCACGACCTGCCGTCGGTGAGCATGCCGGCCCGCGAAGCACGCGAGCCTCGCGAAACCGCCTCGAAACGTGGCAAGCGCGGCGGCAAAGGTTCGGCACAGGGCGACTTGAACCTGGATCTGGATCTGGACGACGGCCCGAGCTTCAGCAGCCGTGACGATGATTTCGTTGAAGACACCAAGCCTTCGCCAGCAGTGGTCGACAAAGACCAGCCACAAGCTGAAGAAGTGCTGGTGATCAGCGTGATCTGCCGTGACGCCGCTGGCTTCAAAGGCCCGGCGCTGCTGCAGAACATTCTGGAAAGCGGTCTGCGATTCGGCGAGATGGACATTTTCCACCGTCATGAAAGCATGGCTGGCAACGGTGAAGTGCTGTTCTCCATGGCCAACGCGGTCAAACCGGGCCTCTTTGATCTGGACGACATCGACCATTTCAGCACCCCGGCGGTGAGCTTCTTCCTCGGTCTGCCAGGCCCGCGTCATCCGAAGCAAGCCTTCGACGTAATGGTCGCCGCAGCACGCAAGCTGTCGCAGGAGCTGAACGGTGAGCTGAAAGATGATCAGCGCAGCGTTCTGACCGCACAAACGATCGAGCACTACCGTCAGCGAATCGTTGAGTTCGAACGTCGCGCCCTGACCCAGAAGCGCTGATTGAAAAAGATTGCCTCGCGATCAGAGGCAATCAGCAATATAAATTGAGCAGCCTCGGCTGCTCTTTTGCTTTATGAGAGAACACCCATGACCGCCGCCAAAAACCGCATTCTAGAGCTGCGCGCTGAACTCGATCAGCACAACTACCGTTACCACGTTCTCGACGAGCCGAGCATTCCGGACGCCGAATACGACCGGTTGTTTCACGAGCTCAAGGCGTTGGAAGCGGCCAACCCGGAACTGATCACCAGCGACTCGCCGACCCAGCGTGTCGGCAGTGTGGCGCTCACGGCGTTTACTCAGGTGCGTCACGAAGTGCCGATGCTCAGCCTCGGCAATGCCTTCGAAGAAACCGACATGCGCGAGTTTGATCGCCGTGTCACCGAAGGTCTGGATATCCCCGCTGGCGATCTGTTCGGCGGCGGTGCGGCGGTGGAATACAGCTGCGAACCGAAACTCGATGGCCTGGCGGTCAGCCTGCTTTATGAGAACGGCGTGCTGGTACGCGGCGCCACACGCGGCGACGGCACCACCGGCGAAGACATCAGCGTCAACGTGCGCACGGTGCGCAACATTCCGCTGAAGCTGCACGGCGAAGGCTGGCCGGTGACGCTGGAAGTGCGCGGTGAAGTGTTCATGTCCAAGGCCGGTTTCGAGCGTCTCAACGCCTCGCAACTGGAAGTCGGCGGCAAGACTTTCGCCAACCCGCGCAACGCCGCGGCCGGCAGCTTGCGTCAGCTCGATTCGAAGATCACCGCCAACCGTCCGCTGGAATTCTGCTGCTACGGCATCGGTCAGGTTTCCCACGATATTTCCGACACCCACATCGGCAACCTCAAGCAGTTGCAGCAGTGGGGCATGCCGATCAGCCACGAATTGAAATTGGCCAAAGGCATCGACGAGTGCCTGGATTACTACCGCGATATCGGCGCGCGACGTAATGATCTGGCCTATGAAATCGACGGCGTGGTGTTCAAGGTCAACAGCATTGCCGATCAGCGCGAACTGGGCTTCCGCGCCCGTGAGCCGCGTTGGGCAATCGCGCACAAATTCCCGGCGATGGAAGAGCTCACCGAGTTGCTCGACGTCGAATTTCAGGTCGGCCGCACGGGGGCTGTCACGCCAGTCGCACGACTGAAGCCGGTCAAGGTTGCCGGTGTCACTGTGGCCAACGCCACGTTGCACAACATGGATGAAGTCGCGCGCCTGGGCCTGATGATCGGCGATACCGTGATCATCCGCCGCGCCGGTGATGTGATTCCGCAAGTCGTACAAGTGGTCATGGATCGGCGTCCGGAAAACGCGCGCGCGGTGCAGATTCCCGAGAGCTGCCCGGTGTGTGGCTCCCACGTCGAGCGCACGCAACTGATCAAGCGCAGCAAGGGCAAGGAAACCGTCAGTGAAGGCGCGGTGTATCGTTGCGTCGGGCGTCTGGCCTGCGGTGCGCAGTTGAAGCAGGCGATCATCCACTTCGTCTCGCGTCGGGCGATGGACATTGAAGGCCTTGGCGACAAAAGTGTCGAGCAATTGGTCGATGAAGGTCTGGTCAGTTCGCCGGCCGATCTGTATGCGCTGAAATTCGACGACATCGTCGACCTCGAAGGTTTTGCCGAGGTATCGAGCAACAAGCTGTTGGCGGCCATCGAGGACAGCAAGAAGCCTGGACTGGCACGGTTCATTTATGCGCTGGGCATTCCTGATGTCGGCGAAGAGACCGCCAAGGTGCTGGCACGCTCGCTGGGTTCACTGGAGCGTGTGCAGCAGGCGCTGCCGCAAGTGCTGACTTACCTGCCGGACGTTGGTCTGGAGGTGGCGCATGAGATTCACAGTTTCTTCGAAGATGCGCATAACCAGCAGGTGATTACCGAGTTGCTCGGTCATGGTTTGCAGATTCAGGATCAGGGCGAGTTGGGCGCCGAGTTTGCCGCCAGCACCACGCTGGGTGGTTTCCTCGACAAGCTGCACATTCCTTCGGTCGGCCCTGGTGGCGCGCAGAAACTGGCGGACAAGTTTGGTTCGCTGGAAGCGGTGATGAACGCCGATTGGCTGGATATGCGTCAGGCGTTGCCGGAAAAACAGGCCAATTCTGTTCGCGAGTTTTTTGCCTTGCCTGAGAACCGGCAACTGGCCGAGGCCTCCGAGAAGCAGTTGCGTGATTTCGGCATGCATTGGCAGAGCGAGAAGAAAGTCATCGAGGGCTTGCCGCTTTCCGGGGAGACTTGGGTGCTGACGGGCAAGGTCGAGTTGATGAGCCGTGATGTGGCCAAGGAGCATCTGGAAAGCCTGGGGGCGAAAGTCGCAGGTTCGGTGTCGGCGAAGACTCATTGCGTGGTCGCAGGTCCCGGTGCTGGCTCCAAATTGACCAAGGCCAATGAGCTGGGCGTGAAAGTGATGGACGAAGAAACCTTCATCGCCTTCCTCAAAACCCACGGTATCTCCGCCTGAGTGATCGTTCCCACGCTCCCGCGTGGGAATGCCGCCCCCGGACGCTCCGCGTCCGTTGTGACGCAGAGCGTCACTGGATGCATTCCCACGCAGAGCGTTGGAACGATCAACCCGCGAGAATGATCTAGTCTTGGCAAGCCCCAGGGAGAGATCGCCATGCACCGCTTTTTCGAGCAGTTGAGTTCCCGCATCGTCGCGCCGTTCATGGGCGAATCCTCACGCAACAGCAAAGTCTGGCCGTGCCGCTGCGGTCAGTCGCTGTTCTTTCGCAACAGCCAGTGCCTGGCGTGTAATGCCTTGCTCGGTTATCAACCCGAAGAAAGTCGCCTGACCTCGCTGCAACCGGGGCCATACGCGGGCACCTGGACGCTCGACGCCGATCCCGACTCGGGATTGTTCCGCCGTTGCGCCAACCTCGACACCGCTGCTGCGTGCAACTGGCTGCTGCCGGCTAACGATCACGACAGCCTGTGCGTCGCCTGCAGCCTCAATCGCACCATCCCCGACCTGTCCGACCCGGACAATCCCGAACGCTGGCGCAAAGTCGAAATCGCCAAGCGGCGTCTCGTCGCGCAACTGATTACCCTGGGCCTGACCGTCATCCCGAAAACCGTGGATGAAGACACCGGTCTGGCCTTCGATTTCATCGGTGTCGACCTCGAAGGCAATGCGCCGATGACCGGCCACGCCAACGGCCTGATCACCCTCGACATCAAAGAGGCTGACGATGCCCACCGCGAGCAGGTGAGGGCACAGATGCACGAGCCGTATCGCACGCTGCTCGGGCACTTTCGTCACGAGGTCGGCCACTATTACTGGGATCGCCTGATCGCCAACGGCCCCTGGCTCGGTTCATTCCGAGATCTATTCGGCGACGAGCGCGTCAGTTACGCCGAGGCGCTGGATCGCCATTATCAACAAGGCGCGCCACTCGACTGGCCGCAACAATACGTCAGCGCCTACGCAACCATGCACCCTTGGGAAGACTGGGCGGAAACCTGGGCGCACTACCTGCACATGATGGACGCCGTGGACACCGCACTGGGCTTCGGCATGAGCGCGCGGGAAATGGATTTCGACTACCAGCCGTTTCCGCCCAGCACGCTGTATGACCCGGAACATCCCGGCGGCGCGGCGTTCCTCTCATTCGTCAACGCGTGGATCGAACTGGCCGGCATGCTCAACGAATTGTCGCGCAGCATGGGCCAGCCGGATTTCTACCCGTTCGTGCTGCCAGCGGCGGCGATTGCCAAGCTGCACTTCATTCATCTGGTGATCCAGCAGGCGGGCGGCCGGGCGGACGAGGTTCTGGCCCTGTAGGAGCTGCCGAAGGCTCGGGCCGCGATCGGACGATCTTTATGTCCTTGAGCCCGTTCATATTTTTAATCTACAACCAACGGTTGTAACTTCGTCTCAGATAGGTACAATGGCGCGGCTCGCCGACAGGCAAGCGTCGTTATGGTGACCCCATCGGTCCCCCCGCAACGATTACCCGTGAACCTGGTCAGAGCCGGAAGGCAGCAGCCACAGCGGGAACATTGTGTGCCGGGGTGTGGCTGGTGGGGTTACCACCTTAACGAACAATCGAACGCTTCAACCAGAACTGCATGGGTTTCGCCCACTGCGGTTTTTTTGTGTCTGCGATTTGTCAGGTCGGCACAAATTCCTTGTAGGAGTGAGCCTGCTCGCGATGGCGGTGTGTCAGTCAGTTCATTTTTGGGAGACAGGACGCCATCGCGAGCAGGCTCACTCCTACAGGGGTTATGGGGTGCCTTCAGAGGATCCGGTATAGAGCCGGATAATCTCATCAATCTCCCCCGACATTTTCATCCGCAACAACGTGCGCAATATCCGTTGCACCGGTACCTTCGGATCATTGCGCACATAACAACCGACCTTCTGCTCCTGCAACACCGCTACCCCTTGCAGTTGTTGCTCCGGCATCAACCGCTGGTTAAACCAGTCCAGCGTCCACTGATTGCTCACCGCATAGCGATAACGCCCGGCCATCAGCTTCTCCAGCACCTGTTCTTGGTTGCGCGCATCTTCGCGCTGCAGTCGATCAGCATCAAACAACGGTTGCAGGGTCGGGTAGGTGTAGCCGAGAACGGTGCCGATGGATTGGCGGGGCAAATGCGCAGGGTCGGCGCTGGCGGGTTGATCCTTGCGGCTGATCAACAGATCGCGCTGGAAGAACAGCGGAAGGCTCCAGATGTAATCCCCCGACTGATTCGGCAGCCACGACTGCGCGGCATAGCAGCGCACATCAATCTCGCCGTGCTCCATAGACGTCTGCACGCGGGCGCGGGGCAGGACGTGAAACTCGGCCGGTACGCCGACCTGCGTGGCCAGGCTGAGCATCAGATCATAGAGAATGCCCTGAGTCGGGCGGCCGCGTTCGTATTGCACCATCGGCATGGCCCAGCTGTCGGGCATGGCGAAGCGCAACGGGGTTTCCGCTGCCGTCACATTCAGGCTGATTCCCAGCAACGCCCCCACAGCCCACCGCATAAACGCTCCGGTAATTCCCGCTCCTGAGCCGATAAAAGCCTCTGCTGATGCAGCTTAGCCATATTAGACGAGGACACCGGATGCAATTTTGCCCTTGCTCCGCTAGCATTAGCCGCTTCTGCTTCCTTCGCTGCGACGGTTTTCGATGAGTTATCAGGTTCTTGCACGTAAATGGCGTCCGCGCTCGTTCCGCGAAATGGTCGGCCAGACCCATGTGCTCAAGGCTCTGATCAATGCCTTGGACAGCCAGCGGCTGCACCACGCGTACCTGTTCACCGGTACGCGCGGGGTGGGTAAAACCACGATTGCGCGGATCATTGCCAAATGCCTGAACTGTGAGACAGGTATCACTTCCAGCCCGTGCGGCGAGTGCTCGGTGTGCCGGGAAATCGACGAAGGTCGTTTCGTCGACCTGATCGAGATCGACGCCGCGAGCCGCACCAAGGTCGAAGACACCCGCGAGCTGCTCGACAACGTGCAGTACGCGCCGAGCCGTGGGCGCTTCAAGGTCTATCTGATCGACGAAGTGCACATGCTTTCCAGCCATTCCTTCAATGCGCTGCTGAAAACCCTTGAAGAGCCGCCGCCGTACGTCAAGTTCATCCTCGCGACCACTGATCCGCAGAAACTTCCGGCAACGATTTTGTCGCGCTGCCTGCAGTTCTCGCTGAAGAACATGACGCCGGAGCGCGTGGTCGAGCATTTGACCCACGTCCTCACTGCCGAAAACGTGCCGTTCGAAGACGATGCACTGTGGCTGCTCGGTCGCGCCGCTGACGGTTCGATGCGGGATGCCATGAGCCTGACCGATCAGGCGATCGCCTTCGGTGAAGGCAAGGTGCTCGCTACCGACGTACGGGCGATGCTCGGCACGCTGGATCATGGTCAGGTCTATGATGTCCTGCATTCGTTGATCGAGGGGGACGCCAAAGCGCTACTCGAAGGCGTGCGTCACCTGGCCGAACAAGGCCCGGACTGGAACGGCGTGCTCTCGGAAATTCTCAACGTGCTGCACCGTGTGGCCATCGCTCAGGCGCTGCCGGAAGGTGTCGACAACGGCCATGGCGACCGCGATCGCGTGTTGGCACTGGCGCAGGCCTTGCCAGCCGAAGACGTGCAGTTCTATTACCAGATGGGCCTGATCGGTCGCCGCGATTTGCCGCTGGCGCCGGATCCGCGCGGTGGGTTCGAGATGGTCCTGCTGCGGATGCTCGCCTTCCGGCCCGCTGATACAGCGGACGCGCCGAGGCAACCGCTAAAGCCAGTGGGGATCAGCCAGGCCACAGTTGATTCCGCAAACTCAGTGGCTGCCGCGCCTGAACCTGCGCCGGTAGTCGCTGCTGCTGTTGCGCCGGCTCCAGCTCCGGCACCCGTGGCGGTACCAGCGCCTGCACCGGCTCCCGAGCCCGCGCCGGTTGCTCCTGTTGCCGCGCCAGAACCTGAGCCCGCGCCTGTCGTTGCCGAAGCCGTCGTCGACCTGCCGTGGAATGACCCGGTAGAGCCCGAGACGGAGCCAGAGCCCGAACCCGCGCAGCAACCTGCCGTCGAACCGGTGCTGGAAACCGCCGCCGAGCAACCCGAGTTGCCGCCGATGCCGTTGCCGACCCCGGACAGCGTCGTTCCGCAGGCCCCAGAATGGGCTGCAGCACCGATTCCCGAGCCTTCGGTCGCCGACGTCGATGCCGCTACACCAGGCATGGACCTGGACGACGAGCCGCCGCTCGACGAGGACTATATCGAACCGGACATGGATTCGGCTTACAGCTACCTCGACGAACTGGCTAGTGAACACGCTGCCGAGCCAGCCCCTGAGCCCGAGCCAGAACCGGCTGCGGCACCGGCCACCGGTCTGGCATTGCAATGGCTGGAGCTGTTCCCGAAATTGCCGATCTCCGGCATGACCGGCAGCATCGCCGCCAATTGCACGTTGATCGGCGTCGATGGCGACCATTGGCTGATGCACCTCGACCCGGCGCACAGCGCACTGTTCAACGCCACGCAACAGCGTCGTCTCAACGATGCGTTGAACCAGTTCCACGGTCGCACGTTGACCCTGACCATCGAGCTGATCAAGCCCGAGCAGGAAACCCCGGCTCAGGCGGCGTCCCGTCGGCGTGCCAACCGTCAGCGTGAGGCGGAGGAATCGATCCATGGTGATCCGTTCATCCAGCAGATGGTGCAGCAGTTCGGTGCCGTCGTGCGACACGATACTATTGAACCTGTCGATGCCTTGGTCGCCCAAGGCTAATAACTGAAGGTGCCTGGCCTCGAAGGCCGGGCGCTGTTTTGATCCAAGTACTTTTGAGGTGATTCCCATGATGAAAGGTGGCATGGCCGGCCTGATGAAGCAGGCGCAGCAGATGCAGGAAAAAATGGCCAAGATGCAGGAAGAACTGGCCAACGCTGAAGTCACCGGCAAGGCCGGCGGCGACATGGTCACCGTGGTGATGACCGGTCGTCACGACGTCAAAAGCGTGAGCATCGACCCAAGCCTGGTCGAAGGCATGAGCGAAGACGACAAAGAAATGCTGGAAGCGGTCATTGCCTCCGCCGTCAACGACGCTGTGCGCAAGATCGAAAAGAACAGCCAGGACAAAATGGGCAACATGACCGCCGGCATGAACCTGCCAGCCGGTATGAAACTGCCATTCTGATTCGCCAATCGGCGGCAGATGAGCTACACAAATGCCAGGCCTTGCGCCTGGCATTTTTGTTTCTGACTGATCGTTCCCACGCTCTGCGTGGGAATGCAGCCCGGGACGCTCCGCGTCCCAAGTACAGAGCCGAACGCGGAGCGTCCGTTGCGGCATTCCCACGCGGAGCATGGGAACGATCAGCCCCGGCACCTGAATAAACATCGAACGCGCAAAAGCCTCAACGGTCTGCTCCCTATACCCGCTGAATTCACACTTCACAGGAGACGCTGACATGTCCGACCCTCTCACGCTCAACCAACGTTTCGTCCTCGCCTCGCGCCCGGTCGGCGCACCGACCCCGGAAAACTTTCGTCTCGAACGCGAGGCGCTACCGGATCTTGCGGATGGCGAGGTGTTGCTGAAAACCCTGTACCTGTCCCTCGATCCCTACATGCGCGGACGCATGAGCGATGCACCGTCCTACGCTGCCCCGGTACAAATCGGCGAAGTAATGACTGGCGGTGCTGTCAGCCGTGTCGAGGATTCGCGTCATCCGAAGTTTCATAAAGGCGATCTGGTGGTGGGCGCCACCGGTTGGCAAAGCCACAGCATCAGCGACGGCCGCAACATCATTCCGATCCCGGCCGGGCTGCCGAGCCCGTCGATGGCCCTGGGTGTGTTGGGCATGCCAGGCATGACCGCGTATATGGGGCTGATGGACATCGGTCAGCCGAAAGAGGGCGAGACACTCGTTGTTGCCGCCGCTTCCGGCGCGGTGGGCTCAGTGGTCGGTCAAGTGGCAAAGATCAAAGGCCTGCGGGCGGTCGGCGTGGCGGGCGGAGCCGAGAAGTGCAAATACGTGGTCGAGGAACTGGGTTTCGATGCCTGCATCGATCACAAGGCTGCCGATTTTGCCGAGCAACTGGCCAAAGCCTGCCCTGATGGCATCGACATCTATTACGAAAACGTCGGTGGTCACGTATTCGATGCCGTAGTGCCGTTGCTTAACCCAAAGGCGCGCATCCCGTTGTGCGGGCTGATTGCCGGTTACAACGCCTCCGAGGCGCCGCAAGGCCCGGATCGCCTGCCGATGCTGCAACGCACATTGTTGACCAAGCGCGTGCGCATTCAGGGCTTTATCGTGTTCGACGACTACGGCGATCGTCAGCCGGAGTTCATCAGCCACATGGTGCCGTGGGTGCGCGACGGCAAGGTGAAATTCCGCGAGGACGTGGTCGATGGTCTGGAGCAGGCGCCCGAGGCGTTTATCGGTCTGCTGGAAGGGCGCAACTTTGGCAAACTGGTGGTGCGGGTTGCGCAGGACTGAGCATTTGACGCTGGCCAGAGGCGCGGGTATAAACCGCGTCTCGTCGTTTTGTCGGACTTTTTACCCATGAGCTTCAGCCCTTTGATTCGCCAACTGATCGACGCCTTGCGCACTTTGCCGGGCGTGGGTCAGAAAACCGCCCAGCGCATGGCGTTGCAGATGCTCGAGCGTGACCGCAGCGGCGGCTTGCGTCTGGCCCAGGCACTCAGTCAGGCCATGGAAGGCGTCGGCCACTGCCGCCAGTGCCGCACGCTGACCGAAGACGATCTGTGCCCGCAATGCGCCGATACTCGCCGCGACGACACGTTGTTGTGCGTGGTGGAAGGGCCGATGGATGTGTATGCGGTCGAGCAGACCGGCTTCCGTGGGCGCTACTTTGTGCTCAAGGGGCATTTGTCGCCGCTCGATGGTCTGGGGCCTGAGGCGATCGGTATTCCGCAGTTGATGGCGCGGATCGAAGACGCGGGCACGTTTACCGAAGTCATTCTGGCGACCAATCCGACGGTGGAAGGTGAGGCGACGGCGCATTACATCGCGCAGTTGCTGAACAACAAAGGCCTGATTGCCTCGCGGATTGCTCACGGCGTGCCGTTGGGCGGTGAGCTGGAGCTGGTCGATGGCGGCACGCTGGCGCATTCGTTTGCCGGGCGCAAACCCATTTCTCTCTGATAAAAATCAAAAGATCGCAGCCTTCGGCAGCTCCTGCAGGGAAACGCGTATTTCCAATGTAGGAGCTGCCGAAGGCTGCGATCTTTTGATCTTCTGCATCTTGTAAACCAAGCAAGCGCTCGGTTAAGTTCGGCGAACCCTTCCGTGGAGCTCGCCCATGCCTGCCTTTCAGGAATACTTCGATCCCAGCCACCAATTGGTCCGCGACAGTGTCCGGCGTTTCGTGGAGCGCGAGATCCTGCCGGACATCGATCAGTGGGAAGAAGCCGCAAGCTTCCCCCGTGAGCTGTACCTGAAGGCTGGCGCCGCCGGCATCCTCGGCATCGGTTACCCCGAGGCGCTGGGTGGCAGCCATGAAGGCGATCTATTCGCCAAGGTTGCCGCCAGTGAGGAACTGATGCGCTGTGGCTCAGGCGGGCTGGTAGCAGGGCTTGGCTCGCTGGATATCGGTTTGCCGCCGATCGTCAAATGGGCCCGTCCCCAGGTGCGGGATCGTGTTGTGCCTCAAGTGCTTGGCGGCGAGAAAATCAGCGCCTTGGCAGTCACCGAACCCGGTGGTGGCTCTGACGTTGCCAACCTGCAAACCCGCGCCGTGCGCGACGGCGATGTCTACCGGGTCAGCGGCAGCAAAACCTTTATCACCAGTGGCGTGCGCGCGGATTTCTACACCGTCGCGGTGCGTACCGGTGCGCCGGGTTTCGGCGGTATCAGCCTGTTGTTGATCGAGAAGGGCACGCCCGGTTTCACCGTCGGCCGTCAGCTTAAGAAAATGGGCTGGTGGGCGTCGGACACCGCTGAATTGTTCTTCGACGATTGCCGTGTACCTGTGGGCAATCTGATCGGCGCCGAGAACATGGGCTTCGCCTGCATCATGGGCAACTTTCAGAGCGAACGACTGGCGCTGGCACTGATGGCCAACATGACCTCGCAGCTTGCGCTGGAACAGAGCCTGAAATGGGCGCGCGAGCGTGAAGCGTTTGGCAAACCGATCGGCAAGTTTCAGGTGATCAAACATCGGCTCGCCGAGATGGCGACTGCACTGGAGGTATCGCGGGAGTTCACTTACCGGCAAGCGGCGAAGATGGCGGCGGGGCAGAGTGTGATCAAGGAGATTTCCATGGCGAAGAACTTTGCCACGGACACTTCGGACCGGATCACCACCGAGGCGGTGCAGATTCTGGGTGGGTTGGGTTATATGCGTGAGAGTCTGGTGGAAAGGCTGTATCGGGATAACCGCATTCTGTCGATTGGCGGCGGGACGCGGGAGGTGATGAACGAGATCATCAGTAAGCAGATGGGGCTTTGAATGGTTGCTGGGGCTACTGGCCTCATCGCGAGCAGGCTCACTCCTACAGGGGGAACGCATTCCAAATTGTAGGAGTGAGCCTGCTCGCGATGGCGGCCTGAAGGGCGCTACTTACTTATCGGTCAAGGCAAACTGCGTCAGGCAGAAGGTAGGAATGCCCATGTCTTCCAAACGCTGCGACCCATTCAGCTCCGGCAAATCAATAATCGCCGCCGCCTCATGCACCCGCGCGCCCATGCGGCGAATCAGGTTGGCTGCTGCGATCAGCGTGCCGCCCGTGGCGATCAAGTCATCGAACATCACCACCGAGTCGCCTTCGCACAGGCTGTCGGCGTGCACTTCCAGAAACGCTTCGCCGTACTCGGTCGCGTAACCTTCGGCCAACACGTCCGCTGGCAGTTTGCCTTGCTTGCGGAACAACACCAGCGGCTTGTTCAACTGATAGGCCAGCACCGAACCGATCAGGAAACCACGGGCATCCATCGCGCCGATGTGGGTGAAGTCGGCTTCGACATAGCGGTGGGCGAAGCTGTCCATCACCAGACGCAGGGCGGTTGGCGACTGGAACAGCGGGGTGATGTCGCGAAAGATCACGCCCGGTTTCGGGAAGTCGATCACTGGGCGGATAAGCGATTTGATGTCGAAGGAGTCGAAGACCATCGTCGAGGTGTCCTGGCAGGGCTGCAAACGGCGCAGTATACCCGCGGCTGAAACGCTTCGCTCAACCGCAGATCGACATTAACCTTCGAGCGAGCCACCGGCCAGCGCGCAGAGCTGGATCGGGTCGAGGATGTGAATCTCCTTGCCCTCGGCGGCAATCAATTGGTTCTGCTGGAAACGGGTGAACACCCGGGACACGGTTTCCACCGCGAGACCGAGGTAGTTGCCGATTTCGTTACGCGACATTGCCAGGCGGAACTGATTGGCTGAGAAGCCGCGCGCGCGGAAGCGGGCGGACAGATTGACCAGGAACGTGGCGATGCGCTCGTCGGCGGTTTTCTTCGACAGCAGCAACATCATTTGCTGGTCGTCGCGGATTTCGCGGCTCATCACACGCATCAACTGACGGCGCAGTTGCGGCAATTGCAGGGCCAGTTCGTCGAGGCGTTCGAAGGGGATTTCGCAGACCGAGGTGGTTTCCAGCGCCTGGGCCGACACCGGGTGTTTCTCGGTGTCCATGCCGGACAGGCCGACCAGTTCGCTTGGCAGGTGGAAACCGGTCAGTTGTTCTTCGCCGCTGTCGCTCAGGCTGAAGGTTTTCAGGGCGCCGGAGCGTACTGCATAAACGGAATCGAACGTGTCGCCCTGACGGAACAGGAACTCGCCTTTTTTCAGCGGGCGGCCGCGTTTAACGATTTCGTCCAGCGCATCCATGTCTTCCAGATTCAGAGAAAGTGGCAGGCAGAGAGGGGCCAGGCTGCAATCCTTGCAATGGGCCTGGTTATGAGCGCGCAGTTTGACTGGCTCGGACATTTCTTAAATCCTTGTGGGAAAACACACATAAGCTGTAAGGGTAACCCACGAGAGGACATTCAGGCCAGTCTACGGCGACTTTGTCCCACAGCCATAAAGCCGCAGGGCAAGCCGCCGATAAACAGGTATCAGAACGCATACAAGGAACGATTCGATGGCCGCCATTGGCACGCTGGGCCCCGCTGGCAGCGACGTTGCGGCATTGCCGGAGACGTTTAAAGCGTCTTCGGGCAGTGCACGCGACGCGGGCTCGACCGAGGAAGCAACCCCGACCTTGGTCGAAGGTGTCAAAGTGTCGCTGTCTGGAGCGTCCATCGAAAAATCTGCCGGCGCTGGCGGCGATAATCGCGATATCGAAGAAAGCGGTCTGCCTGAGAACATCCAGCAATTGTTGAAGATGATCCGTAAATTTCAAAAAGAGATTGCCGAGAAAAAGGCGCTCATCGAAGCGGTGATGGCTGACAAGCGTCTTTCCAACGAAGAAAAGATCACCAAGACTGCCACCCTGCGCGGCGCCATCGCCGCGCTGAACACCGGGTTGATCACGGCCAATCTTGCCTTGTCGAAAGTGGTCGGGCAGTCGGGCCTCACGGCAGATCAGAACCTGAAAGTCGGTTCGCTGCTGATGAAAAACTAGATCACCCGCGAGAACCGCTGTCGGTTCTGCTGTTCCAGGTAGGCGTCGAACACCATGCAGACCGAGCGCACCATCAGGCGCCCGGCCGGCAACACCTTGATCCCTTCGCGATCAAGCTCAATCAGACCGTCGTTGGCCATGCCTTGCAGTTGCGACCACAGCGCACCGAAATATCCCTGAAAATCGACATTGAATTGCTGTTCGATCTCGGCGAAGTCGAGGCTGAAATTGCAGATCAGTTGCTGAATCACCGCGCGCCGCAGCCGATCGTCGGCATTGCATACCAGGCCTCGACTGGTTGCCAGTTGCGCAGCGGCGAGGGTGTGCTGGTATTCGTTGAGGTCGCTGCTGTTCTGGCAATACAGGTCGCCGATCTGGCTGATCGCTGAAACGCCCAGGCCGATCAGGTCGCAATGGCCGTGAGTGGTGTAACCCTGGAAGTTGCGTTGCAGGGTTTCTTCCTCCTGGGCAATCGCCAGTTCGTCGTCGGGCAGGGCAAAGTGATCCATGCCGATGTAGCGATAGCCGGCGGCGGTGAGCTGTTCGATGGTGCGCTCGAGCATTTCCAGTTTCTGCGCGGGCGCAGGCAATTCACTGGCATTGATCCGCCGCTGGGGCATGAAGCGCTCCGGCAAGTGCGCGTAGTTGAACACCGAGAGCCGGTCCGGTTGCAGGCTGATCACCTCTTCCACGGTACGGGCGAAGTTGTCCGGGGTCTGCTTGGGCAGGCCGTAGATCAAGTCGATGTTGATCGAGCGAAATTGCAGGGTGCGCGCGGCGTCGATCACGGCGCGGGTTTCTTCCAGGCTTTGCAGGCGATTGACCGCACGCTGCACCGTCGGGTCGAGGTCTTGCAGGCCGATGCTGACCCGATTGAAGCCGAGTTCGCGCAACAAGCCCATGGTGGACCAGTCGGCTTCGCGCGGGTCGATTTCGATGCCGTAATCGCCGGAATCGTCATCGAGCAAATTGAAATGCTTGCGCAGGTGCGCCATCAACTGGCGCAGTTCGTCGTGGCTGAGAAAAGTCGGAGTGCCGCCGCCAAAGTGCAGTTGCTCGACCTTTTGCGTCGGGTCGAGGTGACAGGCGATCAGCTGGATTTCCTGTTCGAGCCGTTGCAGGTATGGCAGGGCGCGGCCGCGATCCTTGGTGATGACCTTGTTGCAAGCGCAGTAGTAGCAAATGTTCGCGCAGAACGGCACATGCACATACAGCGACAACGGGCGCAGGGCCTTGCGGCTGTCACGCAGGGCATGGAACAGGTCGAAGGTGCCGACCTGACTGTGAAATTGCACGGCCGTCGGATAAGAGGTGTAGCGCGGCCCCGCCAGGTCGTAGCGGCGGATCAGTTCAGAGTCCCAACGAATGGCGTCGAGCATGCGGGCATTCCCCCGGATAGGCTGGCAGTGTGGCGAGTCTAGGGGAGGGCGCGCAGGGGCATCTTGATTTGCATCAACAGCATAAGATCAAAAGATCGCAGCCTTCGGCAGCTCCTACAGAGAAACACATTCCAAAGGTAGGAGCTGCCGAAGGCTGCGATCTTTTGATCTTAATGGCCCATCAACCAATGCTGATGCGGCCCCGGCAATGTCCAGATGCCAAACAGAATCACCAGCAAACCACCCGCCATGCGCACGCTGCGTTTGCGCAAAATGGCGGTGACGCGTTCTGCCGCGAGGCCCGTGGCGAGCAGCACCGGCCAGGTGCCGAGCCCAAACGCAAGCATCAACAACGCACTGTCCAGCGCGTTGCCCTGACTCGCCGACCACAACAATGTGCTGTAAACCAGCCCGCACGGCAACCAGCCCCACAACGCGCCAAGCAGCAGCGCGCGGGGCAGACTCGACACCGGCAGCAAACGGTTGGCGACGGGTTGGATGTAGCGCCACAAACCGCGTCCGAGACTTTCAATGCGCGTTAGCCCGCTCCACCAGCCGGCCAGATACAAACCCATGGTGATCAGCAACAACCCGGCCAGCACACGCATGAACAACGCTGCAGGACTGTTCGCCACCGCCCATCCCGCCAGCCCGATCAGCAAGCCCGCCGTGGCATAACTGAGGATTCGGCCCAGGTTATACGCCAGCAACAAGCGGAAACGTCGGCTGCGTTGCTCCTTGGGAATCGCCAGGGTCAACGCGCCCATCAAGCCGCCGCACATGCCCAGGCAATGGCCGCCACCGAGCAAGCCGAGGATCAGCGCCGAGATCAGCAGTGGCACCAGTTCAAGCATCGGGCGGGGCCTTGTCGTCTGCTTTGCTGGCGTTGGCTTCGTCCACCGCAGCAGTGTGGTTCGGATCCTGATCGTCGAACAGGATGCTGTGGGCCGGGCCGTCGAGATCGTCGTACTGCCCGCTGTCCACCGCCCAGAAGAAGATGTACACGGCGATGGCCACGATCAGCAGTGCGGCCGGGATCATCACGTAGAGAGCTGGCATCTGTACTCCAGGCCCGCGCGGCTCAGGCCGGCAACGGGCGGGTTTCTGAGCGGTGGCGGACTGGCGCCGGGCTCGGCAAGCGAGTCAGGCGCAAGGCATTGAGCACCACGGTCAACGAACTGATCGACATGCCGACGGCGGCCCACACCGGAGTGATCCAGCCAAGGGCGGCGAATGGCAACATGAGGCCATTGTACAGCGCCGCCCACAGCAGGTTCTCGATGATTACCCGACGGGTTCGCCGCGCGAGGGTGAAGGCCTGGACCAAGGCGTCGAGACGATTGGACAGCAGCACGGCATCGGCACTGGTTTTCGCCAGATCCGTGGCCGAGCCCATGGCCACGCTGATATCAGCGGCAGCCAACACCGGCACATCGTTGACGCCGTCGCCGAGCATCAGCACCTTGCGGCCTTCCTTGTGCAGTTGTTGCAGCACTTGCAGCTTGTCGTCGGGACGCAAACCGCCACGAGCCTCATCAATACCCAGTTCCGCCGCCACGCTAGCGACCATCGGCGAGCTGTCGCCGGACAACAGCAATGTGCGCCAGCCACGCGCCTTGCACGCGGCGAGCAGGGCGGGGGCGTCGTCGCGCAAGCGGTCGTCGAGGCCGAACCACGCCAGCGGGCCTTGAGCGTCGCCGAGCAGCAACCATTGGCCGGCCTCGTTCGGCATGGCCGGCACAACGGCGCCGCTGAGAGCACAGACAAACTCGGCCTGACCGATGCGCAAGCGCTGCTCGCCGACCAGCCCTTCGAGGCCAAGTCCCGGCGTACTCTGGACGTCTTCAGCGGCGAGCGGCGCACGGCCGAAGGCGCGGGCAATCGGGTGTTCCGAGCGGTTTTCCAACGCGGCAGCGAGGCTCAGGCATTGGTCGCTGTCGTGCGCGCCGAGTGGGCGAATCGAACGCAGTACCAGCCGGCCTTCGGTGAGGGTGCCGGTCTTGTCGAAGATCACCGTGTCGATCTGATTCAAGCCTTCCAGCACATGCCCGCGCGTCAGCAGTAAGCCGAGTTTGTGCAGGGTGCCGGTGGCGGCGGTGAGGGCAGTCGGCGTTGCCAGCGACAGTGCGCACGGGCAGGTCGCGACGAGCATGGCGAGGACGATCCAGAACGCGCGCGAGGAATCCAGCTCCCACCACAGCAGGCCGATGGCGGCAGCGGCGATCAGCGACAGCAGCAGGAACCATTGCGCGGCGCGGTCGGCAATTTCCGCCAGCCGCGGTTTTTCCGCCTGGGCGCGCTCGAGCAGGCGGACGATGGCCGACAGTCGTGTGTCCTGGCCCAGCGCCTGCACTTCCACGGTCAGCGCGCCTTCGACATTCAGCGTGCCGGCGGTCACTGCATCACCGGGCATGCGCGGTTGCGGCAGGTATTCGCCGGTCAGCAGCGATTCGTCGATGCTCGATTGGCCATCGATGATCTTGCCGTCTGCCGGCAGAATCGAACCGGGCGGGATGAGGATTTGATCACTCAGGCGCAATTCGCTGAGCAGAATGCGTTCGCTCTGGCCGTGGTTGTCCAGGCGCAGACACGAAGCGGGCAACAGATTGACCAGTTGGGCCGTGGCAGCCGCTGTGCGTTCCCGTGCGCGGCGTTCCAGGTAACGTCCGGCGAGCAGGAACAGCGCGAACATGCCCACTGCGTCGAAGTACAACTCGCCGACACCGGTGATCGAGGTCCAGATCCCGGCGATGTAGGCGCTGCCGATCGCCAGCGACACCGAGACATCCATGGTCAGGTGTCGTGTGCGCAAATCGCGCATCGCGCCTTTGAAGAACGGCGCGCAGCTGTAGAACACGATCGGCGTGGTCAGGAACAGCGCCACCCAGCGCAGGATCGTGTGTAGCTCGGGGCTGAGGTCGATGTTGAATTCCGGCCAGGTGGCCATGGTCGCCATCATCGCCTGGAACCACAGCAGCCCGGCGACGCCGAGCTGGCGCAGGGCCAGGCGGTTTTCGCTGGCCAGTTGTTCGCTGGCGCGATCAGCCTGATAGGGATGGGCGGCGTAACCGATGTGGCGCAGTTCGGCGAGGATCTGGCTCAGCGGCAATTGCGCGTCGGCCCAGCTCACGTGCAGGCGATGGTTGGACAGGTTCAGCCGCGCCTCGGCGACGGCGGGCAGCGTGCGCAGGTGTTTTTCAATCAGCCAGCCACACGCGGCGCAACTGATGCCTTCCATCAGCAGGGTGGTTTCGGCCAGCTCCCCTTGGTGGCGCACAAAGGGTTGCTGGACGTCGGCGCGATCGTACAGCGCCAGTTCATCGACCAATTGCACCGGCAATGCTTCGGGGTTGGCCGAGGCTTCGCTGCGGTGTTGGTAGTAGCTTTCCAGACCGCCGGCGACGATGGCTTCGGCCACAGCCTGACAGCCCGGGCAGCAGAACTCGCGGGATTGTCCGAGCACGACAGCGGTGAAGCGGCTGCCAGACGGAACGGGCAGGGCGCAGTGGTAGCAGGGGAGTGGGCTGGTCATCGAGTGTTCACTAATACTGCTGATTCACTACACCCCCGTTTAGGAGCTGCCGCAGGCTGCGATCTTTTGACTTTAAAACAAGATCAAAAGATCGCAGCCTGCGGCAGCTCCTACATAGGGGTATCGGGTTACTTCTTGAGGTCTTCGGCGCCTTGCAGCGGCTCGTCACCCAGCAGCAGATCCTTGTCATGGCTCACTAGCTCTTCTTCGAACATGCGCCACACATGGTCATCCTGACTGCCGAGCAATTCGACAAACCGGCGACCTTCGACCTTGTCGCCCAATTGACCGATGTAGCGGCCCGCTTCGGTTTCGCTGCGGGTCAGGACGATCTTGCGATCCTTTTCCGGTTGTGTCGGCGAAATCAGGTTCAATTCAAGGGTCTTCGGCTGGCTGTCGCCGCTCAGGCGCAAATCAACCTCACCAGTAACATCATCCAGATGCACCGCCGCACGCATCTTCAAATTCTGCGCCAACAACTCGCGATCCAGCGAACGGTTGATACCCTTGCCCGCCTCGTAGTAGTTGTCGTTGACCAGATTGTCCGGGTTGTTCACCGCAATGGTCACCATCGACAGAGTCAGGGTCACCGAACAGGCCAGAATCCCGATGATGATCCATGGCCAGAGGTGCTTGTACCAAGGACTTGCGGCGTTTGCTGCGGGCATGTTCAGTTCTCTCAACGGATTTGGGGGCCGATGAATCGGCTCTTGGCTTCAACGTGGACGCTGTCGTCATCGGCATCCTTGAGGATGAATTTCACCTCGTTGGTGCTCGATGGCAGTTGTTCCGGTGCGCTCGACAACTCGACCGGCATGCTGACGATGTCGCCGGCCGCGACCTTGATCTCGCGCTTGCCTTGCAGGCGCAGATCCGGCAACCCGGCGGCTTCCAGCACATAGGTGTGATCGCGCTGGTCCTTGTTCATGATCTTCAGGCTGTAAACGTTTTCGATCCGGCCTTCAGCGTTTTCGCGGTACAGCACACGGTCCTTGCTGACATCGAAACCGACCAGCGAACGCATGACGAACGCGGTGACCAGCAGGCTGATCATCGCCAGCAACACCACGGCATAGCCGATCAGGCGTGGCCGCAGTTTATGGGTTTTCTGTCCCGACAGGTTGTGTTCGGTGGTGTAGCTGATCAGGCCGCGCGGGTAATCCATCTTGTCCATGATGCTGTCGCAGGCGTCGATGCACGCGGCGCAACCGATGCACTCGATCTGCAGGCCGTCGCGGATGTCGATGCCGGTCGGGCAGACCTGCACGCACATGGTGCAATCGATGCAGTCACCGAGGCCCAGGGCCTTGTAGTCGATACCTTTCTTGCGCGGGCCACGGCTTTCGCCGCGACGCGGATCGTAGGAAACGATCAGCGTGTCCTTGTCGAACATCACGCTCTGGAAGCGCGCGTACGGGCACATGTAGATGCACACCTGCTCGCGCAACCAGCCGGCGTGGCCGTAGGGGGCGGGGGTGAAGAAGCCGGCCC
>Ga0160443_100637_pt1 | contig 20237 bp, 19 predicted proteins | sample HID1972I_E1MG_FD_108244 | JGI IMG/M metagenome (GOLD analysis project Ga0160443, IMG submission 108244) | Enriched pill bug-associated microbial communities from UW Madison campus, WI, USA - HID1972I_E1 MG | ecosystem: Host-associated > Arthropoda: Insects > Digestive system > Unclassified ... | reverse complement strand
GCGCCGGCAGGCCGCCAAGCTCAACAATATCGGCATCAATTCGGGCAGCGATCTTCTGACCGTCAAGACCAAGCAATTGCGACAGCGTGCCGAGAAACTGGAGGAGAATGCGCGCCCAGCACATAGCGAGCGCTCCGCCGGCAAGATCCAGCTCGCCAATCGCGGTACCCATGCCAAGGTTCTGGTCACTCTGGAGGATGTGCCGGTCTCGACGCCGGACGGGACATTGCTGTTTCGCACCGGCCGGCAATTTGTCCACCAGGGCGACCGCATCGTCATTCTCGGCCGCAACGGCGTCGGCAAGACGCGGCTGATCTCGCTTCTGAAAGCGGCGGTGATGGATGAAGGCCAAATACAGGACGGCATAAAGGCCACGCCTTCGCTGGTGGCCGGATACGTCGATCAGTCGCTTGCCGAAATCGACGACGACAGCACGCCATTTGCGCTCATGACCCGCCGCTTCGACATTGGCGACCAGCGCATACACGGCCTGCTTGCGGGTGCCGGTATCGACATGGAAATGCAGAAACGTCGGATCGCAACGCTTTCCGGCGGCCAGAAGGCGCGGCTCGCCATGCTGGCGCTGCGGTTGGCGGAACCGAATTTCTACCTGCTGGACGAGCCCACCAACCATCTTGATATAGATGGGCAGGAAGCGCTTGAGGCGGAAATCATCAACCGTTCGGCCAGTTGCGTCTTCGTCTCGCATGACAGGAGTTTCGTGCGGGCGGTCGGGACACGTTTCTGGCTGATCGACAAGCGCAGGCTGGTGGAAGTCGATGATCCCGAAGCGTTTTTCGCGTCGGCATGAGGCCCGTCAAACGGGCTGAGAATAAAACAAGCGAAACGCCCGTCAGCCCAGCAGGCTGGCGAGGCGTGGATCGCCGGAAAAATCCGCGACCGCAAACCCTGTTCTGCGCATCGGAAATTCGCACAGTGCCTGCACCCCGGTCTTCGACAGGCGGATGCGCCAGCTCATCCGTTCCACCGGCATTTTTTCGGCAAAGGCTTTCGGCGACAGCACCGCGATATTGAGGCCGCCTGCGGGATCGCGCACCGAGCGGTAGAGGATCGCCTCGATCTTTGCCAGACGCGCCTGCTCGGCCAGCGCCTGGCATGGCTCGTAATTCTGCAGGTCGGCCCACAGCGCCTCGTCCCGGTTCAATTCCGGTTGCGTCAGGTCCAGCGCCGCATCGGTGGCGATACGGGCGGCAAAGGCGGAATAGTCGGCGGGATTGGCAGGCAGCGGTGTGCCGGGAGATTCCGCATAAAACAGCAGCCGGTAGAAGGCCATTTCTGCAAGCGCGGTTTCCACCTTGGCTGCGGCGTAATAAACGCCTTCGGTAAAGCCAGCCCGGCGGAAACGCGAGCCATGGGGATAGGCCGCGCCATACCGGAAGGGCGTGGCAAGAAGATAATCGAGCCCGGCGCATTCCGGCGGAAAGGGCCGCTTGCTCGCCTCCAGAATATCTTCCAGCAGCGATTGCTCCTCCACCGTATCCACCAGCTTCATGGTGGAAACCTGATGCTGCGCTTCCACCAATCGCCAGTATTTTCCCGATGCGGCGCGCTTTTCAGACAGGAGCGCGTCGGGCGTCCAGATAGGAGAGGACATCGATCAATCCGGTAATGGTGGTGAGCCTCTCGGCAGGCACGGCGTTAAGCGCCGTATTGTGATTGCGCAGCCAGTTTTTGGCTACCGCCTCGTCGCCGCCGGCGATTGCATCCAGCGAACGGAAAACCCGGATCAGCAGCACCGCAAGCTCGAAAGACTTGGCGCCCGGCTCCAGCAGGAAATCGAGCCGCTTCATGCGCGACACCGTCGGGGCGGAAACACCGAGAATATCCGCAGTGCGGGCCGCATTAAGGCCCAGCCGCTCGGCAGCGGTCATAACGGCCTTGGTGACGACCCTGCCCTGCGAAGCAGGATCCATGGCGGTCTTGGCGTGAATATTCATGGCATATATCCTTTCCTTAGATAGAATATAGCACTTTTCTTTCCATAAACAAGAAGGCCGGGGATTAACCCGGCCTTGCTGCTGGAACTTGCTGGGTCAGGCCACAGAGACCGGCACTTCCGTGGAGGTGCGCATGGCGTGGCTGTAAGGGCACACGATGTGGGCGGCGGCTACCAGTTCTTCTGCCTTTTCGCGCTCAAGACCGGGAATGTTGACCTTCAGCGACACTTCGATGCCGAAGCCGGTGCCGTCTTCGCGCGGACCGATGCCAACGGTTGCCGTCACAGTCGTGTCTTCAGGAATCTTTACCTTCTGCTTGCCGGCGACAGCCTTCAATGCGCCGAGGAAGCAGGCGGAATAACCGGCTGCGAAAAGCTGCTCCGGATTGGTGCCGCGGGCGCCATCGCCGCCGAGTTCCTTCGGAACGGTCAGCGTTACGTCGAGTACGCCGTCTTCCGACTTGGCGTTGCCGGCGCGGCCACCGGTGGCGGATGCTTTGGTCGTGTAGAGAATAGGCATGGCATTTACTCCCGTTGGGTTGGTGTTGGGTTTCCTATAATGCGCAATTCAATTGTGCGCAATATAATTTTGCACATTGAATAAAAAATTGTTTTTGCGATAATTTCACGAAATTTCGCCGCGCATCCATGTGGCAGGAACCGAAAGGCAGGGCTGATTGTTCCCTTCCCGGTTGATTTTTGGAGCAGAACAATGGGCGCAGAGAGCGATGACACCAATTTGGAAAGCCTGTTGAGGCTGGACCAGCAGATATGCTTTGCCCTTTACGGCGCGGCGCACGCTTTCACCCGCGCCTATAAGCCGCTGCTGGACCCGATCGGCCTGACCTATCCGCAATATCTGGTCATGATGGCTCTGTGGGAAAAGGAAACCTCCACCGTCAAGGCGCTCGGTGAAATGCTGGGCCTCGATTCGGGCACGCTTTCGCCGTTGCTGAAAAGGCTGGAACATGCCGGGCTGATCACCCGCAAACGCGGAACTGTTGACGAGCGGCAGGTGCTGGTGGCCGTAACGCCCAAGGGCGCCGATCTCAAAAAGGAGGGCGTGAAGATCATGGCGGCAATCGGCGACGCCACGGGCTGCGGGCTGGAGGAACTGGTGCAGCTGCGCGACCAGGTGAATGCGCTGAAGGAAAATATCGCCCGGCCGTGACCCCGAAAAAACAAAGGCGGCACAAGGCCGCCTTTTTATCCGAACAGGCTTGGCTTACTGCCAAACAACCACACGCGCCTTCTGCGGCACGCGGTCATAGAGGTCGATGACGTCCTGGTTCATCAGGCGTACGCAGCCGGAAGAGACGGCCTTGCCGATGGAGTTCCATTCCGGCGATCCATGCAGGCGGTAAAGCGTGTCCTTGCCGTTCTGGAAGATATAGAGCGCGCGGGCGCCGAGCGGGTTTTTCAGGCCCGGTGGCATGCCGCCGTTCTTGGAAGAATATTTGACCAGTTCCGGCTGGCGGGCGACCATTTCGTCCGGCGGGGTCCATTTCGGCCATTTCTGGCGCCACTGGATGACGCCTTCGCCGGACCAGGCGAAACCATCGCGGCCGATGCCGACGCCGTAACGCATGGCGCTGCCGCCCTGCTCCACGACATAGAGGAAACGCGAGCGCGTATCCACGACGACGGTGCCGGGGCGTTCGCCGGTCGGATCGACTACGCGCTGACGATAATAACGCCGGTCGATCTTCTGATAGGGAACCGCGGGAATGACGTAACCGCCATCCTCGACCGAACCGTACATGACGGCCAGTTCCGCATCGCTAACGCCCGACGAGAACATCTGGCGGAAATCGCTGCCGATGCTGCTCGCCTGCTGGCGAATGGCTTCACCCGTGCCGGAAGAAGCGCAGCCCGCCAGCAACGAAGCGGAGGAAATACCCAGAAGGGAAAGGAAAGTGCGTCTGGAAAGATCTGTGTCGGTGCTTGTCATAAGGCCGGATTGTCCCACATTTCGAACGGCTATATCGCCGTTGTACATCGTTTGTTCCACGTACACAGGCGTATTGCGAAAATAGTTAACCGACCGCTAAAAGCCAGTCAGAAGGCGCTGGGGGAACCCCACGATGCAGCGCTTTCTTTTAGAAAGTGGTCAGATAACCACAATCTGTGCGCCCTTCGGTACGCGCTCGTAGAGGTCGATCACATCCTGATTGAGCATGCGCACGCAGCCGGACGAAGTTGCCTTGCCGACGGACTGCCAGTCGGGCGTTCCGTGCACGCGGTAAAGCGTGTCCTTGCCGTCCTTGAAAATGTAAAGGGCACGCGCGCCGAGGGGGTTGTTGAGACCCGGCGTCATGCCGCCATTGGCGGCGGAAATGGAGGTGAGTTCCGGCTGGCGCCTGACCATTTCGTCGGGCGGCGTCCAGCGCGGCCATTTCGCCTTCCACTGGATCTTGCCGCGACCCGACCAGGCGTAACCGTCGCGCCCGAGGCCAACGCCATACCGGATAGCCTTGCCGCCCGGCTGCACCAGATAGAGAAAATGCTGCTTCGTATCCACGACGATTGTACCCGGCGCTTCCGCTGTCTGGTAGCTCACCTCCTGCCGGAGATAACGCGGATCGATGCGACCATAGGGAATGGGCGGCAGGGACCGGTCGTCATCGCGAATCGGGCCATACATGACCCGGTGCAGCGGATTGGAGACCGGAAGGCCATAGGCCATCGCCTGACCTTGCGCCTGCGGCACATTCAATCCCTGCACCTGCGGCGCGCTCAGGCCCTGCCCGCGCACCGGCGGACCGTATTCCTGATGGAAGCGGGTTCTAAACAGATCCGGCGGGCGCGTGGAAAGCTGACCCGGCTGTGGCGGCAGTTCCGGCTGGCGATTGGAGCTTACGGAATTGAAATTGAACACCGGCGCCGTTTCCTGAACGAAGACGTCCGGGTTCATCCGGCTCGTATCCGTCACGAAAAGGCAGCCGCTCAGGAAAGGCAGCAGCGCAATAACCGCCAGCGAGGCCGCCCGGCGGCAGTTTTTCAATAGGAGTGCTGTCATCTGAACCGCTTCATGAAACCAAGTTTGAAGGCATGATGCATTGCGCGGCTGGCGCGAGGCTGGTGTGTGCCTTTCAAAAAAAATCGGAAAAGCGCATTTTTGCCCTTGAACCTCTAGTTGCTAGAGGTGCCAGATTGGCTGTCGAGTGGAATTCAGGAGCTAGAACCATGAATATTTCGACACGCGGCAGTTTGAACGGGGAATCAGGAGACCTGACCTTCACGGTCGGCGGCATGGATTGCGGCAGCTGTGCGGCGAAGATCGAAACGGCGCTCTCCCGCCTGCCCGGCGTTGCCGACGTCAAGGTCTCCGTTGCGCGCGAAAGGCTGAACCTTTCGCTGGCGGAAGACAAAACGTCGGTCGCAAAAATCGAGGATACGCTGCGCAAACTTGGCTTCAAGCCCGCTTTGCTGCCGCAGGACAAGGCTCCGCGCGAAAAGATTGCGGCGGAACATCACGATCATGGGCATGATCATGACCATTCATCGTGCTGTGGTCATCACCATGCGGAAGCAGCACCGAGCATCGAGCAGAACAATGCCCTGACCTTCTCTGTCGGCGGCATGGATTGTGGCAGCTGCGCGGCCAAGATTGAAACCGCGCTCTCCCGTCTGCCCGGTGTTGCCGACGTCAAGGTATCCGTTGCGCGCGAAAGGCTGAACCTTTCTCTGGCAGATAACAAAACCCCGGTCGACAAGATCGAGGACACGCTGCGCAAGCTCGGCTTCAAGCCTGCCTTGCTGCCGCAGGAAAAAACCGCACTTGGCAAGGTCGAAGAACATAATCATGATCATGCGCACGACCATGACCATGGATCATGCGGCGGTCATCACGGCCATGATCACGATCACAAACATGATCATTCAGGCCACGACCATTCGAGCCATGACCACGCCGACCACGACCATTCAAGCTGCGGCGGCCACCATCATGACGATGCGAAGCACGCGCATAGCCGCGGGAGCGTTGAAACCGTCGCGCAGAGCGCCGACATAGGCCACGCCCATGGCGCGGATGAAAAAAGCGTGTGGTGGCGCACCGCCAAGGCGCGCAACACCTTCACCGGCACCATTCTCGTGGCCGTTGCCTATGCGGCGGAGCTTGGCTTCCCGGCATGGGGCAGTTACGCCTTCATCGTCGCAACGCTGGTCACGCTGTTTCCCATTGCGCGCAACGCCTTCAACGCCGCGCGTTTCGGGGCGATCTTCACCATAGAGATGCTGATGACGATTGCCGCCATCGGCGCCATCATCATTGGCGAGGCGGAAGAAGCGGCGATCGTCGTGCTGCTGTTCTCCGTTGGCGAGTTGCTGGAAGGCTTTGCCGCCGCACGTGCCCGCTCGGGCATCAAGGCTCTCGGTTCCCTGCTGCCAAAAACGGCACTGGTGGAAGAAAACGGTACGCTCCGGCAGGTGGCCGCCGATAAGGTTCGCATCGGACAGGTGGTCGTGGCGCGTCCGGGCGACCGCATTGCCGCCGATGGCGTGGTGATGGAAGGCGAATCCAGCGTCGACGAATCGCCGATGACCGGCGAGAGCATTCCGGTCGCCAAGGAAAAAGGCGCACGCGTCTTTGCGGGTTCGATCAACCATGATGGTTCGCTGCGCATTCGGGTCGACCGCGCGCCGGAAGACAACACCATTGCCCGCATCATCACGCTCGTTGAAGAAGCACAGGACGCCCGCGCCCCGACCGAGCGCTTCATCCAGAACTTCTCGCGTTATTACATGCCGCTGATCGTCGCGATTTCCGCACTTACCATCGTCGTGCCGCCGCTTGTGGGCCTTGGCGATTGGGACACCTGGATTTATCGCGGTCTCGCCCTGCTTCTGATCGGTTGCCCCTGCGCACTTGTCATTTCCGTTCCGGCTGCCATCGCCTCCAGCCTTTCGGCTGCGGCACGGCACGGTATGCTGGTGAAGGGCGGTGCGGTTATCGAGATGCTGGCACGCACCGAAACCGTGGCCTTCGACAAGACCGGCACGCTGACGCTCGGCGAACCTGTCGTGACGGATGTGGTGGCTCTTGACGGCAACGAGGCCGGGCTGATCGCACAAGCCGCGACCATCGAGAACGAGTCCAGCCATCCGCTTGCCAGAGCCATCGTCAACCATGCCAACAAGGCAGGCGTAACTCCCCTGCCCGGCTCGGAGATCAAGGCGATTTCCGGTCGTGGCATGCAGGGCACCGTCGGCGGCAAGCGCCTGTTCATCGGCGCGCCGCGTTTTGCAACCGAAGTCGGGACCGTATCGACGGAACTTGCAGAGCGCATTTCCGCACTGGAAAGCGAAGGCAAGACCGTGGCTGTCGTCATGGCCGAGGGAGCGGCGAGCGGTCTCTTCGCCATGCGCGACGAACCGCGCAAGGATGCGGCAGAAGGCATCAAGGCACTGAAGGAGATGGGTATTTCCTCGCTTATGCTGTCTGGCGACAATGCCCGCACGGCAAAGGCAATCGGCAACAAGCTGGGACTTGAAGCGCGCGGCGAACTCCTGCCGCAGAACAAGGTCGAGGAAATCCGCAAGCTTGCCCAGAAGAAAACCGTGGTGATGGTGGGCGACGGCATCAACGATGCGCCCGCCCTCGCGGCTGCAAGCGTCGGTGTCGCCATCGGCTCAGGCACGGATGTGGCGATGGAAGCGGCGGATGCAGCGCTGATGCGCAACAATGTCGGCGATGCTGCCCGCCTGATCGGCCTATCGCGCGCCACCATGCGCAATATCCACCAGAACGTAACGATCGCGCTCGGCCTGAAGGCGGTATTCCTGGTGACAACGGTTACCGGCCTCTCCGGCCTGTGGCTCGCTGTCTTCGCCGACACCGGCGCTACGGTTCTCGTCACCGCCAATGCCATGCGGCTGCTCGGCTACTTCAAGAAGAGCGCCTGACTTTACGAGAGGGCCGAAAGCCGCAAAGCGGTTTTCGGCCCTTTTTTATGCAAATTCGTTGAAAAAGCGGATGCTTTCCGTCACGGCGCCCGGCACCACGCCATTGTGTGTGCCGGGCAGCAGTTTTTTGTCGACCTTGAATCCCGAATACACGGCGCGGTCGACGAAAAGCTGGTGATCGGCGTCGAATGGGCGCTCCTCCGTGCCGCGCAGCAACAGCGCCGGGCATTTGAGGCTGGGGCCGAAACAGACCGAAGAGCGCATGATGAATTCCCGCTCGTCGGTTTCGTCGAAACAGAGTTCGTCCGAGTAGCGGTTGAAGTAACGCCATGAATTGACGCCCGCAGAAATCGGCGCGGCGGCACGGAATTTGCGGCTCATGGCGGCCAAGAGCGTCAGCGTGCCGCCATTGGAATGCCCGGCGATGAAGAAGCGTTTCCTGTCGATACCGGGCAGGCTTTCCAGATAGGTCGCCGCCGCCAGCGCGTCCGCTGTTTCGTCGTAGAAACCGGAATAATTGCCGTTCTGGCCGTTTTCGCCCCGGAAGGACGGCAAAAGCACCACGAAACCCGCCTCCCAATAGGGCTTCATCATCGCCCAATGGCCGTCACCGGTGGCGTTGCCGCCGTGCAGGAAAAGCACTGCGGGTTTGAGTACCGTCGAGGGCTGATAATGGGAAAGCCAGGCCACAAGCTCGATGGAACCATCCGGCCCGCCACGATAGGTGACCCGTTCCGCGCCCGGCGGTGTGCCGAGCGGCGATGATTTTTCCGGAGCGGACATTTTGCGCAGCAAATGGGTATGGAACCGTTTGCGCGCCTCGCCGTAATCCTGCTTTTCCAGCGGCAGCACCTCGGGCGTGGGAATGCCCGCTTTCGCACCTGCGGGCAAAAGTGCCGCTGCTGACAGGCCCATGGCACCCACAAGCAGATTGCGCCGCGTCAGGCTCCTTAAGGTCGCGCCGCTTTCTTCCTGTCCGAATGCTGAGGAGAGAAAGCGTTTATCTGGCATATGCGCACCTGAGTGATCAAAACATTAGAAGCAGTTCAGCACTGCGGCGAGAGGCTGTCCAATCACGGATTCGCGAATGACAACAATGTATTCGCAGCCATCATGGCATTTTCTGGACGAAACATTCCCTTACTCCTGGGCTTGTTACAGGAATCCAGTCGACGCGCATCGGCGCGGCGGGAAGAGTCCCATCAGCCCATTGACTTGGGCTGGCTGGATCCCTGTGACAAGCACAGGGATGAGGGAGACAGCGGAGACCCCTACCCATCACCGCCATCGATCATCGCCACAAGCGTCGCCAAGCGATCCGCCTCCGCCGGGAGTTTGTCGGCGCGAAGCCTCGCAATGCGTGGAAACCGCATGGCAACGCCGGATTTGTGGCGGTTGGAACGGTTGATGCCCTCGAAAGCCACCTCCAGCACGAAACCGAAATCCGGCGTGGCGCGCACCGCGCGCACGGGCCCGAAACGCTCCACGGTATTGTCGCGCACGAACTTGTCCAGCACTTCAAGCTCCGCATCGGTAAAACCAAAATAGGCCTTGCCAACCGGCACCAGCTGTTCACCATCCTCCCCTTCCGCCCATACGCCGAATGTGAAATCGGAATAATAACTCGAGCGTTTGCCGTGGCCGCGCTGCGCATACATCATGACAGCATCGATATTGTAGGGATCGCGTTTCCACTTGAACCACGGCCCCTTGGCGCGACCCGCCTGATAGGCGCTGTCGCGGCGCTTGATCATCACGCCTTCGATCACCGGATCGGGTGGCGCGGCGCGCAGCGTATTCAGCTCGTCCCATGTTGAAAAACCGATGAGCGGAGACAGGTCGAAGCGGTCATGCGGGGCATGTTCGATGATATCCGACAGGCGGCCACGGCGTTCTAGATAGGTCTGCGCGCGAATGTCGCTCTCACCATCGAACAGCAGGTCATAGGCGCGGATGAAGGCCGGATAGTCATCCTGCATCTTGGCCGTCACCGTCTTGCGGTTCAGCCGTTGTTGAAGGTCGGAAAAGGTGCGCGTGAGATTGTTGGAGCGCGCCGTGCCGCCAATCAGCAATTCACCATCCATCACGCCTTCGAAATCGATGGCATCGAGCACGTCGGGAAATGCGCCGGAAATATCGTCGCCGGAGCGGGAGTAGAGTTTGCGCGTCTCGCCTGCGCGGGAAAGCTGCACACGGATGCCGTCCCATTTCCACTCGGCCGCATAATCGGCAGGGTCCAGACCATCGAGATCGCCGTCTGCAACCGGGGTGGCCAGCATTACCGAGTGAAAGATGGCGGGCGTTGCCAGAACCGGTCGCTCGGACTTGCCCTCCAGCCAGGCGAAAAGCGTCGTGTAAGGCGGCGTCAGACCGTGCCAGAGGGTTTCGATTTCGATGATGTCCTTATCCGCGAAATCCGCCAGTGCCTGCCGCGCCAGCCGCGCCGAAACGCCGATGCGAAGGCTGCCGGTTGCGAGTTTCAGGAAGGCGAAACGCGAGGAGGTATCGAGCCGGTCGAGCAGATCGCGCACCGCTCCGCGCACCTCGGTGCGGCCGAGCGAATTCATCAGCGTCACGACTTCGCCAAGACGGGGATCCTGCGCCTCGGAATCATCCAGACCGCCGATATTGCCCCAGACCAGCGAGATGGTCTCGGCCAGGTCGCCGACATAATCGTATGAATAGCGGAACAGCACCTCGTCCATGCGCTCCAGCACCAGCTCGCGCAGCATTGCGGGCTTGACGCTTTTGAGGTCCAGCGTGCCGGCAATCGCCGCCAGCCCATACCCCCGGTCTGGGTCAGGCGTATCGCGGAAATAATCGGTCAAAAGCTTCAGCTTGCCGTTGCGCGATGGGGTGAGGACAAGTCGGTCGAGAAGGGTGGCGAAGGCTTTCATCTCAATCCCCCTCGTCTTCGTAACCGACAAGATGCAGCGGTTTGGCAGCAATGCCCTGCAATTCGCACCAGCGCACCAGCGCCTCCTCGCGACCATGCGTGACCCAGACGGCCTGCGGGCCAATTTCTTTGATGGTTTCCAGCAGTTCCGGCCAGTCGCAGTGGTCGGAGATGACCAAAGGCAGCTCCACGCCGCCCTGTTTCGCCCGCTGTCGGACCATCATCCAGCCGGACGCGAATGCGATCAGCGGCTCGTTGAAACGGCGCGCCCAGCGCTCCTGAAATGCAGAGGGCGGGCCGACGACGATCGCGCCCTTAAAGATGGCGGGATCGCTTTTTTCAAGCGTCGCGGGGCGCAGCTCACCGAGATCGATGCCTTGCGACACGTAATAATCGCAAAGCCGCGCCAGCGCGCCGTGGATATAGATGGGATCGGCATAACCATTGTCGCGCAGGAGCCTGATAACGCGCTGCGCTTTGCCGAGTGAATAAGCGCCGACCAGATGGGTGCGCTCGGGAAACTGCTTGATGGAGGTGAGCAGCTTGCCGATTTCCACCCGCGGCAGCGGGTGGTGAAACACCGGCAACCCGAAGGTGGCCTCGGTGATGAAGACATCACACGGCACCGTTTCGAAGGGTGTACAAGTGGGATCGATACCGCGCTTGTAATCGCCGGAGGCAACGATGCGCATGCCGTTCATTTCCACGGAGATCTGCGCCGAACCCAGCACATGGCCCGCCGGGTGGAAACCGACGGTCACGCCGTTTACCTCCACCGTCTCCCCGAATGCGACCGCCTGCTCGCTGCCGCAGAAGTCCTCGCCGTAACGGATGCGCATGATATCGAGCGTCTGGCGTGTGGCCAGCACCGCCCCGTGGCCGGCGCGGGCGTGATCGGAATGGCCGTGGGTTATCAACGCGCGCGCCACCGGCCGCACCGGGTCGATATAAAAATCGCCCGGCGGGCAATAAAGACCCTTGGGCGTGGAGTTCAGGAGCTGTTCCGGCTTCATATTCATTGAGATAGGGCCGCCCGCGCGAATTTAAAGTGCTGCGAGCATAACGCGGAACGGGCGTTAAATTTCCAGGGGTGCAGTTTTGTTTTCGCGCTCAGAGGTCGCGGGTATATTGGAAAGGCTCGGAACCATCCCTCATCCTTGTGCTTCTCACAGGGATGAGGGAAGAGCTAGTTGCCGGAGGAAGGCACAGCTCGAGTTCACCGCGCCTTATAAGGACAGCCGCCCCCTACTCCCCCGCACTTTCCGCCGGCTTGGCCGCCTGTGCTGCGGCTGGCAACCGGACCGGTTTCAGCATCAGTGCTGCGGCAAGGCCGATGGCGGCGGTTGCGGCGGCTGCGAAGAACAGCGGCGTGAAGGCATCCGAATAGAGCGAGGCAACGGCGGCCTGGGATGCCGCGGGCAGTTCGGAGAGCATCTTCGGCGTCAATTCCTCAATCCGTCCGACACCCGGAATGGTCACGGCAACGCCCTTGAGGCTGGAGGTGACGATCGCGCCATAGACCGAGATGGCGATTGCTGCGCCGCCCATGCGGGTGAGCGTCACCGCGCCGCTTGCGGCACCGATATCGGTCTTCGGCGCGGAATTCTGCACGCCGATAATGGGTGCCTGCTGGCCGAGGCCGACGGCGAAACCCTGCGCCAGCATGAGAATCGCAATCAGCCAAAGCGGCGTTCCCGCATGCATCTGCGTGAAAAGCAGCATGGCGATGACATTGATAGTAAGCCCGGCCACCGAAAACGGTTTGTAGACGCCGGTGATCGAGATCAACCGCCCGGCAGACAGTGAACCCATGACGATGCCGCCGGTGACGGCGATGAAGAACAGGCCGGCATGGGATGGGGAAAGCCCGGTCGTGGTCTGCAGGAACAGCGCGTAATAATTGACCATGCCGATGCCAATGCCGCCGCTGGTCAATGAAACGATCATCAACAGCGGAAAGGTGCTGTCCTTGAAGAGCCTGAGCGGCACCACGGGTTCCGGCGCGCGACGTTCCACCTGCACCCAGAGGAAGGCGGCGATGACGGCGAAAGCGATAATACCGAGGCTGGGACCTGCAATAAGCGAACCGAACAATTCGCTGCTGTCGGCCCAGAAGACGACGCTTGCGATCGTCGCTGCCAGCAAGACGGCGCCGAGATAGTCGATCTTCGGCTGACGCGCGGGACGGCGGTAGGGCAGCAGGAAAATCAGGCCGGTGATGACGATAAGCCCGAGTGGCAGGTTGATGAGGAAGATCGACCGCCAGCCGAACAGATCGCTCATCGTGCCGCCGAGAATAGGCCCGACGCTGCCCGAGGCCATGATGGTGAGGCTGGAATAGCTCTGGTAACGGGCTCTTTCACGCGGTTCGAACAGATCGGCATTGACGGAGAAGATCGAAACCATGATGCCGCCGCCGCCAAGGCCCTGAAGCACGCGGGCCGCGATCAGGCTATCCATCGACCAGGCCAGCCCGCAGGCGAGCGAGCCGAGCGTGAAGATGATAACCGCAGCGATCATCACGTATTTTCGCCCGAACAGGTCTCCGAGCTTGCCATAAACAGGCATGACCGCGCTGGTCGCCAGAAGATAGGCCGAGCCGATCCAGCCGAAACGCTCCAGCGCGCCGAATTCGCCGACGATGGTGGGCAGCGCTGTCGAGACGATCTGGTTGTCGAGGGTAGCCATGAACATGGCCAGCATCAGAAACAGGAAAACGATGAGCCTACGCCGGTGATCCGACACAAGCGGCGCCACGGGGGCAACGGACATATCCATGAAAAATCTCGTTGAGTTTCGGCAATTTTGCTGCGACAATTTGTGTGCTATTAGCATATATATGTCAATGGCAAGTTTTTGACATCCATGATATTGGCGCTAAATGTGATCGCAAATCGGGATTGAAAGGAACGGCTGAGCGTGTCGACTGAGGAAGACTGGAACGAGGATCTGCCCGAAGACATCAAGCGCATCGGCAATACGATGACGCGTATGCGCATCATGATCGGACGGCGCATCATCGGGCGCATGGCGCTTGCCAAGGTGGCTCCGGGTCTGGAACTCTCCCATATCGACGTTCTCGATATATTGCGCCGCGCGGACGGCGATGTCACCGTTGGTGCGATTGCCGAGGGCATGCGCATCGACCCCTCGCGCGGCAGCCGGGTGGTGGCGGATATGGTCGGGCGCGGCCTGTTGAAACGCGGCGTCTCGCAGGAGGATGCCCGCCGCAGCATCGTTGAGATCACACCACTTGGCACCAGTCTGCTGCAGGAAATGCGCCGGACCAAGATGAGCGTCATCCAGGACGTGATGGATGGATGGCCGGAGGAGGATGTCGAGACATTCGCGCGGCTTTTCGATCGGTTCATCGACCGTTTCGAGGCCCGGCTGTCACCGGATACGGACCTCCTGACGGATCAGAAAAAATCATAGTTGACCCTGACATCCACAACTTCACTTTAAAAGGACGAGAACTTAACGTGCCGCCATCGAAAAGGTAAAAGGGTGACTTCGATGTTGACGATCTATGGTGTCTACCGTTCCCGCGCCACGCGCACGCTCTGGCTTGCCGGGGAACTGGGCATGGAATTCAAGCACGTGCCTGTCGTGCAGGCCCGCCGCGTTGCCGATCCCCTGGCCGCAGACGCGCCGCTCAACACGCTGTCCCCCGCGTTTCTGGCCATCAATCAGATGGGCACCATCCCCTGCATCGAAGATGACGGCATGGTGCTTTATGAATCCATGGCCATCAACCTTTATCTCGTCCGCAAATATGGCGGACCGCTCGCACCGGTCGACCTGAAGGAAGATGCGGCGATGCTGCAATGGTCGTTCTTTGCCGCGACCGAAATCGAGACCAATTCGCTGAAGATTTCCTCCGCCATCGCCGAAGGGCTTTCGGAAAGCGATGCTGGCAAAGCGGTGATCGATGTCGCCGCGCGCCTTTTGAGGCGGCCCTTCCGGGTGCTGGAGCAACATCTTGCCAGCCACGATTATCTGGTAGGCGACCGTTTCACCGTCGCCGATCTCAACGTCGCGGAAATCGTCCGTTACGCGCAGGGCCACCAGCCGCTGTTTGACGCCCATCCGGCGCTGAAAGCCTGGCTGGAGCGCTGCCAGGCCCGCACGGCATTCAAGTCCATGTGGGACAGCCGGGCCGCCGAGGCGGCGTGAACGAAGGCACTAGTGGGGATAGTTGGCAGACCTCTCTTCGCACTCGACGTCATCCTCGGGACAAGCCCGAGGATGACGAAGCAAGCTTTTTAGCACATCACCCCTTCTCACCCGCCAGCGCCCGCTGCACGGCCGGGCGCTCGTTCATGCGCCTGAAGTGATCATGCACCTTCGGGAAGCGGGCGATATCCACGCCGTCGCTTTCCAGCCAGCCGGACATGACGAATAGATAGGGATCGGCGACCGAATAGGCGGTGCCCAAGACCCACGGGCCGTGCAGCATGCCGTGCTCGATCAGTTCGAAACAATCGGTCATGGTCTGCGGCACCTTCGCTTTCATATCCGCCAGGGAACTATCCTCGCTCGCCCAGCGGCTGCCGCGCCGGCCATGCGCATGGGCGACATGCACCGTGGAGGAAATGAAGGCGTTGAAGGCTTGCATCAGGGCGAATTCGAAGGGATCGTCGAGTGGGGCGAGTTTCTTCTCCGGAGCCATCTGCGCAATGAAGGCGAGGATGGCAGGCGTTTCCGTCAGCACCCCGCTTGCCGTTGCCAGCGCTGGCACGCGGCCTTTCGGGTTGATCTTCAGGAATGCCTCGGAGCGCTGCTCGCCCTCGGCGAAGTTGACGCGATGGGCCGTGTAAGGCAGGCCGGATTCCTCAAGCACGACATGGCTGGCGCGGGAGCAGGAACCGGGGGAGAAAAACAGTGTGAACATGGATATGCAACCTCCAGGGCAATGAGGGGCGCCCACCTCCTCGCGTGCAGACGCCAGCCCCTGCGGCGGCGATCTGGCAGACCATCACATGCAAGGGCAAACCATCATCCTGCCGGCAGCGGGCCGCGTCAAAGGTTATTTCTGAAGCGTGTCGCGTTTAACCGAAGGCATACCGCGCGCCTTATTTTTTGTCTTAAGCCGCTGCGCAGTTTTACAGGAGATGCCTCTAGAGGCCGACAACCCGGATATCGCCGACGTGGATGCCGTTCCAGTTGCGCATCTGCCGGTTTGCCATGGCAAGCAGCGCCTCGTTCTCGGCGCCATCGAAATATTTCGCCAGCATTGCGGCAATCATCGCTTCCGCCGCACGCGTCGTGCCGTCTTCGCATTTCACCGCCATGGCGATGCCCTTTTCCGGCAGTGCGGCCACGAACACGCCTTCCGCACCGGTCTTGGCGAAAATCCTGCCCGGCGCGATCTGCATCAGCCTGGTGCAGGTGCGGCCGGTGCCCGCCACGTAAAAGGGTTCCGCCATGCAGGCGTCAAAGAGCCGGCGGGAGGCTTGCGCGCGCCCGGCCTCCAGCCCCCTGCCCGTCGCCATCTTGGCAAAACCATGCGCCAGACCCTTGAGCGGCACGGCATAAGTGGGGATCGAGCAACCGTCCACGCCGCAATTGTCATGGCCAAGCGTCGCACCCGTCAGGCTTTCCATCGTCGCGCGGATTTCCCGCTGCAGGGGGTGGTCGTAACCGACATAGCCCTTGGGGTCGGTGCCTGTGTGACAGCAGGCGCAGATGAAGCCGGAGTGCTTGCCGGAGCAGTTATTGTGAAGCGCCGTCGGCTTTTCCAGCGTGCGGGCCTGATGGATGATGGTCTTCTGGTCGGAAGACCAGTGCGCGCCGCATTCCAGCGTATCCACATCCCTGCCCGCCCTTGCGAGCATGGAGGCGGCGAGCGCCGCGTGTTCGTCCTCGCCGGAATGAGAAGAGCAGGCAAGCGCCAGTTCGCGATTGCCGAAGCCATAGGCATCCGCCGCGCCGCTTTCCACCAGCGGCAGCGCCTGCATGGCCTTGCAGGCAGAACGCGGGAAGACGCCACGCTCGACATCACCAGCTGAAAACACGACGCCACCATCGCCATCCACCACCACTGCAAGACCCTGGTGGCGGCTTTCGACCAGACTGCCCCTGAGGACTTCGACGGTAACGGAATTGTTCATTTTTGCGGCCTCAAAAAGTTCTGATTTTATGTCGTTGATAGCGCAATTGATTTTTCGATGCACGAGGCTATCAGTGAAATTTGCAAAACGTCTGCTGCTGGCGATTGCCATCATCTATCTGCTGCCAGCTCTGGCATCGGCGGGGTTGTGGGCAATGAGGGATCACCCGCAGGGCTGGCGTGACGCGCGCTGGTCTTCCTCCGGCACCCTGCCGCAAGCAGGTGCCGACCGGCAGGCGGCGGTTTACGTTTTTTCCGCCATGACCGGTGGCTTTAAAGGCTCCGTCGCCAGCCATGCCTGGATCGTGCTGAAAAAGCCGGGCGCGACGGCCTACGATCGCTACGACAAGGTGGGCTGGGGAATGCCGATACGCCACAATGGCTATCCGGCGGATGCCTATTGGTATTCCAACACGCCGCGTCAGGTGGTGGCCATTCATGGGGCCGCAGCGGAAAAACTGATCCCGAAGATCGAACAGGCGATTGCCGACTATCCCTATGGCAAACCGGGCGGCTATCGTATCTATCCCGGTCCCAACTCCAACACTTTCGTTGCCCATGTGCTGCGCAGCGTGCCGGAGCTCGGTGTGGTTCTGCCATCAGACGCGGTGGGCCGCGACTATCTGCCCAACGGCGCGTTTTACCACGTCGCCGACGACTGGAAGGATGCGAGCCTCTCGCTTGGCGGGTTGTTCGGCATTTCGGCGGGCGCACGCAGCGGCTTCGAGGTCAATTTCCTCGGCCTGGTCGCGGGTTTCGATTTCAGCCGGCCCGGTGTGAAGATACCGGGACTTGGCTATTTCGGAGTGGCGGGTATCCGCGCGTAAAGTCGGGTCAGGTCTCAGCGGCCTGTGCTGCGCGTTTGGCGCGGATGCTCTGGGCAATAAAAACACGCGACAGGCCGTGATAGAGCGGCTCCCGGGAGAATAGCCGGGAGGTTAGATATCCCAGCATCGATGCCACCATGATGGGGATGACGCCGTCATGATTGCCGGTCATTTCGAGGATGATCACGAAAGCCGTCATGGGGGCCTGCACCACGCCCGCGAAATATCCCGCCATGCCGACAATGGCGCCAAGGCCGATGCTCGTACCCAGCAAAGTCGCCATCGTACTGCCAAAGCCCGCGCCCACGGACAGCGACGGCGCGAATATACCGCCCGGAATGCCCGACATCATCGCCAGAAACGTGGCCGCCAGCTTTTCGATGAAGAAGAAGGCCGGTGCGGCCTGGCCCTCGATTGCGGCGCGCGCCTGTTCGTAACCCGTTCCGAAGGTCGCGCCATCAGTCGCAATACCGATGACGGCGGAGGCAAGGCCGCAGGCGGCGGCAACCGCCAGCATCCGCCTTGACGGCATGGCCTGGGCGAAGCGCCGGATGCGCGCGGACAGGCGCAGCGCCCCCGCGCTGAACAGCGCGCCGAACGCACCACCACCAATGCCGCAGACCAGTACAAGCAGCCAGTCCATCATGGTTTTCGCCATGACGGAACTGGTGCCAAAGTAAGTATAGCTGCCGACCAGCGCCAGCGAGGCAAGGCCGGACAGGATGACGGCGGTAAGGACGAGGCCGTTTGCCCGGGATTCGTAGGTCTTGCTCATTTCCTCGATGGCAAACACGATGCCGGCCAGCGGTGTGTTGAACGCTGCCGCAATACCCGCCGCTGATCCGGCAAGAATAAGACCCTTTGCCTGTGCCATGCCGCCCCAGCGCGCCGCCTGAAGCATGATCGAGGCCCCGACTTGCACGGTTGGTCCCTCTCTCCCGATCGACGCACCGGACAAAAGCCCGACGACCGTCAGCGCGACCTTGCCGAAAGCGAGTTTCAGCGACAGGAGCCGCGAACGATCCGCGTCGTCACGTAGGTGCCGCGCGGCGATGGCCTGGGGAATGCCGCTGCCGCCGGCATTGGGAAAAACCGTCAGCGCCAGCCAGGCGCACAGCGTGAAACCGAGCGGCGTCACGACAAGCGGCAGCAGAAACGCCCATTCGCCGGAAGATGTTGCCGAGAAGAAAAGATGCTGGGCGCGATCCGCCGCCCAGGCAAACCCGACGCTGATGATGCCGACTGCAAGCGCGCCGATCCAGAATACTGCCCTCGGCTTCCACACCCGCCATGAACCCCACACAACACGGGAACGGCGGAGCATCTTCAGCTTTTTGTAGTCGACGGGCATGGGGATCCAGATCGGTGATTTCAGTTATTGTCGGGCGGGAGGCCCTTTTATCGGCCTGCCAGCCGGCGATTGCAAGTTTTGCATTTGACTCGTTGCGACAGATGGCAGAAGCTGCGCATCGCAAATGCAACGCATGGAGAGAAAAGATGAAAACCGCAACTTTGCCTTCGCTGCGTGTAACGGCGGATTTCCGCGAGGCGGCAGAAAGCGTTCTGAAAGACGGCGAGACGCTATCGTCATTTGTCGAGGATTCGGTCCGCAGGCAGGTGGAAATCCGCAAATCGCAGGCGGAATTCATTGCGCGCGGGCTGGCGTCGCTCGAACAAGCGGAGCGAACCGGTGTCTATTATAGCACCGACGATGTTCTTTCGATGATGCAAAGAAAACTCGATGCTGCGAAAGCCGCGAAACGGAAATGACATATCAGCTTCGTTATACCGAAGAAGCACTGGCGGATTTCGATCGCATCTATGATTTTCTGATCGCATACGACATCAATGTGGCCGAGAAGGCCATTCACGCCATAAGAGCAGGATTAGACATTCTCAGCGATTTTCCCTTCAGTTGCCGTAAGGCATCTTCTGAAAACGGGCTGATACGTGAACTCCTCGTGCCGTTCGGGTCATCCGGCTATATCGTGCTGTTCCGCATCGACGGCCCGGAAACAGTCACCATTGCCGCCGTTCGCCACCAGCGTGAGGATGATTACCATTGACCCTCACCGGTCGCTGACAGCCGCGCGCGGGTTTACCCACGGCTCCTGATTGGAGCGCGGCAGCGGGGTTTTGCCAAGGATGTGGTCCGCCGCCTTTTCGCCCGTCATGATCGACGGGCCATTCAGATTACCATAGGTCACATGCGGGAAGATCGAGCTGTCGGCGACCCGCAGCCCCTCCACGCCGATCACCCGGCATTCGGGATCAACGACCGCCATGGGGTCGTTCCTGTCGCCCATCCGGCAGGTGCCGCAGGGGTGATAGGCGCTTTCCAGATGTTCGCGCAGGAAGGCGTCGATCTGTTCGTCCGTCTCCACCTTTTCGCCCGGTTGGATTTCCGGCCCGCGAAAATCGTCGAAGGCTTTCTGGCCGAAAATCTCGCGCGTGAGGCGCACGCAATGGCGGAATTTTTCCCAGTCTTCCGGGTGGCTCATATAGTTGAAGCGGATGACCGGGTCGTCATGCGGATCG
>Ga0160443_100619_pt1 | contig 20803 bp, 24 predicted proteins | sample HID1972I_E1MG_FD_108244 | JGI IMG/M metagenome (GOLD analysis project Ga0160443, IMG submission 108244) | Enriched pill bug-associated microbial communities from UW Madison campus, WI, USA - HID1972I_E1 MG | ecosystem: Host-associated > Arthropoda: Insects > Digestive system > Unclassified ... | reverse complement strand
CGTGGGTTGGGATGAGCCAGTACAAGATCCGATCCAGGCCATTCAATGACGAACGCCTGCCTTACAGCGGCAGGAGCCTTGCGGCCAACCGGAAAACCGAACCAGAGTGACTGGGATTCAAATCAGAATATTCGCACGCTGACCGCTGCCGGGACTGAGTGTCATCCGGAGCCTGAGAACGCTTGAGCCCGGCATGCTAGCACAGATGAGCGGTCACTTATGCCTCTGTTTGACCAGAAGGCAAATCGTCCGTTTTTATGCCAGAGTGCTGAACTTGATCGGCCCTTCAGCCCTCAGATAACAAGACACTGACCCACAAGGAGCATCCTCGCATGCGTCTGAACACCTTATTCGCCGTAGTCGCCCCCATTGTTCTACTGCTGCCGCTGAGCGCTCACGCCGATTGGCCGAAGGGCGAGCGTGAGAAATACATGGCCCAGTGCACACAGGCTGCCACTCCACAAATTGGCGCCGCTGCAGCGAAATCCCACTGTGCCTGTGGCGCGGACGCAATCAAGTCTTATCCGGCCAGCGACATTCAGGCACTGATGGACAACAAGGCAACGCCTGATCTGCAACAGAAAGCCTTGGGTCAAATCGCCAAATGCAAGGCGAATACCCCGGCTAAAAAGTGATGAAAAAGGCCTTGATGATCGGCTAAAGGCTGGAAAAAAGCGCCAGAAATGAGCCTTTTCAGACGATTTATGCAGGTTTTACAGGTTTTTTTATTGTCTTTACTTTTCGCTCGAAGCCTTTTAAACCGGGGCCTGCAGCCAAAAAAGGCAGTAAAGAAAACACGACTGATTGGCAAACAGCACGTCCGGGGGGCTACCAAAGCGAACATTTCGACTATGATACCCGGGTGTGCCCAGTTGGCCTGAGCAGCACAGTACTGAAAAATATATGTTTCTTGGAGATACACCATGTCTAATCGCCAAACCGGCACCGTTAAGTGGTTCAACGATGAAAAAGGCTTCGGCTTCATCACTCCTCAAGGTGGCGGTGACGACCTGTTCGTACACTTCAAAGCTAAAGAATCCGACGGTATCGAAAGCCTGGAAGAAGGCCTGACTGACGCCTTCGTGGCTGAGAAAGGCCAAAAGGGTATGCAAGCTGCACAGGTTCGCCCAGAGTAATTTCTCGGCGCACTAAAAAAACCCCGTCCATGTGACGGGGTTTTTTATGCCTGTAACCTAAGCGTTCTGCGATCAGCCGCAGTTGACGCGAGTGATCACCAGATTGTTGTCGGTGTTCAGGTTAAGGCGATCGGAGCGGTACTCCAGCGTGATCATATCGTTAGGCTTGAGGAAACGAGCATTCTGCGCACCGGCCTTGGCGCGAGCCTGCTCCAGCAACTCAGGTGAAGCCTTCTTGCCAATGGCGAACTGCGCCGCCGTTGCTTCACAGCGGCTGTGACCCGATTCGGTTGCCACTGGATCCTTTGCCGACTCGCTGGAACTCGTACTGCAACCGGCCAACAGGGCTGCGGCCATAAGTGCACCCAGTGTCGCGAACTTCAAAGGCATGAAGCCTCCTTGTATTCAATAAAGTTAAGCTGAGATCGTGCGACCGCCATCGCGGCGTTTGGTTTCACGGCCAAGGCCATCACCTGCCCCACGATCAGAAAAACGCCGAGTGTGCCTGAGCGTAGCTCGACTCTTCATCTATCAATCGTGACTGAATATTAACGGCGCTCAGTAGACATCGATGTAGTCAAAGGGTGGATTGGGCCAGTTATCCTTGAGCGCATTGAAAATCTGCATCACCCAGACTTCATCGCTGGCTGCGACATTTCCGACGTAGCCCGAACCCTTGGCCCACGTCTCAAGACGAAACAGCAGACTATCGATGTCCTGCCCACCGGTCACGCCCGAGGAAATGTAAGCAATACCGCCCTTCGTCACGCGCAGCTGGGTGTGCTCATCATCACTGGCCGAGGCCAGCAACTGACGCACCGCGTCGAGCGTAAGGCCATCAGGGGTATTCAAATCGATCTGCACAACACAGTCCTTGGATCAGCCGGAAAAGACCAAGTGTCGCATAGCCGTGCGCTCATGCCTAAGTCGCAGTGCCAAACGCCCGACAAAATGGTTAACTCGGCACTCAGACCTTTCGACTTTTCGAGCGCTCTCATGACCACCATCAGCATCGACGCCGCCATCAACGCCAAATGGGCAGACGGACACAGTTCTTACAGCCCTGGAACCACTGAAGAACTGGCGCTGATTGGTATCGATCTATTGGTTAAAGAGCTGGGCACAGAAGCGGCCCAGCAATTCATCAAGCAGATTTTCGAGCGCTACCCGACCGAACAGGTCGAGCACGAACTCGCAACAAAGGGGTAAAAACCCGCAGGCTGGCACCTGCGGGCGGATTGCTTACTTCAAGCGTTTCAGGCGCTCGGTGAGCAAATCGAAGAAGCCCTGGGCGTCGCCATTTTCAACCCAGAATGCATTCTTCGGTGCTTTCAGACCGTCATACCAGTCAACAATGGTTTGCCCGAACGTCGGCCCTTCACGGCTATCCACCACGACATTCACCGAACGACCGGTGAACAGCTCCGGCTTGAGCAAATACGCCACGACGGTCGCATCATGCACCGGGCCGCCCGAAATACCGTAGTGTTCCATATCGCCCTTGATGTACTCATTGAGGATGTCGCCGACGATTTTGCCCGCATTGTTGTTGAGCGCGGCAATCTGCTTCAGCCGCGCGTCACTGGTGAGGATCTTGTGCGTCACGTCCAGTGGCAGATAAGTCAGTTTTACGCCGCTCTTGAGCACCACTTCGGCGGCTTGCGGGTCGGCAAACAGGTTGAATTCAGCCACGGGGGTGATGTTGCCACCATTGAAGTGCGCACCACCCATGATCACTACTTCCTTGATGCCCTGAACAATCTCGGGCTCCTGGATCAATGCCAGCGCCAGGTTGGTCTGCGGACCGAGCATGGCGATAGTGATGCTGTGTGGCTTGGCTTTTTTCAGGGTATCGATCAGATAGTTGACCGCATTACCTTCCGCCAGGCCCTTTTTCGGCTCATGCACAGTGACACCCGACAGCCCCTCCTTGCCATGGATGTTCTCGGCATAGATTGGCTTACGCATCAGCGGCTTTGGCGCCCCGGCGTAGACCGGAACTTCCTCGCGCCCTGCCCACTCGCGAGCCAGGCGCGCGTTACGCGATGTCTTGTCGAGACGCACGTTGCCGGCCACTGTGGTCAGTGCACGAATATTCAATTCATCGGGTGAGGCCAGGGCGAACAGCAAGGCGACCACGTCGTCCGCGCCCGGATCGGTATCGATGATCAGGTCGATTTTTTCCGCCGCCTGAGCGCCGGTCGCAGTTATCACGGACAAAAGCAGCAGACTCCGGATTAATTGATGCAGTTTGTGAGCATAGCGTTGCATGGCGCATTCCTTGTGCAGGTGGACATCGAAAGTTAGAACGTAACCCCGGCGACGAGCACGATGTTGCAGTACGGCTGACATTCGCCTGTACGCACAATCGCCCGCGCCTGGCGGCTGAGAACCTTGAATTGCTCATGACTGAGCAGGTCGCGACGACCCAGTTCGCCCTCGTCATTCAGCGCGTCCAGCGTGGTCAGCGCCGTCGGTTGCTTGTCAAAGATCTCCTTGGCCAGTGCATGACTTTCCACTTGCATCTCGCTGAGCACGACTTTCAGGGTGCTGACGAAATCGGGAACGCCGTGGGTCAGCGCCAGATCGATCAACTCGACACCGGGAGGCACCGGCAATCCGGCATCACCGATGACGAGCATGTCGCCATGGCCCAAGGATGCGATCAGTCGCGACAGCGCGACGTTGAGCAAAGGAGTCTTTTTCATGCGGGTTTAAAGCCCTGTACGTCGAACATGGTTGGAATGGACGGTTGCGCGCCAGCGCGAGTAACCGACAGTGCCGCGGCGATCTGCCCATAGCGAATGGCCTCGGCTTCGGATTTGCCACCAGCCAGCGCAGCCGCAAAACCACCGACGAAGGTGTCCCCGGCGGCAGTGGTATCGACAGCTTTTACCTTCGGCGCGGGGAAATGCTCAAAGCCCTTGCCACTCGCGAACAGCGAACCTTCAGCACCAAGGGTGATGATGACTTTGCCCGCACCCAAGGCGATCAGATGACTGGCAGCATTTTCCGCTGTTTGCAGCGAGTCGACCGGCAGGCCACTCAACGCGGCCGCTTCGCTCTCGTTGGGAATCAGATAATCGATCGCGGCAAACCAGTCTGCTGGAAGCGGTCGACTGGCCGGCGCCGGATTGAGGATCACGGTCTTGCCCAGCGCGCGCGCGCGCTTGAGTGCGTGCCCTACAGTTGCATCAGGGATCTCGAGCTGGCAAATCACCACGTCGGCGGCTTGCAACACCGCATCAAACCGGTCGATCACTGCCGGCGTCATTGCACCGTTGGCGCCCGCGACAATCACAATGGCGTTCTGACTGTTGTCATCGACCACGATCAGCGCTACGCCACTGGAATCTTCGACAGCACTCACCGCCTGACAGTCGACCTGCTCGGCCAGCAACGCGTCACGCAATTGCACACCATAGTCGTCGTTGCCGACGCAGCCGACCATGGCGACCTGCGCGCCCAGTCGTGCAGCCGCCACCGCCTGATTGGCGCCCTTGCCACCGGAAACGGTGGTGAAGGAATGACCGATCAGCGTTTCACCGCCCCGCGGCAGCCGTGGCGCGCGGGTGACCAGATCCATGTTCAGGCTGCCTATTACCACTACATTTGCTGGCATACATCACTACTCGTCAATTCGGTTTCAGCGGTATTCGGTGAACACGCCGGACAACGGCGCGGTCGATTCGCGCAAGACAATACTCGGGGTCACGATCCGCTGATCAGTGCCCCGATCCGGTGTGGCAATCCTTCGCAGCAGCACTTCGGCCGCCATCTCGCCCAATTGCAGGATCGACTGGCCGACGGTGGTCAGTGCCGGATACACGTAACGGCTCATCTGGATATCGTCGAAGCCGATCACCGACAGCTCACTTGGCACCCGCACATTGCGCTCGGCCGCCGCGCGCAGCACACCGATACCAATCATGTCGTTACCGGCAAAAATGGCGCTCGGCGGATTGCTTTCCAGCAGAAGCGCTGCCGCGTTGTAACCGCCGGTGCTGGTGAAATCACTTTCCAGCATGCGCGCCTGCCGCACTTCGATGCCCGCCTCTTGCAGCGCCCGGCAATATCCGGCCTGACGCATTTGCGCCACGCTGGTACTGGCCGGACCGCCGATAGTGGCAATATCGCGGTGGCCCAACTCCAGCAAATGCCGAGTGGCGAGATACGCGCCGTACTCGTGATCGATGCGTACCAGATCCGCGTCTACACCTTCCAGGCCTCGGTCGACAATGACCATCGGCGTCTTCACACCGGCCAGCCCTTGCGCCAGACCGCTATCGCCGCCGGCAGAGGCGACAATCAAACCGTCGATGCGTTTTTCCAGCAGGACGCGTAAATAGCTGCGCTGTTTTTCCGGGTTATCGTCGGAGTTGCAGAGGATCACGCAATAGCCGTTTCGCTCGCAATAATCCTCGATGCCCCGGGCCAGTTCGGCGAAGTACGGGTTGAGACTGTTGGGTACCAGCAAACCGATGGTTGCGGTGGTCTTGGCTTTCAGCGAGCGCGCCACCGCACTCGGCACGTAGTCGAGACTCTTGATCGCCGCCTCGACTTTCAGGCGCACTTCCTGACTGACCGGCCGCGTGTTGTTAACCACATGCGACACGGTCGTGTAGGAGATGCCTGCAAGTGCCGCTACATCCTTGATAGTTGCCATATTTGTATATCAGCCCCGTCGACTGGCGCGTTGACTGCGATAAGTATCAAGCACCACGGCGATCACGATGACCGCACCGGTGATGATGCGCTTGGTCGGTTCGGTCGCACCAATCTGCGCCAGGCCGGCCGCCAGCACGGAAATGATCAACACGCCGAAGAACGTACTGATCACCGAGCCACGCCCGCCCATCAGGCTGGTTCCGCCGATCACCACGGCAGCGATGACTTGCAGTTCAAGGCCTGAGCCGGCATTCGGGTCGGCGGCCTCAAGACGGGAAATCTGAAACAGCGCAGCGATCCCGGCCAGCAAACCCATCAGGCTGAACACCAGAATCTTGTAAGGTTTCGGATTGATCCCGGCCAGACGCACCGCCTCTTCATTGGTGCCGATGCCGATCAGGTAGCGACCGAACACGGTGCGGGTCAAAACCGCCTGGGCAATGAAAATTACCAGCAAGGCAATGATGAACGACGGCGAGATACCAAACGCAATCGGGTTGGACAGCCAGGCAAATGAATCACCGATGTAAGCCGTGCGCGATCCCGTCATCTGGTACGCCAGCCCCCGGGCCATTTCCAGCACGCCGAGGGAAACGATAAATGAAGGAATTCGCCATGCCACGGTGATCGAACCGGTAACGGTACCAGCCAGTGCCGCCACCGCCATGCCGAGCAACGCCGCCGGCAATACGCTCCAGCCCCAGCCAAGCATGGCGACGCTGACCGTCGAGGCCGCCAGCGCCAGAACCGAACCCACAGACAGATCGATGCCACCAATGATCAGCACGAAGGTCATGCCGACCGCCAGCACCATCAGGTCGGGAATCTGGTTGGCCAGGGTACTGAAGGTGTTATAGGACAGAAAGTGGCTGCTCAAGACCGAGAACAGCGCAACCATCGCCAACAAGGCGCCGGCCAGGCCCAGGTAAGTGCCCAGGCCGTAGAAGTTGCCACTACGCTTGCCGGCAGGAGATGCAGTTTTCATGGGAGATCCCTAGGCGCCGCTTCGTTGAGCAACGCATCACGTTTTTGGTAGCCGGCGAACGCGGCAGCAAGCAAATCATCCTGGGTCCAGCTGTCGCGCTCGAAGGTGTCGATCAGGCGCCCGGCCGACAACACGCCGATCCGGTCACAGATCAGCATCAGTTCACGCAGGTCACTGGACACCACCACCAGCGCTTTGCCCTGGCGAGTCAATTCGCCGAGCAGTGCATAAATGTCGAACTTGGCGCCCACGTCGATGCCACGGGTCGGCTCGTCGAACAGCAGCACGGAGCAATCGCGTTCCAGCCAACGGCCGATCACCACCTTCTGCTGGTTACCACCGGACAACTCTGAAACCAGTTGTGTCGGGCTCGAACTGCGAATGCGCATGGCGTCGATCTGACGCTGCGCCAAAGCGATTTCGTCGCCGTTGTTGACGACACCGCCACTGGAAATTTCTGGCATGTTGCCCAGCGCGATGTTGGCGCTGATCGATTGACTGAGCAGCAAGCCTTCGCCCTTGCGGTCTTCAGTGATCAGCGCGATGCCATTGCGCACCGCATCGACCGGCGAACGCACACTGACCACTTTCGCCGGCGAACCGAGGGCGATGGTGCCACTGTCGGCGGTGTCTGCACCAAAGATCAAACGCAACAACTCTGTGCGCCCTGCCCCGATCAGTCCGGAAATCCCGAAGATCTCGCCCGCGCGCACCTCGAAAGAGACATCGCGCACTTTGTCCGAACGGCTCAGGCCTTTGACCGTCAATGCCGGAGCGCCAATCTTGCGCGGCCCCATGTCAATGTGTTCGCCCAGCTCGCGACCGACCATCAGCGTCACCAACTGCTCGCTGTTGTAGTTGGCCATCGGCTCGACGCACACCAGGTTACCGTCACGTAGCACGGCAATGCGCTGGGCCACGCGCGCCAGTTCTTCAAGACGGTGGGAGATGTAAATAATGGAAACGCCGCGCGCCTGTAGACGAGTGATCTGCTCGAAGAGCATTTCGACTTCGCGCGCTGTCAACATCGCGGTCGGTTCATCAAGAATCAGTACATGGCAATCACCGATCAGATTGCGGGCGATTTCGACCATCTGCTGATGGCCGATTCCCAACTCGCCGACCAGAGTATCGGGATCGATCGCGTCAAGACCGACTTGCGCCATGGCTTCGACCGCCGCTTTGCGCAATTGCCTGCGACTGATCCAGCCACCGTTGCTTGGCAGATTATCGAGAAACAGGTTCTCCGCCACCGACAGCGTCGGTAACAGGTTGAGCTCTTGCATGACCATGCGCACGCCGAGGTCTTCAGCCTGGGTGCGACTGCCAGGGCGATAGTCCTTGCCCTGGAATTGCATCTGGCCGGTGGTCGGCGTGACCAGGCCACCAATGATCTTCGACAGGGTACTTTTGCCGGCGCCATTCTCGCCGGTCAGCGCCAGCACTTCACCGCGCATCAGCGTCAAATCGATGCCGGTGAGCACCGGTTGCGCATAGGTCTTACCGATACCGCTGACCGAGAGGACAGCGTTCGGGGCGGAAACTGACATAAAAAACTCTCCATACGCTCGCCCGGACGGGCGAGCGTCGTTGTGTCGCCAGAAGTCTTACTTGGTGACCAGTTCAACCGGTGTTTCGATCACGCCGTTGGTTCCGCTGTCGACCTTCTCGCCCTTGATGATTTTCAGCGCAGTTTCGATACCGAAAACAGCCTGTTTGGCGGCGAACTGATCGGCAGTCGCGAGCACGCGACCGTCTTTGAGCATTGGCTTGATGGCGTTGATATTGTCGTAACCGACAACCTGTACCTGACCCGCCTTGCCGGCGGCACGTACAGCGGAGACGGCGCCGACGGCCATGCTGTCGTTACCGGCCAGCAGCGCCTTGACGTCCGGGTATTCGCTGAGGATCGAAGCGGCAACCTTGTTGCCTTTGTCGATTTCCCAATCACCGGACTGCAGGGAAACGACCTTGATCTGCGCCGCGTCCATCGCGTCCTTGAAGCCAGCGGTACGCTGCTGGGCATTGGTCGTCGTCGACACGCCTTCGATGATGCCGACCTGATCACCGGCCTTGAGCTGTTTCGCCAGATACTCACCGACCAGACGTGCGCCTTTACGGTTATCCGGGCCAACGAATGGCACGCTGATGTTCTTGCTTTTGACGATTTGCGGATCGAGCTGGTTGTCGATGTTGATCACGGTAATACCGGCATCCACGGCCTTCTTGATCACCGGCACCATGGCTTTGGAGTCAGATGGCGCAATGACCAGGGCATTGACCTTCGCCAGGATCATTTGCTCGACGATCCGCGTTTGGCCAGCAGTATCCGTCTCGTCCTTGATCCCGTTGGAGATCAGATCGAAATCGGCGGAATGCTCTTTTTGATAAGCCTTGGCCCCATCTTCCATGGTCAGGAAGAATTCGTTGGCCAGGGACTTCATGACCAGCGCGACCTTGGGCTTTTCAGGGGATTCGGCGAACACCGAAGAGACAGGGAGCGTGGCAGCGGCGGCGGCCAGCATAGCGACAGCGAGAAGACGTCCAGCAAATGGCAGCTTCATGGGTTCACTCCGATCTTATGATTATTGTGAGCAACGCTTGCGCTAGCGTAAGCTACGTCGCTTTCAGCCGAGAGACAGTGCATCGGGAAAGCCGCGCAAACGTTTGCGTAGACCGGACTATGCGAATCTCGCCGACATTTGTCAACAATCAGAAATCGTCATTTGTTGTAGGGCGAATCTGCCGAGTCGCCCCTTCGCTATTTATGCCGTGGTGCTGACCAGATTACCGCTGGTGGAATCCTTGGTCATTTCCTTGAGCAGTGCTCCCGCGACTTCCATCATCTCGCCACTGGTTTGCGCAATCTGCCCCTGAATGGACATCACCGCCTGCGACTTCGCCTCCGGCGTCGGATAACTCTGAGCCTGCGCCGCCGCCAGACGCTGCTGCTGTTCCTGAAGCTGCTTCTGCAATTCCTGCATTCGCTTCAGCAGCATTTTGACGGTAACGCTCAGGTTATCGCTACTTTCAGCCTTGCTGTCTTCTGGCGCGGCGCCACCGGTTCGGACCTGATTGCCTGGTTCCTTCTCAGTGCCCAATGCCTCAGCGGACGCATCTGTCTGCGCCTCGCTCAAGGCATTGATGGTCGCCGCAGTTTTGCCGCCGATGGTGACGGCGCCGGGGTTTGCCAAACCAATCGTCAGTGACATGTGGACTCCCTACATTTTAGTTTCCTTGAACCACCATCGGCCAGCGCGGGGCTTTCTTTAGCAGAACATTCGAATCCGGCAAGCAGATTCGTTCGACAGGATCGGTAGTCCTTTTCGGTGAACCGAACGCGAAAGCTTCCATTGTTCGGAAACCCGGATAGGCGATTTCCTCTGCTCTTTTCCAAATCATAAAAACTTGATTTAAATCATCAGGTTAAACATTTCTCTAAAGCAAAGTACGGCTGGTACAGATCCTGCTCTTCCCATAGCACTCCAGGCATTCAGATCAGCCCGGGGCGCATCTAGATGAACCTGCATCAGCACCGTCTCACTACTAGAGAGAAAAATAATGAAATCTGCTTTTAACACTTTGGTTCCGGGCGCTTTGGCCCTTCTCCTGCTTTTGCCTACCGCCCTTCAGGCGAAAGAAGTCGAAACCCAGACAAAACTCGCTAACGTGGTGGTACTTGCCACTGGCGGCACCATTGCCGGTGCCGGCGCGAGTGCTGCCAACAGCGCCACCTACCAGGCCGCCAAAGTTGGCATCGAACAATTGATTGCCGGCATTCCCGAGCTGAACAAACTGGCCAATGTGCGCGGCGAACAGGTCATGCAGATTGCTTCGGAAAGCATCACCAACGACAACCTGCTGCAATTGGGCCGCCGTGTTGCGGAACTGGCTGACAGCAAAGACGTCGACGGCATCGTCATCACCCACGGTACCGACACCCTGGAAGAAACCGCCTACTTCCTCAATCTGGTCGAGAAGACTGACAAGCCAATCATCGTCGTTGGCTCGATGCGTCCAGGCACTGCCATGTCGGCAGATGGCATGCTCAACCTGTACAACGCCGTCGCTGTCGCCAGCAGTAAAGATGCACGCGGCAAAGGCGTACTGGTGACCATGAACGATGAAATCCAGTCCGGTCGCGACGTCAGCAAAATGATCAACATCAAAACCGAGGCCTTCAAGAGCGCCTGGGGTCCGTTGGGCATGGTGGTCGAAGGCAAATCCTACTGGTTCCGCTTGCCAGCCAAGCGTCACACCATGGATTCGGAATTCGACATCAAAAATATCAAGAGTCTTCCTGACGTAGAAATCGCTTATTCCTACGGCAACGTGAGCGATACCGCCTACAAGGCTCTCGCGCAGTCCGGCGCCAAGGCGATCATCCACGCCGGTACCGGCAACGGCTCTGTATCCTCTCGCGTAGTTCCGACCCTGCAAGCGCTGCGCAAGGATGGCGTGCAAATCATTCGTTCGTCTCACGTCAACGCTGGCGGCTTCGTTCTGCGCAACGCCGAGCAGCCAGACGACAAATACGACTGGGTTGTCGCGCACGACCTGAACCCGCAGAAAGCCCGCATCCTGGCGATGGTCGCATTGACCAAAACCAATGACAGCAAGGAGCTGCAACGGATGTTCTGGGAATACTGATTGACCTTCGCCCGGTCGATTCTCGATCGGGCACTTGGTTCACCACTCTCCTGTCTGGCGGGTGGTGCGCTGCTTACAACCCTTCTGCATTTTTCCCACAAAAAAGTCGACACGACCTACACCAAAATCCGAAAACCGCTGTCAGAGGATTTTCTTGAATTTTAAGCAGTTGCGAAATTGCTTACAGTTAAATACTGTATGCACGTACAGCTTAATAAGGATAACCTCGTGGCCACCTCTCCTGATGCTCCTGATGCTTACGAACGCATGGGTCTGCGCGTTCAGAAAATCATCAACTCCCCCACCGCACAAAAAGCCAAAGCCGCGCTGATCTTCCGTTTGCCGGATGAGCCGATGGATGAGTGGGAGCGCCTGCTCGAGGAAATCGACGAGAACGACAACGTCACCCTCGCCTACCGAGACGATGGCGGCGTGCAGATTTTTTGGGTTGTGCCGAAGGAAGATTGATTCAATGAGTGTCCGCTTTTTCGCTGTACTGTTGTTGTTCGTCGCCATGGGGGCTCAGGCCGGCGCACCCCGCACATTCACCGAAGCCAAGAAGGTCGCCTGGAAGCTGTACGCGCCGCAGTCCACCGAGTTTTACTGCGGATGCAAATACACCGGCAACAAAGTTGATTTGAAGGCTTGCGGTTATATACCGCGCAAAAACGCCAAACGCGCTTCGCGCATCGAGTGGGAGCACATCGTGCCGGCGTGGCAGTTTGGCCATCAGCGTCAATGCTGGCAGGAAGGCGGTCGCAAGAACTGCACACGCTATGACCCGTCCTACCAGAAAGCCGAGGCCGACCTGCACAACCTGGTGCCGAGCATCGGCGAGGTCAATGGCGACCGCAGCAACTTCAGTTACGGCTGGCTACCGGTGCAATCCGGTCAGTACGGCTCGTGTCTGACTCAGGTCGACTTCAAGGCAAAGAAGGTCATGCCGCGCCCTTCGATTCGCGGCATGATCGCCCGCACCTATTTCTACATGAGCAAGCAATATGGCCTGCGCCTGTCGAAACAGGATCGTCAATTGTACGAGGCGTGGGACAAGACCTATCCCGTGCAGGACTGGGAACGCCAGCGTAATCAGAGCGTGGCGTGCGTGATGGGGCGCGGCAATGAATTTGTCGGGCCAGTCAATCTGAAAGCCTGCGGTTAATCCCTCACGCAATACAAAAGGGCCTCGAACGTGATGTTCGAGGCCCTTTTCATGCTTAGCTGCCAGATTTGTTGTAGCGCCAGTAACCCATCAGATTGAGCGCTTCGCGCGGGATGCCGCACTCTTTGATCAGGTATTTGCGCAGACTCATGACCGCCGCACTTTCTCCTGCAATCCAGCCGTAGAAACCTCCGGTTGCGGCGTCGGCGACTTCCCAGAGAATGTCTTTATCAATATCGACATCCGCAAGCTTCACGGCCTGCCCCTCTAAAGAGGTATGCACGGGCAAGGTCGCTTGCCGCACCGCATCGACCATCAGCGCACCGGCAACCTCTGCATTGGCCTCATCACGAATCAACCATTGCACCGATAATCCAGGCCAGTCAGGCACGGCGAGCATGTCTTGCGCACTGTCGACTTCGAAGAACGCTTGGGTTTGCGGGGGCTCGGCGAGGACCGCCATTTCGTCGAGAATGCCCATGGCGGCCGGCAACGCCGTGGAATCGGCGACGAGTAGCAATTGCTTTAGCGCTCGCGGAGGCTTCCATTCGAACCCACCGGCCTGCTGCGCTGAAAAATGTTTGTCAGGGGCAAGAATCTGCATTGAGTCCCCCGGCTGCGCGCGCAAGGCCCAACGCGATGCCGGACCGGTTTCACCGTGCAGAACAAAATCGATATCCACTTCGCCCTGTTCAGCTCGCAGGTGGCGAATGGTGTAGGTGCGCATCGCGGGCCGTCGATCGACCAGCATCGACTTGAAGCGCGCGTACCAACCTTCGTCCTGGGCAAGCTTTGACTGTGAACCGTCGGCGGCAGGGAAAAACAGCTTTACCCGTTGATCCGGCGCCCACGTGGCCATTTCGCAAACGGGTGCGCCCACCAGAGTGAGGCGCATCATGTGCGGACTCAATCGGGTTTTACGCTGCAAAGTGACATCGAACAACTTGTAGGGGTTGGCGGAGGCCATGGGGAGCTCCTTCTGGATATCTTCGGCGATTCAAAAGGAACGAATCGCGCTTGATGACCTTTAGGCAGCTCCGCCGAATGGAGCGTGTTACGGCGTGATCGGATGCTCGATGATGACCGATTCAATATTCTGTTTTTTGGCTTTCACCAACGCCGCATCCACCTGCACTTTTCGGGCTTCAGCTTCGGCCTGGGAATTGAACGGACCAATCAGAATGCGCGTTTTGCCGCTACCATCCCTGACAACTGTCGGCACGAAAGCGTGTTCGATCAACCAGCCACTCAGATCACTGACCGCCTGAGGCGTTTCGCCACGCACTTCAAGATCCCACTGCGCAACAGATGCTGCGACAGGAGCTGTCGCGGCCACCGTTGGCGACTTTTGCTCGTCCACACTCTTGCCTTCACCACATCCTGCCAATACCAGTGCCGCGACTACCCAAACCAATTTGCGCACAACGCTTCCCTCGGAATTCTCAAAGCGGCGATCTTAACATTCATAAATACTTCGCGAGCCCCGCAAAATGGGCACAAAACAACGAGATTGATGATTGCAGCCTCTGTATAGTTACGCCCTGGGAATTAATGCCGCATCTGCGCGTCAGAAAGAGGCACCCAAACCGTGAGACTTCGCACTAATCTATACGTACCACCGACCTCTGCACTGTCTGAATCAGGTGCCCTACAAAGCAATCAAGGAGAAGACCATGCTGATACTCACCCGCAAAGTCGGTGAAAGCATAAACATCGGTGATGACATCACCATCACCATTCTGGGCGTAAGCGGCCAACAGGTTCGCATCGGCATCAACGCGCCGAAAAACGTTGCAGTGCATCGTGAAGAAATCTACCAGCGTATTCAGGCTGGCCTGACCGCTCCGGACAAGCCACAGACTCCCTGAGTCGCACTGCAGTCAGTAGCCAGTTCGTTTGCTTGCGCGCAATGACTGGCTAAAGATTCACGCGCCGTTTTGCCACCCGCTTCCCAAGCTCCTTGGGCACGGCGCCTGACACATGCACCCGCCGCGTTACCCTCCCGTCCCTTCTGCTGATCGATACTACCGAGCATTCTCAAGGCTGGCTGTCGGACATTTCCGATAGAGCAAAGGGAATTCGCCTTCCTATCCGAACACCACACCGCGCGCCATGCCAGTGGCTGCAACCATCATTAGCACCAGTAAGAGCGCTTCGACGTGACTGATGCGTGCGAACAGCTTTGCTCGCCCGGTATCGAGCTCCGCACTCCGCGCCTTGGCGATCCGCCATTTGATCAGCGTGATCATCGGCGCCAGCTCTATCAGCAGAATCAGAACGAACAGCGTCATCTTCAGATGAAACAGCGGTTGATGAAGATAATAGTCAGTGCCTTTTTCATATCCGCCGAAGGCACGCATCCCGCCGGTGATCAACAAGATCAGTGCGCAGATCCCCCAGAAATTGTCGGCCAGCAGAACCCGCCCCGCCTCTCCCGTCCCCGCCGCCAAGCGACTGAACGCCGTCCCTCGCGTCAGTACGGCCCAAAAACCCAAGGCAAATGCCAGCAGATGGACAGCTGCAAGAAACCAATGAACCAGCATCGATACACCCTCATCAGAAAGAGTTGAAAATCGGCCAGTCAGTAGTAGTTGAAAAAACAAGGATTTGCCTGTCGGGTGTCACCAGGCATTCAGGAGAGACCGAAACGAGAAATTCAGCCGGTAGAGGCAAATCGCAGGCAAAAAAAATCCCAAGCAGCTGATGGAAGCTTGGGATTTAAAAATGCATAAACCGTGGTGGTGAACGCGGGGCGGATCTTACTGAATCATCCTGCACCTAACAACTTATTTTTGATAACCGGTCGGTTAAAAATCATCGTAAGTCATTAAATATCCACATTATTTCAAAGGACGATGGCGACAGACGGTTACTCATTGGCCGCCACAAAGCACAACTCCAGGAGTAGCGACAGCCACATCCAGCCTGCCTGATCACTCGCACGCAAATCAGCAAGGATCCAAACCAATCAGAGCGCGGAGAAAATCCGCGAAAAACTCGCCGCAAATCAGTCAACCAAAAAGATGTAACAATTGTTAACCACCCTTCGAAATAGTAGGATCATCTGCGTACGAAAGTTACATGGACGGTTCAATTCGATGCACTCCAAACCTATGGACAGGCTCCTCCCCACCAGCGCCCGCCCAACTCCACGCCGACTCCCGCACCGCCCAGACATTTCATAAAGACGCCACGGATAGCTCGCATCGTCGAAATCAGCGACAGCCTGCCAGCACCCGCCTGCCCCCTTGAAAAGGATTTTTCCATCAGTGGCAAACCCGCAGCTCGCGTAACAGATTCCTTTGATCGGTAAAGGCAATTGATCCAATCGTAAATGGCGACATCAAAAATGCAATTCACAAGGCATCTGGCCAGTGGGAAGCTTTACCCATGGGTCCAGGCCAAGCCAACCGCCCGCTAAATGGAAAGCCCTCCGGCCAAAAGTACATGCCCTATGACGACGTCGTGTCGACTTACAGGAAATTTGGCGGGACTGCGAAATGAGAACACATCTGTTCGTACCTTTATTGCTTTGCTTCAGCTGCACCTTTGCCAGCGCAACAGAAATCCCGATAAAAGAAGGCATGCCTTTTTTGTCAGCGAGGAAAGAACTCCTTAAAAAAGGCTGGAAACCAAGCATCTCTAAAGAGATGCAGCCTGTTGGAACGGCTGAGAGTCGAGGCTTGGAATATTGAATGCCAATAATCCCTACAGTCACAACAGCACTCCCGGCGCCCAGATGAACAAGCCCGATACTTTTTGAGCACTCCGCACAAATCGCAGACAACAAAAAAGGGCCCACCTTTCGGTGAGCCCTTCTAGACCGCCCAGCAGAGCGGATTTTGTTTGGTAGGCGCGATTGGACTCGAACCAACGACCCCCACCATGTCAAGGTGGTGCTCTAACCAACTGAGCTACGTGCCTGCTGTGAGGCGGCATTCTACGGAATTCCCGAGGGGTGTCAACACCTTTTTTTCACCTAACCCTATGAATATGCAAAATATTTAATTTCGGGCCGCTGACGAAGATTTTCCGGTGGCTGGCAGAGGTTTTTCAACTCAGGTAGGATCGGTGCACTCGTAAAATATATTAAACAGAGGCTGCCGGATGGCGAACACCCCTTACCCAGAGTCCTATTACGCTGCGTCGGCCAATACCGTACCGCCCCGCCCGGCCTTGCAGGATGATGTGGAGACGGACGTCTGTGTGATCGGCGCCGGGTATACCGGATTGTCGTCTGCCCTGTTTCTGCTGGAGAACGGTTTTCGCGTGACGGTACTGGAAGCGGCCAAGGTCGGTTTCGGCGCCTCTGGACGTAATGGCGGGCAGATCGTTAACAGTTATAGCCGTGACATCGATGTGATCGAACGCACCGTTGGGCCGAAGCAGGCGCATTTGCTCGGGCAGATGGCTTTCGAGGGTGGCCGGATCATTCGCGAGCGCGTGGCCAAGTACAACATTCAGTGCGACCTGAAGGACGGCGGCGTATTCGCAGCCATTACCGCCAAGCAGATGGGTCACCTGGAATCGCAGAAGCGTCTTTGGGAGCGCTTCGGTCATACGCAACTGGAACTGCTCGATCAACGCCGCATCCGCGAAGTGGTCGCGTGTGATCAGTACGTCGGCGGCATGCTCGATATGAGCGGCGGCCATATTCATCCGCTGAACCTTGCCCTCGGCGAAGCAGCGGCGGTCGAGTCGCTCGGCGGCACGATCTATGAGCAATCGCCTGCCCTGCGCATTGAGCGTGGCGCCAACCCGGTGGTGAATACGCCGCAAGGCAAGGTCAGGGCCAAGTTCATCATTGTCGCCGGCAACGCTTACCTCGGTAATCTGGTGCCGGAACTGGCGGCCAAATCGATGCCGTGCGGCACTCAGGTGATCACTACCGAGCCACTGGGTGACGAGCTGGCGAAAGCGTTGCTGCCGCAGGATTACTGCGTCGAAGACTGCAACTACCTGCTCGACTATTACCGCCTGACTGGCGACAAACGTCTGATCTTCGGCGGCGGCGTTGTTTATGGCGCGCGGGATCCGGCGAACATTGAGGCGATCATCCGCCCGAAGATGCTCAAGGCATTTCCGCAGCTCAAGGATGTGAAGATTGATTACGCCTGGACCGGAAATTTCCTGCTGACCCTCTCACGCTTACCTCAGGTCGGGCGCTTGGGTGACAACATCTATTACTCGCAGGGCTGCAGCGGCCATGGCGTGACGTACACACACCTGGCAGGCAAGGTTCTGGCTGAGGCGTTACGCGGTCAGGCTGAGCGCTTTGATGCGTTTGCCGATCTGCCCCACTACCCGTTCCCCGGCGGCCAATTGCTGCGAACACCGTTTGCGGCGCTGGGTGCCTGGTATTACGGGTTGCGCGACAAATTCGGGATGTAAAAAAAGGGCCGCTGACAGCGGCCCTTTTTATTCAACGCTGAACGGTTTCAGAGCTGATCCCGAGCAATCCCGCTACGGATCCGCAGGATATCAGCCAGCACCGCCAATGCGATTTCCGCCGGCGTCTTGCTGCCGAGGTTAAGCCCGATCGGTGCATGGATCCGCGCCAACTCAGACTCGCCCAGCCCACCGATCCGGCGCAGTCGCTCAAAGCGTTTCTGCGAGGTCTGCAGCGATCCCATTACGCCAATGTAGAACGCTTCGGTGCGCACCGCTTCCATCATCGCCAGATCGTCGATGCGCGGATCGTGGGTCAACGCGACGACCGCCGTATCGCGGTGGCAGCCACCATCGGCGATAAACACCGAAGGCAATTGCCGACGAATCTCCACGCCGTTTAGCACCACGCCTTCAAGCACTTCATCACGCGGATCGCAGAGAATCACTTCAAACCCGAGACCCACGGCGAACTCGGCACACGCCTGCGCCACGCTGGAATAACCGGCGAGCAACAAGCGCTGCGCCGCGCCAACACGAATCCGCACCCGATCAATCTCACGCTCGATGCGCGCACCCTGCTCGCGATCTGCGAACAGACTGCGCGCACCGCTGGCCAGATCGACCTCGCGAATCAAGCGACGCTGACCGAGCAGCGCCGACTCCAACTCACGCAGATGCGCCTGCACATCGCAGTCGGCGTCAAATTTCTCTACCAGCACATCGAGAACGCCGCCACACGGCAGGCTGACCCGCGAGCGCGGATCGTCGCCCTCGCCGTAGCGCACGACGTTGACCGCATCGACAAACGCACCCTCGGCAACACGCTCAAGGAAGTCTTCCTCGACGCATCCACCCGACAGCGACCCGATCCACTGCCCACCATCGTTCACCGCCAGCAGCGAACCCGGCGCACGCGGTGCCGAGCCGTAAGTCGTCAGCACGGTGCAGAGCCAGATACGCTGCCCCGCCACCGACCACTCCAGCGCGCGGCGCACCACTTGTAGATCGAGATGCTGCATGTCAGTGGGCCTTGTGCTCGATGGACGGTGCGTCGGCTTGCAGCTTCTGCACCTCGCTCACTGCCAGCTCGGCAGACTGGCCGCCCCACCCTTGACGCAGGTAGTTGAGCAGATCGGTCAGCTGTTCAGGACTGAGCTTGCCGGCAAAACCCGGCATCGGTTGCATGTGCTCGAAACCGGAAAACTTCTGCTCGCCGATACCATCTTCGATCACGCGCAACAGGTTGCGCGGATCTTCCAGGCGCAACGTGGTGTTGCCGCGCATGGCCACCGCGATGTGCGGTTTGCCTTCACCACCGACCGCATGGCAACCGGCGCAGACATTCAGGTATTCCTGCTGGCCGCGCTGGGCGCTCGGACTGAGTTTTTCCACCGGCACTTCGACAAGCGTTTTGGCTGCCGGCGGTTTGTCGCCGAGCAGGAACGTCGCCATTGCCGCCAGATCCGGATCGCTCAGGCCCTGAGTGCTGTTGTGGAACACCGGGAACATCTCGTTGAACATCGTCCCCTGCGCGCTCATGCCGTGCTTGAGGAACGTGCTCAGATCCTGCTCGTTCCAGCCGCGAGCGGCCAGATCAGTCGCTAGCAGGCTTGGCGCGAGATAACCATTGAGGATGCCGCCAGTCAGGCGTTTATCGAGCTGCATCGCTCCCGGCAGGCCGCGCGGGGTGTGGCATTCGCCGCAGTGACCGAGCACTTCGACCATGTATTGGCCGCGTTTCCACGCTTCACTTTTGCCTTCGGCCGACTCCAGTTTCAGGTCTTTGCCGTACATCATGTTCCAGCCGATCAGACCCGGACGCACGTTGAACGGAAAGCTCAGACTGGTGACCGGCGCTGCGCGCTCGATCGGCTCGATGGTTTTCAGATACGCATGGATCGCATCCGAATCCGCGCGCGGCATCAGGTGATACGAGGTGTACGGCATCGCCGGATACAGGTTCGCACCGTCGCGACGCTTGCCTTCGGTAAGCGCCGCGAAGAACTCGTCATCGTTATACAAACCGATGCCGTGCTCTTTGCTCGGGGTGATGTTGGTGCCGTAGATCGTGCCGAACGGCGAGACGATCGGCAGACCGCCGGCAAACGGCGCGCCACCCGCTGCCGTGTGACAAGCCATGCAGTCAGCAGCGCGTGCGAGATACTCGCCACGCTTGACCTGATCATCGGCGTGAGCAAACAACACCGGCGCAGCGAGGCCGACCGCCAGGGTCAGGCGGGTCAGTAAAAGCTTCATGCTTAACCCTCCTTGACCAGGCCGAGATCGGTCAGCACGTTGCGGGTAGCGTTGTAGTAACGCACGTACCCGGTGCAACGGCAGACGTGATGGCCGAGGCTGTCCTCGATGACTTGTTCCAGCTGGCTTTTGACAATCGGCTGGCGCTGCAGCTTCTCAACCAGAACGGTCGCGGCGTTGACGAAGCCCGGTGCGCAGTAGCTGCACTGGAAAGCGAACTCATCGACGAAGCGCTGCTGGATCGGGTTCAGCTCAGTCACCTGACCGTCTTCGTCACGCTTGGCGTGGCTCTCGATGGTGCGGACTTTCTTGCCTTCGAAGTAATGCGCGCCGGTAATGCAGGTGCGCACCTCTTCACTGGTGCCGTCGGGATTGTCGACGATCACTACGCAGGCGTGACAGATGCCCTGGCCGCAACCCAGACGCGAACCGGTGAGGTTTTTGTATTCGTGCAGATAGTCGATCATAGGCAGGTAATGAGGGATGTCCACCGAGCCGACGGATTGACCATTGAGGGTCAGTTGAAGCGGACGGTTAGCCATTGAGGACCTCCTT
>Ga0160443_100618_pt1 | contig 20808 bp, 15 predicted proteins | sample HID1972I_E1MG_FD_108244 | JGI IMG/M metagenome (GOLD analysis project Ga0160443, IMG submission 108244) | Enriched pill bug-associated microbial communities from UW Madison campus, WI, USA - HID1972I_E1 MG | ecosystem: Host-associated > Arthropoda: Insects > Digestive system > Unclassified ... | reverse complement strand
GCTCGTCGTCATCGCGCTCGTGGGCCCCATGGTCTCGCTCGTCTTCGCACCCGTGGCCTCGGGCATCGCGATCGTCGCGGGAGCGGCGGTCTCGCTCGTGCTGGTGGTGCTCAGCATCCTGCTCTCCCCCGTCCTCGAAGTGCGCGGCACGGTGCTGCGTGCGGGCCGTGCGCGCATCGATGCCCGGTGGCTCGGGGAACCCGAGCACTTCACCGGCGAGGAGGCGCGAGATCGTCGTGGCCGCGACCTCGCGCGAGACGGATGGCACCTGATCCGCGGTGGCATCGACGGACTGGCGGTGGTTCCGATCATCGACCCCGCTGATCCGGTGGGCAGCTGGACGATCTCCTCGCGCACGCCGGATCGCCTGATCGCGGCGATCCGCGTCGCGCAGTCCGCGGCCTGATCCCCGCGCACCGGGATGCAGAACGCGCCCCGAGCCGAGAGGCCGGGGCGCGCACGATACGGATGCGTCAGGCGGCGCATTCCTTGCAGATCAGGCCGTCGGGGCCGTCGTGGTCGAGCTGAGAGCGGTGCTTCACGAGGAAACAGCTCATGCACGTGAACTCGTCCTCCTGAGCGGGGAGGACGACGATGACGTCCTCCACATCGGAGAGGTCGGCACCCGGGAGCTCGAAAGCGGTCGGGTTGTCGGAGTCCTCGACGTCACCGGCGCCGGACTGGTTGTTCGGCACACGCTCCTTGAGTGCTTCGATCGACTCGGAGTCGTCTTCGCTCTTGCGGGGTGCGTCGTAGTCGGTTGCCATGCGGTAAATCTCCACTTTCCGTGGTGCGAGTGGGTTTCTGGGATGCGCTGATTCGGGTGTTCAGCGGCGTTAGTTTGCACGACAGCGAGCCTTTTCGCAAATGCTCTCGTGCTCGCACGTGAAAACTCACGGCACGCCCACGGTATTCCCGCCTCCTATGGGGTCTCCGTGACACCATGAACGCACACCCATCAGAGGGGCATTCGCATGGAAAACGTCACCATCGTCGGAACAGAGGCGGGCGTACTCGTTCTCGCCACGGAATCCGGAGAGCGCTTCGCGCTGCCCATCGACGACGTGCTGCACCGCGAGGTCCGACGAGCGACCCGCGAGACCGAGCCGACCGCCGCACGTCTGGCCGCCAGCCCCCGCGACATCCAGACCCAGATCCGCGCCGGACTCTCGGCAGCCGAGGTCGCCGCGCTGCTCGGCGTGAGCGAATCCGACGTCGCCCGATTCGAGGGCCCGGTCCTCGCCGAGCGCGAGCACATCGTCGGACAGGCGCTCGCGGTGCCCGTCCTGATCGGCAGCGAGGTCGAGCCGGACGCTCAGCCCACCTTCGGAGTCGCCGTGCGCGCGAAGCTCGCCGATCTCGGCGCGACGGACGAGCGCTGGGCGAGCTGGAAGGACGAGTCCGGCTGGACCGTCAAGCTGGAGTTCACCGCCGATGAGGTCGAGCACGACGCCCGCTGGGCGTTCGATCCCCGTCGCAGCTCCCTCTCTCCGCTGAACGCCGACGCCACCCAGCTGTCGCGCCAGGGCGCACTGCCGGAGGGCCTGATCCCACGGCTGCGCGCAGTGGATGCGGAACGCGTCTCCCCTTACAAGGACGAGAGCCGATTCGACTCGGGCGCATTCGGGCCGCGCCTGCTCCCCCAGCCCGACGAGCAGCAGGACGATGCTCAGCCCGCACCGGAGCACTCGAGCGCCGCGGTCCAGGAGGCCGCTGCCCGCCGTGCGCCGGAGGAGAGCCACTCGAGCGCCGAGACCGCCGATCTGCTGGAAGCGCTGCGCCGTCGTCGAGGCCAGCGCGAGTCGGCTCCGCTGTTCGACGATGACGTCGACGAGGACTCGGGTCCCATCGCGCTCTTCGACGCGGTCCAGGAGGAACCGGAAGAGCAGGCACCGGCGCCTCAGCCGGAGAGCATCGACACGACCTCGGGTCGACGCAAGCGTCGCAATGCCATGCCGAGCTGGGACGAGATCGTCTTCGGGGCCCGAACCGACGAGTAGCACTTCATCTCGACTCGCCGACGCTAGCTCGGTACAGGCGACGGGCTCATGCTCTCATGCGCTCAGCGGGCGAAGACGCCCATCCTGATGAACGGCACGCGCCACTCCTCCGGGCTGAGAGATCCGTGCTGGCCGACCATGCTGCGGCCGCGCTGGTCCTCCGCCTCGCCGTCGTAGAGGGCGTAGTTGGAGCGGGCGACGACCAGGAGGTCACCCATCCGCAACCGGGCGGCATCGGTCACCGCAGCTCCGAACAGGCCCGCATCGATCGCCTCGGTGCGGCTGACGACATCGGCCGTCCCCTCCAGGTCACGGCGCCAGCGATCCAGGATCGCGAGCAGGTCGGCATCCGCCTGGGTGTAGACGTGCAGCATCCGCGGTTCCCCGCCGATGTGACGGATGCCGTCGTGCCAGCCGTCTGCGGCATCCAGCACGAGCTGCCGGTGCTTCGGCACGTCGATCATGCCGTGATCGGCTGTGACGAGCACTCCGACGCCGTCGGGGATGCGCAAGGAGAGCGCCGCATCGACATCCTCGAGCGCCCGCACCCACTCCGCGGAGTCGATGCCGTGCTTGTGACCGGCCTTGTCGACCTCGGGCAGATAGCAGTACACGATCGCACCATCGTTGGCATCCGCCAGCTCCCAGGCCAGCTCGACGCGATCGGACGGCGACTGCGCGGAGCGGAACTCGGCGCCGCGCAGGATGGCACGGGTGAACCCGGTGCCGGCGTAGGCGGGGAAGCCGACGACGAACGCGGGACGGCCGGCAGCGGTCGCCTGTTCGAAGAGTGTGGGCGCGGACTGCCACACCAACGGGTCCACTCCCACGGACTCCCACTCGGTGAGCTGGTTCACCAGCACGCCGCGCTCCGGGTTCAGCACGCGGTACCCGACCATCCCGTGCGTCCCCGGAGCGACGCCGGTGACCAGGCTGGTGAGCGCCGCCGCGGTGGTCGTCGGGAAGACCGATCCGGCGACGTCCTTCTTGGCCATCGCCGATGCCAGTGTGCGGGCGTGGCCCGCGTGCGCGCGCAGAGGGATCGCTCCGAGCCCGTCGATGACGACGAGCACGACCGAGCGCGCCGGAGCGAGGTCCGTCCCGGCACCGCGCAGCGCAGCGAGCAGCTGAGGCGCCACCCCGGCGATGTTCCGCGTCGATTCGAGGCTGGACGGTAGCATGAGAGGCATCCGGGTCAGTCTTTCACAGGCGTCCCATCGCCGCGCCGTATCCGGGGCGTCGTCGCGAGTCCACCCCGAGCGTCCAGCAGGAAGTCCATGCCACAGCCCTCGTCATCCGAGCCCGTCCACGAGCGCATCCAGGACATCGATCTGTCCCAGGAGATGCAGGGGTCGTTCCTCGAGTACGCGTACTCGGTGATCTACTCCCGCGCGCTGCCCGATGCCCGTGACGGCCTCAAGCCCGTGCAGCGTCGCATCCTCTACCAGATGGCGGAGATGGGTCTGCGTCCCGACCGCGGACATGTGAAGAGCGCCCGCGTGGTCGGCGAGGTGATGGGAAAGCTGCACCCGCACGGCGACAGCGCCATCTACGACGCGCTGGTGCGCCTGGCGCAGAGCTTCGCCCTGCGCGTGCCGCTCGTGGACGGCCACGGGAACTTCGGCTCGCTCGATGACGGTCCCGCGGCGTCGCGGTACACGGAAGCGCGACTGGCGGCATCCGCCCTCGCGCTCACCGAGAACCTCGACGAGGACGTCGTCGACTTCGTGCCGAACTACGACGGCCAGTTCCAGCAGCCCGCCGTGCTGTCGGCGGCGTTCCCGAACCTGCTCGTCAACGGCGCCAGCGGCATCGCGGTCGGCATGGCGACGAACATGGCCCCTCACAACCTCATCGAGGTCATCGCGGCGGCCACGCACCTGCTCGAGAATCCGGATGCGAGCACCGCCGAGCTGATGGAGTTCGTGCCCGGTCCGGACTTCCCCTCCGGCGGCATCCTGATGGGCCTGGACGGTGTGAAGGACGCCTACGAGACGGGTCGTGGCGCGTTCAAGCTGCGCGCGAAGACGTCCATCGAGCCCCTGGGCCCCCGCCGCACCGGGATCGTCGTCACCGAGCTGCCGTACCAGGTCGGCCCCGAACGCGTGATCGAGAAGGTCAAGGACGCGGTCAACGCGAAGAAGCTGCAGGGCATCAGCGACATCCAGGACCTCACCGACCGCAAGAACGGTCTGCGCCTGGTGATCACGGTCAAGACCGGTTTCGACGCGGCCGCCGTGCTGGAGCAGCTGTTCCGCTACACCCCGCTCGAGGATTCGTTCTCGATCAACAACGTAGCGCTCGTCGAAGGCCAGCCGCGCACACTCGGCCTGAAGGAGCTGCTGCGGGTGTATCTGCAGCACCGGGTCGAAGTCGTCACGCGGCGCAGCCGCTACCGACTCGCGCGCCGCAACGAGCGCCTGCACCTCGTGCGCGGCCTGCTGCTGGCCATCCTCGACATCGACGAGGTCATCCAGGTCATCCGCTCCTCGAACGACTCCGAGGCGGCACGGGAGCGGCTGAAGCAGGTCTTCGACCTCGACGACATCCAGGCCGAGTACATCCTCGAACTGCGCCTGCGGCGCCTCACGAAGTTCTCGCTCCTGGAGCTCGAGACCGAGCGCGACAAGTTGCTGGCCGAGATCGCCGAACTGGAGAAGCTGCTCGGCGATCCGGCGCTGGTGCGCGCGCAGGTCGCGAAGGAGCTCGACCACGTGGCCGAGACCTTCGGCACGCCTCGCCGCACGCTGCTGCTGAACGCCGCTCCCCCGAAGCCGCGCACGACGAAGTCCGCCGCCGAGCTCCAGATCGCCGACGCGCCCACTGCTCTGCTCCTGTCGACCACAGGACGCGCTGTGCGCGTGGATCTGGAGCCCGAGGCCGAGATACCCGCACCCCGGCGCCGGAGCAAGCACGATGCCATCCAGGCCCGTCTGGATACGACGACGCGCAGCGAGATCGGCGCGGTCACGAGCGCCGGCCGCGTGCTGCGGTTCACGCCTGTCGACATCCCCGCCGTACCCGCGACCTCGGTCGGACTGGGCGCCGGCGTGCGGATCGCCGATTACCTCGGTCTCACGGACCGCACCGAGCGGGTGCTGGCGCTGATCCGTTTCGACGACGAGACGCCTCTCGCGCTCGGCACGAAGGACGGCGTCGTCAAACGCGTCGTCCCGGCCGCACTCGCCGTACGCCCGGAGCTGGAGATCATCGGGCTCAAACCCAAGGACGTCGTCGTCGGAGCGGCCACCGCATCCGACGACGCGGAGCTGGTCTTCGTCACCTCCGACGCCCAGCTGCTGCACTTCGCCGCCGCGAACGTGCGCCCGCAGGGCGCCGCCGCAGGCGGCATGGCCGGCGTCAAGCTCGGTTCGTCCGCAGAGGTCATCTCGTTCACTGTGGTGTCGGATGCGGAGAACGCCCAGGTCGTGACCGTGTCGGGTTCCGAGGGGATGCTGGCGGGAGCGGATGCCGGTCGCGCCAAGGTCTCCTCGTTCGCGGAGTTCCCCGGCAAGGGACGCGCCACGGGAGGTGTGCGCGCGCACGCGTTCCTGAAGGGCGAGGATCGTCTGCGTCTGGCCTGGGTGGGCGTCGAGCCGCACGCGATCGGGACCGACGGCGCTGCGCGCCAGTTGCCCGAGTCCGGTGCGAAGCGCGACGGCTCAGGTCAGCCCCTGGATGCCGTGATCGGCTCCGTCGGCACCGTCATCGGCTGAGCACGCCGCCCGCCCGGCGCCCACGCTCCCCGCACCCGCCCTCGCGCTGCTCTCAGCTGTTCGCGCTGCTCTCATCTGTTCACGCTGCTGTCCCCTGTTCGCGCTGCTGTCCCCTGTTCACGCTGCTGCCTACTGTGCGCGCGGCGCATATTCGCGCCGCGCGGGCAGGAATGAGCCGCGCGAACTGCAAGGCGAGCGGAGAAGAGCAGCACGAGCAGGAAACTGCAGCGCGAGCACATCGCGTGAGGATGCAGCCGCCCGCCCTCGGACGACCGAGCCCGGGCCGGGGACAGCCCAGCCCTGGCCGGGGACAGCCCAGCCCTGGCCGGGGACAGCCCAGCCCCGGCCGGGAACAGCCCAGCCCCGGCCGGGAACAGCCGAGCTCTCGCGGGCGGTCAGGCGTCGATGGACTCGCGGCTCAGCCTGTCGCTGGAGCTCATGATGAACTCGCGGCGCGGTGCGACCTCGCTGCCCATGAGCAGCTCGAAGGTGCGCACTGCGGAGTCGGCGGCCTCGGCGTCGTCGATCGTCACGCGGCGCAGCAGGCGACCGGATTTCTCCATCGTCGTGTTCGCCAGCTGATCGGCATCCATCTCGCCGAGCCCCTTGTACCGCTGAATGGGATCCTGCCAGCGCTTGCCGGACTTCTGCAGCTTCGCCAGCAGGGTGTGCAGCTCGGCCTCGGAGTACGTGTAGATCGTCTCGTTCGGCTTGGAACCCGGGTTCATCACGATCACACGGTGCAGCGGCGGGACGGCCGAGTACACTCGTCCGGCTTCGACGAGCGGACGCATGTACCGGAAGAACAACGTGAGCAGCAGGGTGCGAATGTGCGCGCCGTCGACGTCGGCGTCGCTCATCAGGATGATCTTGCCGTAGCGGGCCGCGCTCAGGTCGAAGGAGCGTCCCGAACCGGCGCCGATGGTCGTGATGATCGCGGCGCACTCGGCGTTGCCGAGCATGTCGCCGATCGACGCCTTCTGCACGTTGAGGATCTTTCCTCGAATCGGCAGCAGCGCTTGGAACTCGCTGTTGCGGGCGTGCCGGGCGGTGCCGAGGGCCGAGTCGCCCTCCACGATGAACAGTTCGCTCTGCGCGACGTCGTTCGATCGGCAGTCGACGAGCTTCGCGGGAAGCGACGAGGACTCCAGGGCCGTCTTGCGGCGCTGGGTCTCCTTGTGCGCCCGTGCCGACACGCGCGCCTTCATCTCGGAGACGATCTTGTCGAGCAGCATCGAAGTCTGGCTCTTGTCGTCGCGCTTGGTCGACGAGAACCGTGCGGCCAGTTCCTTGCGGACGACCTGCGCGACGATCGAGCGCACGGCCGGAGTGCCGAGCACTTCCTTGGTCTGGCCCTCGAACTGCGGTTCGGGGAGGTTCACCGTCAGCACCGCGGTGAGCCCGGCGAGCACGTCGTCCTTCTCGAGCTTGTCGTTGCCGACCTTCAGCCGGCGGGCGTTCTGATCGACCTGGCCGCGCAGGGTCTTCAGCAGCTCCTGCTCGAAGCCCTGCTGGTGCGTGCCGCCCTTGGGCGTGGCGATGATGTTCACGAACGAGCGGGTGGTCGTCTCATAACCGGTCCCCCAGCGCAGGGCGATGTCGACCCGACACTCGCGCTGCACCTCGGTGGCCCGCATGTGCCCGTCCGCCTGCAGCACCGGCACCGTCTCGGTGAACGATCCGGAGCCCTGGATGCGCCAGGTGTCGGTCACCGGTGCGTCGGCGGCCAGATAGTCCACGAACTCCGAGATGCCACCCTCGTACAGGTACGAGGTCACCTTCGGTGCGGCATCGGCATCCGTCTGCGTCAAGGCATCCTCGCGCGCGTCCGTCACGACGAGCTCGAGGCCCGGGACGAGGAACGCGGTCTGACGGGCGCGCGTCTCCAGCTCGCCGAGCTGGAAGGCGGCATCCTTCGTGAAGATCTGCCGATCCGCCCAATAGCGCACCCGGGTGCCGGTGATGCCCTTGGCGACCTTGCCGACCACGCGCAGCTCGCTGCGCTTGTCGTACGGGGTGAACGGCGAGTCCGGCCGGGGCTCGCCGTCGTCGGCGAACACGCCCGGCTCACCGCGATGGAACGACATCGCGTAGGTCTTGCCGCCTCGATCCACCTCGACGTCGAGGCGCTCGGAGAGCGCGTTCACGACGGAGGCGCCGACACCGTGCAGACCTCCGGATGCCGCGTACGAGCCGCCGCCGAACTTCCCGCCGGCGTGCAGCTTGGTGTAGACGACCTCGACACCGGTCAGGCCGGTGCGCGGCTCCACATCCACAGGCACGCCACGACCGCGGTCGGCCACCTGGACGCTGCCGTCGGCGTGCAGGACGATGTCGATCCGCGAGCCGTTGCCGTCGACCGCCTCGTCGACGGAGTTGTCGATGATCTCCCAGAGGCAGTGCATGAGACCCGGCGAGCCGTTCGAACCGATGTACATGCCGGGCCGCTTGCGGACGGCCTCGAGCCCCTCAAGAACCTGAAGATGGTGGGCGGAATACTCGGCAGTCACAGTACTCGAGTCTATTTCGATCCCGTCACCCGGGATGCCGCGACACTCCCCCATACCGCAGGCGGGGCTGGGCCGGGTACGCGCACAGCGAAACACGCCGCGAACAGGGCATGCGCACAGTCGGCGCATGGTTGTATTGAGCACGATCTCGAAGATCGACACCCGAGGAGGCACCGAAATGAACGCTACGACTGAGCGAGAGACCGTCGAGTACCGCCTCACCGCGATGGACCGCTGTGATTCCTGCGGGGCACAGGCTTACATCGCCGCCGAGGTCAACGGCTCCGAACTGCTGTTCTGCGCACATCACGGGCGCAAGTACGAGGAGAAGCTGCGCACGGTCGCCACGACCTGGCTCGATGAGACGGCCCGCCTGATCGAGGCCTGAGCAAGCGGGGCCTGACCTTCGTCAGACCCGCCGGCTCCGAGGATCAGTCCTCGACGATCCGCCGCACCGCCGGCGTGAGACGGGTGAGCATCTCCTCGCCCACCGTGTCGATGCGCTCGGCGAGAGCCGTGGCATCCGCCTCTCCGGCCGCACCCGGTCCGAACACGATGATCTCGTCTCCCTCCTGAGCGTCGGGCCATCCTTCGACGAGCGAGCTGTCGCCACCGATCTCGATCACCTGTCGCGCGCCGCCTGGCGTGATCACGTGCGCGCCGCGCAACGTGGACGGCAGTCCGTGGAAGGAGCCCAGCCCGATGCGCACTCGGTCCCCGTCCACGGCGTCGACCGTCGCGACGAGCGATGAGATGAGCGCGAGTCCTTCCAGCTGCGGTCCGTCGGCCGAGCGGATGCCATAGCAGAACGCGCCGATGCGGCTGAGGCTGCCGCGCAGCTCGGGCCGCCACCACGCGGCCGCGGATGCGGTCAGATGCAGTACCTCGGGGTCGCCGCCGGCATCCGTCAGCTGCTGCACCGCGGTGAGGAACACGCGCTGCGCCGCGTCGTCCTCCGCGTCGCTGGCCTCCGCGAGGTGACTCCACACGCCGACGATGCGAATGAGTCCGCGCTGCTCGGCGTCACGCGCGATCTGCAGCGACTGCGGCCAGTCCTCCGGACGGAAGCCGTTGCGGTGCAGGCCCGTGTCGATCTTCAGGTGCACACCCGCGGTCGCCCCGAGTCGCTCGGCCGCATCGATCACATCGCGCAGATAGTCGGCCGATCCGACGCCCAGTTCGACATCCGCCCGCAGCGCCGACTCGACCTCGTCCACCGACGATGTGGCCCACGCGTACACGCGCCGCGCGGTGAGCTCGCGTATGCGCAACGCGGTGGGGATGTCGTAGCCGCCGAACCAGGCCACCCCGGCCGCCTCCGCCTCGGGCACCGCCCAGTCGAGTCCGTGCCCGTAGGCGTCATCCTTCATCACCAGCATCAGCTGCGAGGAGCCGAGTCGCTCGCGCACCACCGCGATGTTCGTCCGGAACGCCCGGCGGGAGATCCTCAGGACAGGTGTGCTCATGCGATCCAGCTCCGCTCGCCGTTTCTTCCGATGACGACGGCCATCTCCAGCGCGGTCAGTCCGGTGACGTCCGCCCAATGCGCGAGCGCATCGCGCACGAGCCCTGTGCCGCCGAAGTAGAGCACGGAAGCGCCTGCGGCGGCATCCGCCCCCTCCAGGTCCACGACGCACACGTCCATGGCGATGCGTCCCACGATCGGGTGCGTGCTCTCGCCGATCTGCACGCGCGCGCGGTTGCCGAGGGCCCGCAGGATGCCCTGGGCGTATCCGCCCGTGACGAGCGCCACGCGGGTGTCCTGCTGCGCCCGGTGCGTGTAGCCGTAGGACACGGCTTCCCCGGTCAGCAGCGGCTTGGTCGAGAGCACGCGGCCCTCCAGGCGCATCACGGGTGCGCTCTCGTGGCCGGCGTCCGGGATGCCGAACAGCGCGTGCGCATCGACGTCGGACACACCGTTCAGGCGGGCGCGGATGCCGCGACCGGCCAGACGGTCCACGTCCTCCTGCCCATCGACCAGGATGCCGGTCGCGCCCGCGTCGGCGACGACCGGTGCGACCTCGTCCAGGTCGTGCCCGAACGCATCGTGACGCAGATCGACCACGCCGCCGTCCGCCAGGATCCGTCGAGCGTTCTGCTCCAGCGCGCTCCGGGAGAGGAGCACGCGAGGGCCTGCACTGCCTGCCATGACTGTCCTCCGGCTCAGAGCTGGATGGTGTTGAAGCCCTTGCCGTGCACGAGCTCCGCGATGGCGGCGCGAGCGCCGGCCGCGTAGGCGTCGAGTGCGTCCACGCCGATCGTCAGGTCCGGCTCGCTGCCTCGGCGTGCAACGGCGCACGAGATCAGCTCGCGGACGAGGTCCGGGTTCAGCGGCAGCAGAGGGCCCTGGGCGTTGGATGCGATGGCGTTGCCGACGCGCACCAGTTCGCCGCGCACCGGCTGCTCGCCGCCGGGCAGTGCGAAGCTCCCCTGCCCGAACGTGACGCGGCCGTAGCCGTGCGCATTGTCGTCGAGGGTCCATTCACTGGCGTGGTCCTCGAAACCGATCACCGGGCCGATCGCCGTGTCGATCGTGATGTAACCGACCTTGCGCTGCCGGGTGCGAGCGACCGTCGCGTCGAACACGCCGAGGCCGGCGATCGTCTCGCCGTCCAGCGTGGTGACGCCGCGGCTGAGCAGCTCGGCGCTGCCGCCCACGGCGAGCAGCACGCCTCCGTCGGCCACGAAGGCTCGGATGCGGTCGCCCCGCGCCGTCAGATCGGCGTGCACGCCGCGCATCGCGGACAACGGCCCGTTCCCGATGACCAGGATGTCGAGATCCTCGGGAAGATCCTCACCGATTCCGACCCGGGTGGTGGCGCTGTCGATGCCCGCCGCAGCCAGGCGCGCCTCGATCGCGCGCACGTTGCCGCGGTCGCCTGTCACGCCGAGCTCTGCCGGATACAGCTGAGCGATCGCGATCTGCGTCATCGGCGAGCCACCTCCTGGTCACCATGGCCGAGGATCCTGCGGCCGATCATCATGAGCTCGTAGTTCACGAACCAGGTCTGCCGGCCTGCCGCGGTGGGCTCGAACGCCCGCATCATCGCGACGGCCTTCTCCATGTCGGGCTCGACAGCGCCGATGCGCACACCGGCGTGCTCCAGCGCCAGCGCCAGCTGGTACGCCTTCTCGCCGGTGACGACGTCCACGGATTTCAGGGCGTCGAAGTCGACGTCGTACAGCCACGACACATCGGGGGTGCCCTCGTCGATCGCGATCAGCGACCTCTCCGGGGCGCCGTCCAGCGCATCCAGGTTCATCTGCAGGCTGGGCGCGTTCTTGAACATCACGAACTCGACCTGCTCGCCGTCCGGCTCGCGCCGCAGCGGGATGACCTCGCCACGACCGTAGGCGGGGGCCATGCGGTCGAAGCCGCGGGATGCGGCATCCGCGGAGAAGCGATCACCGAGCGTGCGGGATGCGACGGCCAGCGCGGCCGCGGCATCCGCTGCATAGTGCAGGCCGCGCGCGGGCAGCCGCACGGCGACATCCGCATCGCCCACCTGCACGGCGATGTCGCGTCCGGCGACGCTGCGCACCTCGGAGTACGCGTCGCGCTCCTGGATGCCGGCGTTGCCGCTGCGCGTGTCGGCGGCGTTTGCCAGCCCGTGCGCGGAGGCGGCGACGATCTCGGTCGCCACGCCGAAGAACGACACCGGCGCGCGCATGGCGTCGACATCGATCTTGCTGAGGTACGGGTCGTCGCGGTTCACGACGACATGCGCCTGTGCCCGCTTCGAGGCCTCGAGCATCATGTCGGCCACCCGCTCGGTCTCGTAGAACCGGTACAGCTGGTCGACCTGCACGTTCAGCGACAGGATCACGGCCGGGGAGAGCTTGTCGGCGAGGTCCGCCGCATATCCCTCATCGACCTCGAGCACGGCCACGTCGGCACGGATGCGACCGGTGAGGGTCGCATCCGCCAGCAGCGCGCTGGTGACGCCCTGCGGCAGATTCGCGCCCGTCGGGTTCGTGAACACGGTCAGCCCGTGGGCGCGCAGCACCTCGCTGATCATGTGCGTCGTGGTCGTCTTGCCGTTCGAGCCGAGCACGAACACCACGCCGTACGGGAACTGGCCGGCCAGCGTCGGCAGCAGCGACGGGGCGAGCCTGTTCGTGAGGTAGCCGGGGAACGCCGAGCCTCCCCCGCGCAGACGGGTGGCGACGCGCGCGAGCTTGCCCGCCAGCACAGGGAAGACGTACCGCAGGCCGGCTGAGCGGGCCTGCGGCGCCGTCGACATCATTCGAGGTAGTCCCGCAGCGACTGCGAACGACTCGGGTGCCGCAGCTTCGCCATCGTCTTCGACTCGATCTGGCGGATGCGCTCGCGGGTGACCCCGAACGTGTCGCCGATCTGATCGAGCGTCTTGGGCTGACCGTCGCCCAGCCCGAAGCGCATCCGGATGACACCGGCCTCGCGCTCGGACAGCGAGTCCAGCAGCTGCTCGAGCTGGCGCTGCAGCATCGTGAACCCGACCGCGTCCGCGGGCACGACGGCCTCGGTGTCCTCGATCAGGTCACCGAACTCGCTGTCGCCGTCCTCGCCGAGCGGTGTATGTAGGGAGATCGGCTCACGGCCGTACTTCTGCACCTCGACGACCTTCTCGGGGGTCATGTCGAGCTCGCGGGACAGCTCCTCGGGCGTGGGTTCGCGGCCCAGGTCCTGCAGCATCTGCCGCTGCACGCGGGCGAGCTTGTTGATGACCTCGACCATGTGGACGGGGATCCGGATGGTGCGCGCCTGGTCGGCCATGGCGCGCGTGATCGCCTGACGGATCCACCAGGTGGCGTACGTCGAGAACTTGAAGCCCTTGGTGTAGTCGAACTTCTCGACAGCGCGGATCAGACCGAGGTTGCCCTCTTGGATCAGATCCAGGAACTGCATACCGCGGCCGGTATAGCGCTTGGCCAGCGAGACGACCAGTCGCAGGTTGGCACCGAGCAGGTGACTCTTGGCGCGGTGGCCGTCACGGGCCACCCACTGCAGGTCGAGTCCGAGCTGGCTGGACTTCTCCGCGGCCGACAGCTCCGAGAGCTTCTCCTCGGCGAACAGGCCCGCCTCGATGCGCATCGCCAGCTCGACCTCTTCGGCCGCGTTCAGCAGCGCGACCTTTCCGATCTGCTTGAGGTAGTCCTTGACCGGGTCGGCGGTGGCGCCGGTGATCTGCGTCGAGTAGACCGGAGCGTCATCGTCGTCGGTGGAGGAGATCACGATCGCACCGGTGGGGAGCGGCTCGGAGAACGTGGGCTTCTTGTTCTCCTCCTCGTCCTCCGCCTCGGCCGCCTCGACGGCTTCGTCGTCGACCTCGGGGGTCTCATCCTTCTTCTTCGACGCGCGCTTCGCGGGCGTCTTCTTGGCGGCAGTCTTCTTGGCGGGAGCCTTCGCCGCCGGAGCCTTCGCCTCGGGAGCAGTCGCAGCGGTGTCTACGACCTCGGGAGTCTCGACCTCTGCAGCTGCAGTCTTCTTGGTGGTCGTCCGGGTCTTCTTGGTCGTGGCAGGAGTCACGTTTCGCCTTTCACGGAGCGGTGCACACGCTCCGGGCCATTTCGGACACTAGTAAGACCCTTGTCAAGCGCGATCACGAAAATCGATGCTTGACAACGGGTCAGACCTCCATTATCACACACCCGAGAGCATCCGGCATCCTCGGGCGGTGCACAGCGCGTCGAGTCAGGCGCCCTCGTCACCAGGGCGGCGGTTGGCCAGGTAGCGCTCCAACTCGGCCGCCAGCTCGTCCGCGCTGGGCAGGTCGCGCTCGTCGAAGCTCTCGTCCGCCTCGCCGTCCTCTTCGCGGCCCGCCATGTACGCGTCGTAGCGGCGCTCGAGCGTGTGCACCATCTGGGTCAGCTCCTCGCTGCCCGTCACCTGCTCCTGCACGCGACTGAGGTACTCCTCGGAGCGGGACTGCACCTCGTCCATGCGCAGCACCAGTCCGGTGGCCACCATCAGTTTGTCCGCCGCAGCCAGAACCGTTTCGGGGTTCTCGGTGTCGGCGAGGTAGTGCGGCACCAGCAGGACGATCCCCGCCACGCGCACGTCGTGCTCGACGAGGCGGTACTCCAGCAGGTGCCCGACGGTCGCCGGCACCTGGGTGCGCGGACGCCATACGGAGTGCGCGGCGGCGAGGTCGCGGCGGTTGCCGCTGATCGTGGTGCCCAGCGGCCGTGTGTGGGGCACGGGCATGGCTATCGAATGGATCCACGTCACAGTCGACACCTGGAAGGCGTCGACGAAGTCCAGCACGGCATCGGTGAAGGCGTTCCAGGCGAAGTCCGGCTCGTATCCGGAGAGCAGCAGGAAAGGCTGCCCGAGCGCGTCATGGGCCAGCGAGAGCTCCAGCCGCGCCGGCCGGAACTCGGTCAGGTGATCCTGATCGAACACGATCACGGGCCGTCGGGCCCGGTAGTCCAGGAGCACATCGTTGTCGAACGCCATCAGCGTCTGAGGCGTCGCCGTGGCATGCAGATGGTCGATCAGGCCCGAGACGGCGTTTCCCGCATCGGTGAAGCCGGTGAGCAGGATGACCAGGGGCAGGCCCGTCGGCACGTCGGGTGCGCCGGCGATCGACTCGTACAGGTCCGCGGAATGGGGCATGCCTCAATGCTACGAGTCGGTGACCCCGCCGGGTCGGCAGCTCTCACGCTCAGGGCGAACACGGCGCCGGGTCCGCGGACGCGGCGGGGGCCCTGTCCACGAGAGTGCGCGCCTGATCCGTAGGATGGAACCATGACGCTTCCCGTGATCACTCACACGACCGATCCGTTCCCTGGAAGTTCTGCCGCCGCCGCCGTGCTCGTCATCCCTGATCCCGACGGCGCAGCAGACGCACTGTCCGACTACGAAGGACTGTCCGAGACCCTGGCCGCCGTCGGCTACAAGGGCACCGCATCCGCCTTCGCGCGCGTGCACCTCCCGTCCTTCACCGCGCTGCCTCTGGCCGTGGTGAGCGCGGGCGCGAAGCCGACGGCGCAGACCGTGCGGGATGCCGTCGCAACAGCGGTCCGCACGCTGACCGGCTTCGCGACCGTCTCGATCGGCTTCGCAGCCGGGCTCGAGCAGTACGCCGACGCGGCCGCGGAGGGCGCACTGCTCGGCGGATACCGATTCGACGACTACCGGTCCGAGAAGAAGCCGGCAAAGGCCGACTCGCTGATCCTGCATACGGCGCAGGTCGGAGACGGCGCACTGGATCAGGCCCGCGTCATCGCCGAGGCCGTCGCCCTGGTGAAGGATCTGGTGTCGGTACCCGCCGAATGGCAGAGCCCGGCTCAGCTCGCGCAGTCCGCCGTCGATGCGGTCGACGCACTGCCGATCGAGGTCGAGGTGCTCGATGAGACTCAGCTCGAGGAGCAGGGCTTCGGCGGCATCATCGGCGTCGGACGCGGTTCGGACCGCCCACCGCGGCTCGTCCGTCTGAGCTACTCCCCCGCCGACTCCACCCGCCACATCGCGCTGGTCGGCAAGGGCATCACCTTCGACACCGGCGGACTGTCGCTCAAGCCGGCGACGGGCATGGTCGGCATGAAGTTCGATATGGCGGGTGCGGCGACCATCCTCGCCGCCATCCGCGCGATCGCCGCCCTGGAGCTTCCGGTGCGCGTGACGGCGTGGATGTGCATCGCCGACAACATGCCGTCGGGACGCGCGACGCGCCCGGGCGATGTGCTGAGGATGCTGGACGGCCAGACCGTCGAGGTTCTCAACACCGATGCGGAGGGGCGTCTTGTGATGGCGGACGGCCTCGTCGCCGCCAGCCGCGAGAACCCCGACGTCATCATCGACGTCGCGACCCTGACCGGGGCGATCATCGTCGCGCTCGGCATGCGCCACACCGGCGTGATGGGCGACGACGCGGTGGTCGCCGAGTACCTCGCCGCAGCCGAGCAGGCCGGCGAGCAGGCCTGGGCGCTGCCGCTTCCGGAGTACATGGAGGATTCCCTGGACTCGCAGATCGCAGACATGATCAATGCGAACATGTCGGATCGCTCGGGCGGTTCGCTGTTCGCAGGGCTCTTCCTGCAGCGTTTCGTCGGGCGGACGTCGGATGCCGATGACGCGCCGCGCATCCCGTGGGTGCACCTCGACATCGCGGGCTCCTCGGAGCACAAGGGCTCCCCGTACGGCTTCACCGACAAGGGCCCGACCGGCGTCGCGGTCCGTTCGCTCGTCGCGTTCGCCCGCGCATCGGTCGAGGAGGCCTGATGGCTGTTCACGAGTTCGATCTCGTCATCCTCGGCGGCGGCAGCGGCGGTTACGCCGCAGCTCTGCGCGCCAGCGAGCTCGGCAAGAAGGTGGCGCTGATCGAGAAGGACAAGGTCGGCGGCACGTGCCTGCACCGCGGCTGCATCCCGACCAAGGCGCTGCTGCATGCGGCGGAGGTGGCCGACCATGTCCGCACCGCGGCATCCGTGGGTGTCGCCGCCAGTCTCGAGGCCATCGACGTCGCCGGCGTCACGGCGTACCGCGAGGGCATCGTGGCGAAGAAGTTCAAGGGTCTCGAGGGCCTCATCAAGGCACGCGGCATCACGGTCGTCAGCGGCGAGGGGCATCTGCAGACGGACCGCTCGGTGAGCGTCGGCGACGACCGCTACGTGGGCGCGGACGTCGTGCTGGCCACCGGTTCGTACAGCCGTACGCTGCCTGGTCTGGAGATCGGCGGGCGCATCATCACCAGCGAGCAGGCGCTCGCCCTGGATGAGGTCCCCTCCAAGGTCATCGTGCTCGGCGGCGGCGTCATCGGCGTCGAGTTCGCCAGCGTCTGGCACTCCTTCGGAGCCGAGGTCACCATCGTCGAGGCGCTGCCGCATCTGGTCCCCAACGAGGACATCGCCCTCAGCAAGGGGCTCGAGCGGGCGTTCCGTCGCAAGGGCATCGCGTACAACCTCGGCACTCGGTTCCAGAAGGCCGAGCAGGACGAGAACCAGGTGACCGTCACACTCGAGGACGGCAAGACCTTCTCCGCCGACTACCTGCTGGTGGCCGTCGGCCGCGGGCCCGCCACGGCCGGTCTCGGGTTCGAGGAGGCCGGCGTCACCCTGGAGCGCGGCTTCGCGATCGTCGACGACCAGCTGCGCACGGGAGTGCCCGGGCTCTGGGCCGTCGGTGACATCGTCCCAGGACTGCAGCTCGCGCATCGCGGATTCCTGCAGGGCATCGCCGTCGCCGAGCGCATCGCCGGCATGCAGGTCCCCGCTGTACCCGAGACCCAGATCCCCCGCGTCACATACTGCAGCCCGGAGGTGGCATCCGTCGGCATCACGGAGGAGGCCGCCGTCGCGGCGCACGGAGCGGATGCCGTCATCGCCTACGAGTACAACCTGGCCGGAAACGGCAAGAGCGAGATCATCGGCACGGCGGGCACCGTGAAGGTCGTGCGCCAGAAGGACGGCCCCGTCCTCGGCGTGCACCTGCTCGGCGACCGGGTCGGCGAGCTGATCACCGAGGGCCAGCTGGCCGTCGCGTGGGAAGCGCACCCCGAGGACCTCGCACCCCTCATCCACGCACACCCCACTCAGAGCGAGGCGCTCGGCGAGGCTTTCCTCGCGCTCGCCGGAAAACCGCTCCACGCACTCTGAACCGCACCAACCCGGCTCCCAGGTCACTAAGCTTGGGGCGTCACAGATTTCTGAAGGAGACTCCGTCATGAGCACACCCGTGGTCCTTCCCGCACTTGGGGAGAGCGTCACCGAGGGTACTGTCACTCGCTGGCTGAAGCAGGTCGGCGACACGGTGCAGGCGGATGAGGGCCTGCTCGAGATCTCGACCGACAAGGTCGACACCGAGATCCCCTCACCGGTCAGCGGCGTCATCGAGGAGATCCTCGTGGCCGAGGACGAGACCGTCGAGGTCGGCGCACTTCTCGCGCGCATCGGCGATGGCAGCGATTCCGGCTCCGCCGGCGACGCCCCCGCTGCCGCAGAGCCGGCCGCCGAGGCAGAGCCGGCCGCCGAGGCAGCGCCCGCCGCCGAACCCGCCCCCGAGGCCCCCGCCGCCCCCGCTGCGGAGGCAGCGCCCGCCACCGAGGCGCCCGCAGCCGCAGCATCCGGCGATGCCACCGACGTGGTGCTCCCCGAACTCGGCGAGAGCGTCACCGAAGGCACCGTCACCCGCTGGCTGAAGGCCATCGGCGACGACGTCGCGGTCGATGAGGCTCTGCTGGAGATCTCGACCGACAAGGTCGACACCGAGATCCCCTCGCCTGTCGCAGGTACTCTGCAGGAGATCCTCGCCGCCGAGGACGAGACCGTCGCCGTCGGCGCCGTGCTCGCGCGCATCGGCTCCGGTGCCGCGGCTCCCGCCGCCGAGCCCGCCCCTGCCGCGGCTCCGGCCGCGGAGGCCGCACCTGCCCCTGCAGCACCTGCCCCTGCAGCACCGGCCGCAAACGCTCCTGCCGCTGCTGCTGCTCCGGCAGCACCCGCCGCGCCGGCAGCACCCGCCGCGCCGGCACCTGCCGCCGCAGCGACGGATGCCCCCGACACGCTGTACGTGACGCCGCTCGTGCGCCGTCTGGCGAGCCAGCAGGGCATCGATCTGGCCTCCGTCACCGGCACCGGTGTCGGCGGGCGAATCCGCAAGGAGGACGTGCTGAAGGCCGCCGAGGCGAAGGCTCAGGCACCTGTGCCGTCCGCTCCGGCCGCCGCACCCGCCGCCGCTCCCCTGGAGATCTCGCCGCTGCGCGGGACGACCCAGCCGATGTCGCGCCTGCGCAAGGTCGTCGCCGAACGCGCTGTCGCCTCGATGCAGCAGACGGCTCAGCTGACCACGTTCGTGGAGGTGGACGTCACCAAACTCGCCGCGTACCGCAACGCCAAGAAGAACGAGTTCCAGCAGAAGACCGGCGACAAGCTGTCGTTCCTGCCGTTCTTCACCCTGGTGGCCGCGGAGGCGCTGCAGGCGTTCCCGATCATCAACTCGACGGTGGACGGCGACAAGATCGTCTACCCGCCCACCGAGAACATCTCGATCGCGGTCGACACCGAGCGCGGTCTGCTCACCCCGGTCCTGCGCGACGCGGCGACGAAGAATCTGGCGCAGATCGCGCACGAGATCGCCGATCTCGCCGCGCGCACCCGCGACAACAAGCTGAAGCCCGACGAGCTGGCAGGCGGCACCTTCACGGTGACCAACACCGGCTCGCGCGGCGCGCTGTTCGACACGCCGCTGGTGTTCCTGCCGCAGTCCGCGATCCTCGGCACCGGCATCGTGTTCAAGCGCCCTGGGGTGGTCACGGTCGACGGCGTGGACGCGATCGCGATCCGCTCGTACGTCTACCTGGCGATCTCCTACGATCACCGCATCGTCGACGGCGCGGACGCGGCTCGCTTCCTGGGTGCGATGAAGAACCGCCTGGAGGCCGCGGAGTTCGACGCGAACCTCGGGATCTGAGCCCGCTCAGCCCTTCTCGGATGGCTGGTCGGCGACGTCGTACACGTCGCGGACCAGCCATTCGTCGTCCTGCCTGACGACCACGATCATCTGCTCACCGCGTTCCGCCGTCCGCCCAAGCCGCAGGACCGCGATGTCGCCGTAGTCCTCGATCAGCGACGGGTTCCGCGTGACGCCGGCGGGCCCGATTCGCTCCATGATCGAGCTGCCCGCACCGCCGACGACGGCATCGGCGCACTCGGCGTCCTCGTCCGCGTGACATGCACCGATCGTCGTGAGCAGGTCCGCCACGGTGCCCTCGATCGACCCGTCGATGTGCGCGGACTCCGTGGTGCCGCTCGAGGCGTCACCGGGCGCCGCCTCCGCGGCGGACGTCTCCTCGATGTCGACCGGAGAATCGGATGCGACCGCATGCGCCGCGGAAGCGTCGCGGTCCGTCCGCACGACGACAGCATCCGTCGCCGAGGAGTCCTCGCCCGCCGTCGGCCACAGCAAGCCCCCGGCCAGCACGAGCCCGGCAACGGCGACTCCGACCAGCAGCATCCGCTTCCGCGGTGTGTGCGCGGCCCGCTCCCCCGGGTGCTCCTCCCCTGTCCGTGCGGGCGTGATCCGTGTTCGCACAGCGCGCAGGCCCTCTGACACCCGTCGCCGCACGGCGCGGAGTCGCTCGTGCGGCGAGATCCGATCCTGGATCCGGTCCGCGTCCAGCGGCAGGTGCGCCCGGTGCACGGGCAGCTCCCGAACGAGCTCCGGCGCGTACACCGCCACGTCGATGGGTCGGGGTGCGGCGAGCTCGGTGAGCTCGCGCTCCCATTCGTCCAGCGACCGCGCCACGACGCGGTGATCTGCTGCGGCATCCGAGATGCGGCGCAGCAGCCTCTCCAGAGAGCGGTCGGAGCAGTCCTGTCGAAGCCTCTCGATGATCTCGACCGATGCGCTCGCGCAGCTCGATCCCTCGCCGGGCACGAAGAGCGGTCTGGCCTCATCGTCCAACCACCACCTGCCCCGCACCTCGTACCCGCCCACTTCGATGACACCGCGCAGCAGACTGCCGACCAGCGTCACCACCTCGCCGGTGACCAGCGGCCGCTCGGCCGCAGTCCGACGGGCGAGCACGACATCCAGCGCGTCGGCGCACCACGGCAGCAGCGCGGCCTGGCCCTCGCGCGTGCGAACCATGTCGCGCACACCCG
>Ga0160443_100608_pt1 | contig 20898 bp, 18 predicted proteins | sample HID1972I_E1MG_FD_108244 | JGI IMG/M metagenome (GOLD analysis project Ga0160443, IMG submission 108244) | Enriched pill bug-associated microbial communities from UW Madison campus, WI, USA - HID1972I_E1 MG | ecosystem: Host-associated > Arthropoda: Insects > Digestive system > Unclassified ... | reverse complement strand
GACCAACGGTCGTCACCCACCTCGTTGCGTCAGCCCCCCCCCCTCCCCGCGCCAACCCCCCCACCTGCGCCCCCCCCCCCCCCCCCCCCCCCCCCCCCCCGCACCCACGTGGGGAGTGGGGCCCCAAGACCCAGCAACTCCTCCCCACCACAAAGGCGCGCGCCCCCCCCCCGGGCGGGGGGGGGGGGGGGGGGGAGGGTTGGGGTGGGGGCGCTCTTCGCGGCGAAAGCCCGACGCTAAACGCCTCACCCCCATCCCAACCTTCTACCCCGGAGGGCACGTTGCCCCGCAAGCAGGGGAAGGAGCCAAACCCCTGCATCACCAACCCAGGTGGAACATCCCCTTGGCCAGCAGCACGATCCCCACCATGTGCCAGAACAGGCTCGCGTGCAGCCGCCGCGACACGCTGCCCAGCAGGCGCCCGCGTCGCTGCAGCCACATCGCGGCGGCGAAATGCCCGGCCACGCCCAGCGCCAGCGCGATCTTGAGCGCCAGCATCAGCGCGAAGGCGCTGGAGAACGGCTGCGCCAGCGCCGCCCGGTACTGCCAGGCCATGCCGATCCCGCTGCCGTAGAGCACCAGCAGCACCCACGGCATGATCCGGCGCGCGCGCCGGCCGATGGCGGTTTCGACCAGGTGCATGGCGTTCTTCGGCACGTGCCGGCGCACCTTGTCGAGGATCAGCACCTCGAAGAACACCGTGCCCACGAACAGCAGCGCGGCGAACAGGTGCAGGACCAGCAGGATGGAGTAGGGGCGCATGGCGTGGACATGCTGGCGGCGCGCGGTTGGCGGTGCGATGACCTGGGTCAAGGGTGGATCGCTGGCGCTTTGGCCCCCACCCCAGCCCTCCCCCGCCTGCGGGGGAGGGCTGGGGTGGGGGCAAGTCAGCGACAACCTTCCCGCAGCAAGCCGGCAAACGCCTGTCCGCGCAATCTGACAAAGAACAAAAAGCATCCGGAAGAAGAACCCATCCGAGCGCACGCAACCACCACAAGCCTCCCGCTTGACGCAGGTCAAGGTCGCCCGCACCCGCCCGCAAGACCATGCCGCGGACCCTGCAAGAGGCCCGCAAGATGAACTCCACACGCAAGCTCTGGACAGGACTGGCGATCCTGCTGCTCAGCTCCTTCGCCGTATTGCTCTGGGTGGGCAGCGAAGTCCACCGCCAAGCGCCGCCGATGCCCGAACGGGTGCTGTCCAGCGACGGCAGCGTCGTCTACACCCGCGCCGACATCGAGACCGGCCGCCAGGTCTGGCAATCCATCGGCGGCCAGCAGCTCGGCTCGATCTGGGGCCACGGCGCCTACGTCGCCCCCGACTGGGGCGCGGACTGGCTGCACCGCGAGGCCGAGGCGATCCTGGATCTCTGGGCGCTACGCGAACACGGGTTGGAGAGCTACAGGCAGCTCGACGCTCCCGCGCAGGCTGCCTACGCCAGCCGCGTGCAGGCGCTGATGCGGCCCAACACCTGGGACGAGGCGACCCGGACGATCACCCTCGACGCAGACCGCGTCGCGGCGATGCAGTCGGTGGCCGCGCACTACACCAGCCTGTTCGGCAACGAGCCCGAGACCGCGGAACTGCGCGAAGCCTACGCGATGCGCAACAACACCGTGGCATCCGCGGAGCACCGCGAGGCGCTCACCGGCTTCTTCTGGTGGGCGGCATGGGCCTCGGTGACCGAGCGTCCCGGGCAGGAGATCAGCTATACCGCCAACTGGCCGGCCGACAAACTGGTCGGCAACACGCCACCGCCCAGCGCGCTGATCTGGACGGTGTTCAGCGTGCTGTTCCTGATCGCCGGCGTAGCCCTGCTGGGCTGGCACTACGCGGTCAGCCACGGCGACGAGATGGAGCGGGTGCTGCCGAAGTCCGACCCGCTGGCGGGCATCGCGATCACGCCCTCGATGCGCGCTACGGCCAAGTATTTCTGGGTGGTGATGGCGCTGTTCCTGGTGCAGATCCTGCTCGGCGCCACCACCGCGCACTACCAGGTGGAAGGACAGGAGGCCTACGGCTTCGCGCTGTCGGAGATCTTGCCGTACTCGCTCACGCGCACCTGGCATACGCAGCTGGCGGTCCTGTGGATCGCGACCGCGTGGCTGGGCATGGGCCTGTACATCGGCCCGGCGATCTCCGGGCACGAGCCGCGGTTCCAGCGGCTGGGCGTGAACTTCCTGTGGGTCTGCCTGATCGTGATCGTGGTCGGCTCGTTCGCGGGCCAGTGGTTCGCGGTGATGCAGAAGCTGGGCCTGGCGCACAACTTCTGGTTCGGCCACCAGGGCTGGGAGTACGTCGACATTGGCCGCTTCTGGCAGTGGTTCCTGTTCATCGGCCTCGGCCTGTGGCTGACCCTGGTGGGCCGCGCGCTGTGGCCGGCGATCCGGCACGGCGGCGAATCGAAGTCGATCGTCACCCTGCTGTTCCTGTCGGTGGTGGCGATTGGCATCTTCTACGCCGCAGGCCTGATGTGGGGCGAGCACACGCACCTGTCGATGGTCGAGTACTGGCGCTGGTGGGTGGTGCACCTGTGGGTGGAAGGCTTCTTCGAGGTGTTCGCGGTGGCGGTGATCGCCTTCCTGTTCACCCGCCTGGGCCTGCTGCAGGTGAGGACGGCGACCGTCGCGGTGCTGTTCGCGACCATCGTCTTCCTCGCCGGTGGCGTGCTCGGCACGCTGCACCACCTGTACTTCGCCGGCACGCCGACCGCGGTGATCGCCATCGGCGCCAGCTTCTCGGCGCTGGAAGTGGTGCCGCTGGCCTACGTCGGCTTCGAGGCCTACCACAGCTACAAGCTCGGCAAGGCCACGCCGTGGATGGCGAAGTACAAGTGGCCGATCATGTTCTTCATCGGCGTGGCGTTCTGGAACCTCGTCGGCGCGGGGCTGTTCGGCTTCCTGATCAACCCGCCGCTGCCGCTGTACTACATGCAGGGCCTGAACCTGACGCCGCTGCACGGGCACACGGCGCTGTTCGGGGTGTACGGCATGCTCGGCGTCGGCCTGATGCTGTTCTGCCTGCGCGGGCTGAAGCCGGACGTGGAGTGGAACGACCGCGCGCTGAAGGTCTCGTTCTGGGCCTTCAACATCGGCCTGGCCGGCATGGCGCTGCTGACCCTGCTGCCGATCGGCGTGATGCAGCTCAACGCCGCGCTCAAGCACGGCTACTGGTACGCACGCTCGGCCGAGTTCATGCAGCAGCCGCTGATCGAACTGCTGGTGTGGCTGCGCGTTCCCGGCGACACCATCTTCAGCATCGGTGCGCTGGCACTGGCCTGGTTCATGCTGCGGCTGTGGATCGTGCCGAAGCGGCGGGCGGTGGTGGCGGCCGAGCCCGCGGTGGATGCCGGCCTCTGACGAGGCCGGCATCGCCTGCCATGGGAGCGCCTTCAGGCGCGACCGCCATCCGGCTCCGGCGAATGGCTGGTCGCGGCTGAAGCCGCTCCTGCGAATGCGTAGGGGCGGATCGTTGGGAACGGGAGAGGAAGATGGCCGGGAACAAGCGCATCGACATCGACGTCAACCCGCTCGTGGAGATCGATGGCGCCTTCGTGGCGCAGGGCCTGGGGCTGGAGGTCGCGGAGTTCCAGCGCCTCATGGAAACGCACGGGATCTCGGTCCTGTGCGAACGCGGCACCGGCGAGGACGAAGGCCTGTACCGCGCGAGCTTCTACCACGGCGACCGGCGCGTGCGCCTGATCGTCGACCGCAACGGCACCCCCGTCGACCCGCCCCGCGACCTGTAGGAGCGCCTTCAGGCGCGACCAACTGCCCGGCGCGTTGAACGCCCCGGTCGCGGCTGAAGCCGCTCCTACAGGGACGGTTCGGTGCCGATCCCAACCCCAACCCACATGTCATTCCGAACCCGCGAAGCGGGTGAGGAATCTCCCCTCCGGCCACGTCCAGCATGGTGCGGGCACAGCAGATCCCTCGCCTGCGGCTCGGGATGACAAGCAAGCGCTTGGCGGCATTCGGGACATGCCGCCGAGTGCCCTTGGCAAACGGCCGAAGCAATTCTCCTGGCAACGCCAGCCACGACTTGACCTGCGTCAACGCCCGAAGCGCGCCCGTCGACCAAGATGCCGGACATGACGACACCCGCTCCCGCATCTTCCCCGAGCCTGCTGGCCGCCGCCCCGCATCGGATGATGTTCTTCATAGGTGCCGGCAATGTGCTGCTGGCGATGGCGTGGTGGGCGGCATGGCTGGCCGCGCAGCGCTGGCCCGGGCTGCAGGTGCCGCAGGCGGCGACGTATCCCGGCTGGCTGCACGCCTTCGTGATGCAGTACCAGGTGCTGCCCAGCTTCTTCTTCGGTTTCCTGATCACCGTGTTCCCGCGCTGGATGGGCCTGCCCGAAGTGCCGCGCTGGCGCTATCTGCCGGTGGGCGTGGGCATGTTCGGCGGACAGGCGATGATGCTGCTCGGCGCACTGGGGCTGGAGGTGGCGCTGGTCGTGGGCCTGTTCATGACGCTGGCGGGGTGGGGCAGCGGCGTCTGGATCCTCGGCAGGCTGCTGCTTGCCGAGCGCGGCCGCACCTGGCACGCGCGCTCGTGCTTCGCGGCGATGCTGCTGGGGCTGTTCGGCGTGGCCTGCTTCGGCATGCTCCTCATGACCGGCTCGCCGTGGTGGGCGCTGGTCGGCATCAAGCTCGGCAGCTTCGGCCTGCTGCTGCCGGTGTACCTCACCGTCGCGCACCGCATGTTCCCGTTCTTCGCCGGCAATGCGGTGCCGGGCTACGTCGCGTGGCGGCCGATGTGGCTGCTCGCCGCGTTCTGGGTGCTGGCGATGGTGCACCTGGTGCTCGAACTGCTGCACGCGTACGCGTGGCTGTGGCTGGCCGACCTGCCGATGCTGTCGCTGTCGCTGCGCGTGCTGTGGCGCTGGTGGCCGCGCGGCCGCGCGCCGGGTCTGCTGTCGGTGCTGTTCGTCGGACTGCTATGGTGGCCGGTGACCTTCGCGCTGTTCTCCGCGCAGAGCCTGCGGTATCTCGGAACCGGCGAATTCCTGCTCGGCCGCGCGCCGGCGCATGCGCTGTTCATCGGCCTGTTCGGCAGCCTGCTGGTGGCGATGGTGAGCCGGGTCACGCAGGGGCATTCCGGGCGGCCGCTGAAGATGTACGGCCTGGCGTGGCTGGCCTTCGGCGGCATCCAGGTGGTCGCGGTGATGCGCATCGCCGCCGAGCTGATGCCCGACGTGCTGCTGTGGCAGGCGCTGTCGGCGATCGGCTGGCTGGTCGTGCTGGCCCCCTGGGTGGCGCGCATCGGTCGCATCTACCTGTCGCCGCGCGCGGACGGGAAGCCGGGATGACGGCGTCGAAGTGCCTGCCGGAACGGGCGCGTTTCCGGTTCCATGGCCGCCGTTCCCACGCAGGCGGGACGCGTTCCGCACCAGCCCGCAGGGCAGGGCATCCAGCGGCTCCGGCCGGGCTTCTTCAGGTGAATCGATGATCGAGTTCTATCCGCAGATCAAGCACGCCCACATCGGCCTCGCGCTGCTCAGCGGCGCACTGTTCGCCGTGCGCGGCGCGCTGCTGCTGGCGGGCCCGCGCTGGCCCAACGCCGCTCCGGTGCGCTACGCCAGTTACACCATCGATACCGCGCTGCTGACCGCGGCGATGATGCTGCTCACCATCCTGCCGGGCGCGCTGTACGCCAACGGCTGGCTGGCGGTGAAACTCACGCTGCTGGTGGCCTACGTGGTGCTGGGCCTGTTCGCCCTGCGCCGCGGTCGCACGCGGCGCACGCGCGCGATCTGCTACGCCGCCGCGCTGCTGGTCTTCGCGCAGATGTATTTCATCGCGCGGACGCATCATCCTTCCGGAGTGTTCCATCTGCTTGGTTGATGGGCGAGGGCAGCTCCGGACCCGAAGCAGGCATCGGGGCCAAATGTCGCTGAAGCTCGAGATGTGGTCCGCGGCCCGGGCCGCCCCGCGGGCCAACTGTACCGGCCTGGAGTGGGTCGTCGTTCATCGAACCGAAGCCGCGGATTCCGGCGCGGGAATACGCGTAGCCAGCAACTCCTGGATCACTGCTTCCGTGCGTGCGTAATCACCTTCACCAAAGTGTTGATACGCCACCCGCCCATTCCGGTCGACGAGATACAGCGCGGGCCAGTAGCGGTTGCCGTATGCGTTCCAGGTCCGGTAGCCATTGTCCTGGGCGACGGGGTACTCGATGCCAAAGCGCTTCACTGCGTTCTCGACATTCCGGGTTATCCGCTCGTAGCCGTACTCTGGCGTGTGCACCCCAACCACGACGAGTCCCTTGTCATGGTAGCTCTCGTGCCACTGCTTGACGTACGGCATGACGTGGATGCAGTTGATGCAGGAGTAGGTCCAGAACTCGACCAGCACGACCTTGCCCCGCAACTCCTCCATCCTGAGCGGTTCGCTGTTGATCCAATGGTTGATGCCGGTGAACTCGGGCGCGTGGGATACCTCCTGCGCGCCGGAGCCAGATGCCGGTTCGGCCTGGGCGCCGGGGGTGCACGCCGTGGCGAGAAGGCAGAAGCCTAGTATCGAGGCGAATCGCTGGAACATGGTCACAGTCCTGTTGAAATGGAAGGCAGCCACCGCGTTGCCCACGCGGTAATGATCACGTCGTACTGCAGCAGTTGGAGCAACGCAAAGGCGATGGCGATGGCGCCGAACATCTTGCGGAAGAGGTCAGCGCGGCGATTGAAGAAGCCGAGTCGTGACGACACCCAGTCGCCCCCGTAGGCAATGGCCAACATCGGCAGCCCCGCACCCGTCGCATACGCTCCAAGCAGGACGACTGCCCTGCCGGGCGCTTGCGAACTGGCGGCAAGCGCCAGCACGGAAGCCAGGATCGGGCCGGCACAAGGCGCCCATGCGAGGCCGAGCGAGGCGCCGACCAGGAGGGCTCCCGCCTTGCCGAGGGCCGACGTCGCCTGGCGGGGTGCGGAACCCCTCGAAGCAAGCAGCATGCGGCCCTTCTGCACCAGCCAGTCGAAAGGCGTGGGCCACAGGCAGAACAAGCCCGCAACGAGCAGCAGCAGGATTGCACCGGTGCGAATGGCCTGTTGCAGTTCGCCGGACGACGCCGACAAGGCACCGATCAGGATGCCCCCCGCCGCGAACGTCGCGACGAAGCCGGCAATGACCAGCAAGGGCTCCGCCTTGCTGCGCCCTGCCGTGGTCGCCAATACGATCGGCAGCACCGGCAGGATGCACGGCGACAGGATGGTCGCCACGCCTGCAGCGGCCGCAAGGGCATAGGCGATCATCGGTGCGGCTTCCCGGCCTTCGGCGCGAATGCGGACGCAACGAATGCCTTGTGATGAATGACGGTCACTGGCGTGACCTCGCCTGAATGAGCTGGACGTCGAATCCGTCGATGCTGGTTGTGGGCATCGGCAAGGTATTGAACCGGGCTTCCACTTTGCGCCGGTCGTATCCGGCGGGGAGACCTGCCGAGACGACGACGGGGGAAGTACGCCGGAATTTGCACGGGATCGACATGGAAAGGCGCCTGTGTAACGGGACCTCCGCAACGACAGGTCCGGCTACGATCACATCAGGTTCGGGTAGCGGCAGCCATTGCACGATGGTGCCGGGCGATACCAAGGTATCGATCCAAACACGCCCCGGAAGCCGCAGGTTGCCGGGAATATCGTTGCCGAACCGACCTCGGCATTCTGGAATCCACGTGCAAACAGTCCGATTGCTGGCGGAGTACATCTGGCTTGGCGACATTCCAGTGCTTGCGCCGCGCCGCGTCGATTGCACGATGGTGTCGCGCGATATTCGTGGATGAACCCGATGTCGCCTTGCAGTAGCGCAACGACCAGGCGCAGCTTCCCCCGCGTCAGGAGCGATGACCGCGTGCCGCCGCGATGAGTGCGGCTCCGGCAACCGTCTGCGAACCTGCAAAACCCGGAAACCGACACCAAAGTATGATGGGCGGGCGTCGATGGAATGGCGCATTCTCGTTCGACGGCGACCGCCACAAGAGGGCCGGTTATGGAGAATGAACTCAGCCGCATCGTCGACGTCCTGCCCGGACTGGTATGGACTGCACTCCCGGACGGACGCGTCGACTTCGTCAATCAAGGCTGGTGCGAATACACCGGCCTCGGCCGCGGCGAGGCCCACGGGGACGCATGGCAGGCGGCGATCCATCCCGATGACCTGCCCGCCCTGCTGGACCGTTGGCATTCCATCCTTGCATCCGGCGAACCGCGTGAGATGCGGGCGCGGCTGCGTTGCCTCGACGGCGGCTATCGCCGGTTCGTCCTGCGGGTCCGGCCGCTGGTCGATGCTTCCGGACAGATCCTCAAGTGGTGCGCCGTCGGCACCGACATCGAGGACTGCATGCGGACCGAAGACGCCGGACCGGCGCGCGGCGCCGACTTCCAGTCGATCATCGACAGCATCCCGGCGCTGGTCGCGCTGATGTCGCCGACCGGTGCGCTCGAATCGGTCAACCGCCACGCCCTGGAATACCTTGGCGCGACACTCGATGAACTGAAGCAGTGGGCGACGGCGGACACCGTGCATCCGGATGATCTCCCCACCGTCGTGGCCACGTGGACGCGGGCCGTCGAGACCGGCGAGCCGTACGACATCGAGCACCGCATCCGTCGGGCCGACGGCTCCTACCACTGGTTCCACGTGCGCGGCCTGCCGCTCCTGGGTGCCGATGGCCGCGTCAGGCAATGGTGCGTGGTCGAAGCGGACATCGAGGACAGGAAGCGCGATACCGCCCTGCTCGCGGGCGAGAAGCGGCTGCTCGAGATGGTGGTGCGCGGCCATTCGCGGCTGGACATCCTCGAGGCGCTCTGCGCGCTCGTCGAGGAAACCATCGCCGGCTGCCATTGCAGCGTCGTGCTGGTCGATCCCGGCGGCACGCGCATGGAACACGGCGCCGCACCCAGCCTTCCCCCGAGCTTCATCGACGCCATCATCGGCCGGCCGGTGAGTGTCGACGCGGGTCCCTGCCCGATGGCGGCCCGACTGAAGGAGCGGGTATTCGCGACCGACCTGGCGACGGAAACACGATGGCAGGCCTACGACTGGAGCGCCATGGCCATGGCGCACGGACTGCGTGCCTGCTGGTCGACGCCGATCGCGGCCGCGGCCGGCGAGGTCCTGGGCGTGTTCGGGATCTACTACGACCAGCCGCGGTTGCCGACGCCGCAGGACACGGCGCTGATCGACCAGCTCGCCCACATCGCCAGCATCGCCATCGAGCGCCAGCGGTCGCAGGCATCGCTGGCGCAGGCGCTCGAGGACGTCCGCCGCTCGGAAGACCGCCTGCGTACCACGATCGATGCGATCCCGGGCTTCGTGTGGACCGCGGATCCCGATGGCAGCGTGGATTTCCTCAACCGGCGCTGGTGCGAGTACACCGGCCTCCCGATGCGAGACGCCCTCGGCAACTGCTGGACGGTGACGATCCATCCCGACGATTCGGCCCGCCTGCAGGCGCATTGGCACGCCCAGCTGGAGAGCGGCCAGCCCGGCGAGTACGAGGCCCGGCTGCGGCGCCACGACGGGACCTTCCGCTGGTTCCTGATCCGGGCCGTCCCGCTGCGCGACGAAGCCGGCAAACTGCTGAAGTGGTACGGGCAGAACACCGATATCGAGGACCGCAAGCAGGCCGAGGTGCTGCTGGCCGGCGAGAAGCGCCTGTTGAGGATGATGGCCGGCGGGGCCCCGCTGGCGCTGATCCTCGAACTGCTCTGCGAACTCCTCGAGACCACCGCGAGCAACTGTTCCTGCAGCATCCTGCTGGTCGATCCGGGCCGTCATCCCGTCCGGCAGGAAGCGCGACGCGTCCGCTTCCAGCCCGGGTTCGCCTCGAACCTGCCCCGGGAATTGACGGAGGGCGCCGATGGCCGGCCGGTGGGTGTCGATTCCGGCCCCTGCGCCACGGCGGCGATACGAAACGAGTCGGTGATCTCGGCCGACCTGTCCTCGGAGACACGGTGGGAGTCCTGGCGTTCGGCCGCCGCTGCGCAAGGCATCCGGGCGAACTGGACAGCCCCGATATCGTCCACGAGCGGGGATGTCGTGGGCACCTTGTCGGTGTTCTTCCGCCACGCGCGGGCGCCCACGCAGTATTGCCGGGACCTCGTCGCGAAGTTCACCGACCTGGCGGGCATCGCGATCGAGCGCGCGCGCGGAGAGGCGGCCCTGAGGCAGAGCGAGGCGTTCCTCGCCAAGGGTCAGCGCCTGAGCGCGACAGGCACGTTCTCCTGGCGCACGGCGACCGGCGAGATCACCTGGTCCGAGGAAATCTATCGCATCTACGAGCTGGACCCGAACCAGCCGGCGACCTTCGAGCTGATCGACAGCCGGCTCCATCCGGACGACGGACCGTCCCACAACGAGATGCGCAGGCTGCAGCGGGAGTCCGACAAGAGCTTCGAGCACGAGCACCGGCTGCTGATGCCCGACGGGAGGGTGAAATACCTGCATCTCGACGCCCACGCGACCCGGGACGAGTGCGGCCAGCTCGAGTACATCGGCGCCGTCCAGGACGTCACCGAGCGCAGGCTCTCGGAGGAAGCCCTCGGCAAGGTCCGTTCCGAGCTCGCGCATCTGGCCAGGATGGCGACGCTGGGCGCCTTGACCGCCTCGATCGCGCACGAGGTCAACCAGCCGCTGGCCGGCATCATCACCAACGCGAACACCTGCCTGCGGATGCTGGCCGCCGATCCTCCCAACGTCGAAGGCGCGCGCGAAACCGCAAGGCGCACGATCCGCGACGGCAACCGCGCATCCGACGTCATCAAGCGGCTGCGCGCGCTGTTCGCCAAGAAGGAAGTCGCGACCGAGGACCTGAACCTCAACGAGGCGGCGCGCGAGGTCATCGCGATGCTGATGGACGAGTTCCAGAAGCAGGGCATCGCGCTGTGGACGGAATTCGCCCCGGTCCTGCCCACCGTCGTCGGTGATCGCGTGCAGCTGCAGCAGGTCATCCTCAACCTGCTGCTGAACGCGTCGGATGCGGTGCGCGAGGTAGCGGGGCGCCCGCGCAGGATCGCGGTCAGGACCGCGCGCGACGGCGACGGCCACGTGCGGCTGGCGGTCGAGGACACCGGCGCCGGATTCGCCCCCGGGGATGCGGACAGGCTCTTCACCGCCTTCTACACCACCAAGGGCGAGGGGATGGGCATCGGCCTGGCGATCAGCCGCTCGATCATCGAGAGCCATGACGGCCGCCTGTGGGCGACGGCGAACGATGGCCCCGGGTCCACGTTCGCCTTCTCCATCCCCTGCCTGCCCGAAGCCGCGGTGGACGCCCGCGCGGACGACGCCTTCCCGGATGCCGCGACCAGCCGGGATCACGCAGTGGAGACGTTTTGATGGGCCTGCCTTTGCTCGTTTCGGTGGTCGATGACGACGAGTCCGTGCGCGAATCGTTGCCGGACCTGCTGAGGGAGTTCGGATTTTCGGTCCAGGCCTTCTCGTCGGCGGAGGAATTCCTCGCGTCGGACTATGTCGATGCGACCCGGTGCCTGATCCTCGACATCGCCATGCCCGGCATGTCCGGTCCCGAACTGCAGCGCGAGCTGATGCTGCTGCGCAAGCCCATCCCGATCGTCTTCATCACCGCCCATTGCGATGCCGCCGTCCGCCCGCGCCTGCTCGAACGCGGGGCCGTCGAATGCCTGTTCAAGCCCTTCAGCGAGGCAGCCCTGCTGGAAGCGCTCAACGCGGCCATCGAGGCGGACTGACCGTGTCCACCTCCGGAAGCCCCGGCGTGTCGAGCCCAACGTCCGCTTTCGCCCAGGAGTCGAGGTCATCCCCCATGCAGGCCATCCCCGTCGTGTTCGTGGTCGACGACGACGTCTCGGTGCGTGAATCGCTGGAGATGCTCCTCCGCTTCGCCGGCTGGCACGTCGAGCTGTTTGCGTCGGCGCAGGAATTCCTCGCCCGTCCGCGACCGGAGGCGCCGAGCTGCCTGGTCCTCGACGTCAACCTTCCCGGCCTCAACGGGCTGGACCTGCAGAAGCGCATCGCCGGCGATCGCGCCGACATGCCGATCATCTTCATCACCGGCTACGGCGACGTGCCGCGCACGGTGCAGGCCATGAAGGCGGGTGCGGCGGAGTTCCTGACCAAGCCGTTCGACGACGAGGTGCTGCTGGGCGCCATCGGAGACGCCATCGAACGCAGCCGCATGACACTGGACCGTGCCGATGGCCTGCGTTCGCTTCGCGAGGCGCATGCGTCGCTCACCCCGCGCGAGCGGGAGGTCATGGAAATGGTCGTCGCGGGCCGGTTGAACAAGCAGATCGCCGCCGACCTCGGGATCAGCGAGATCACGGTGAAGGCGCACCGGGGCAAGGCGATGCGCAAGATGAAGGCCCGCTCGCTCGCCGAGCTCGTGAAGATGGCGGCGAAGCTCCTGCCCGGGCCTGCGGCGCAGGACTGAGTACGCCGCGCGCAGGCCCGGGGTGCGCCCGGGACCCGCGCCCGCATCGATCGATCTTCATGCGCGCGGGCAGCGGCGACTCACCGCGGACGATGTCTCCGCAACCGGCCTACAGCACGAATCCGCCGTCGATGGTGAGGCTCGACCCGGTCATGTAGCCGGACGCATCGCTGGCAAGGTAGGACACCAGCGCCGCGATCTCCGCCGGCTGGCCCACTCGGCCGAGCGGCATGCGATCGACCAGCTGCGGGATGAATCCCGACGTCATGTCGGTTTCCGTGGGCCCGGGCTGGATGTTGTTGACGGTGATGCGGCGCGGCGCCAGGTCCAGCGCCGCGCCGCGAACCAGCGCGGCCACGGCGGCCTTGGTCATTGCGTAGACGCTGCTGCCCGGCGTGCCGGTGCGGACGGCGCTGTTGCTGCCGATCGTGATGACGCGGCCGTTGTCGTGCATCTGCGCCGTCGCCGCCTGCAGCGCCAGGAAGACGCCGCGGACGTTGACGTCCAGCATCTGCTGCAACTCCTCCACGGATACGGACTGCAGCATGTTCATCCGGAAGATCCCGGCGTTGATGACCGCCGCGCGCAAGGTGCCGAACCGGGACACGGCAGTATCGACCGCTTGGACCAGTGCCGCGGGATCGCCACTGTCGGCAGCGATCGCCAGCGCATGGCCACCCGCGGCTTCGATTTCCGCGACGACGTCGTTGGCCTTGTCCGGTTGCGAGACGTAGGTCAGCGCGACCGAGAATCCGTCGGCGGCGAGCCTGCGGGCCGCCGCCGCACCGATGCCGCGCGAACCGCCGAAGACCAGCGCCGTGCGTGTGTTGGTTGCATTGTCCATGTCCTTCTCCCTAGTTCGCGGCCGCGGCGCTTTCGATGATCCGGGCGACGGGCGCCGGGTTCGACACCATCACGACGTGCGAGGCGCCCTCGATGACCTCCACCTTGCGGGCATCCGCGCGTGCGGCCATGAATGCCATCGCCTGCGGGGGAATGTTCTTGTCCGCGCTGCCGTAGATGTGCCAGGACGGGATGGTCTTCCAGGCCGGTTTCGACGTCGGCTCGTTCAAGGCGTACTCGGTCACCGGCCGTTGCGTCGCAGCCATCAGCGCTGCCTGCGCTTCGGGGACATCCGTCGCGAACTGGTCATGGAACCTGTCCTGCCGGATGTACAGGTCGGTTCCGCCACCGGCAAGCTTCACCGGAGGCGCGAGCGTCGGTCCGAGCGTGCTTCCGGGAAACTTGCCCGAGAGTCCGGCCGCGGTTTCGCCGGTATCGGGCGCGAATGCGCTGACGTAGACCAGGGCCTTGACGTTGGCGTGCCCGTTGGCGGCATCGGTGATGACATTGCCGCCGTACGAATGCCCGACCAGGACCACGGGCGACTGCAGGCCACCCACGATGTCGGACACGGACTGCGCATCGGACTTCACGCCGCGCAGCGGATTGGCGGCGGCAACGACGGGATAACCGTCCTTCTCCAGGATCGCGATGACCCCGTTCCAGCTGGACGCGTCCGCGAACGCGCCGTGCACCAGCACGATCGTGGGCTTGGTTTCCTGGGCGGATACGTTCGAGCCGATGAACATGGCCGATGCGAACGCCAGTGCGGTGAGCATCTTCTTCATTTGCGGCCTCCTCGGGCCTCTCGATCAAGTCGGCAACGCGGCTTCAGGCCAGGGTGATGGCGACGTCGATGTTGCCGCGCGTCGCCTTCGAGTACGGGCAGGTCCGGTGGGCTTCGTCGACCACCGCCTGCGCCACGTCGCGTGGCACGCCCGGCAGGGAGACAGCGAGCCGCGCCTGCAGGTGGTATCCGTCGCTGGCGGTGCCCAGGTCGACCTCGGCGTCGATCGCAAGATCTTCCGGCAGCGCGACCTTCATCTTCTTCGCCGCGATCGCCATCGCGCCTTCGAAGCAGGCCGACCAGCCCGCGGCGAACAACTGCTCGGGATTGGTGCCGGTGCCCGAGGTGCCGGGCGAGGACAGCTTGATGTCCAGGTGTCCATCGTCGCTGCGCGCGGCGCCGTCGCGGCCGCCGGTGGTATGGGTTCTTGCGGTGTACAGGACTTTCTCGATCTTGGTCATGGCCTTGGCCTCATGGTGGGTTGCAGATGGAATCGCGTTGCTTGCTTCGTGTTGCGCATCGCGCCGGACCGTGGCGTCGCGCGGTCCTGCGCCATGGCGATGCCCGGACGTCAATGGGCGAGGGCGGTCGACGGAAAATCCGTGGATACGCTGAGTTCGCGCCATTTCGCGAGCTGTTCCCGCCGTGCGGCATCGGCGTTGCCGATGGCCGCCACCGCGTCGCTCCCGAGCGGCAGCCGGAGCGGCGGCCGTTCCATGGCCGCGACGGCGAGCAGGACCCGTGCCGCCCGCGCCGGATCGCCCGGTTGCCGGCCGTTGTAGGCGCGCTGGCTCCGCACCGTCGCGCCGACCACCTGGTCGTACTCGGCGCGTCCCGGCTGCAGCGAGGTCGAAGCGCCGGCGAAGTCGGTGCGGAAACCGCCCGGCTCGATGACGGTGACCTTGACGCCGACCAGCGCCATCTCCGCAGCCAGCACCTCGGAGAAGCCTTCGACACCCCATTTCGCCGCGGAGTACGGCGCCCGGCCGGGCGCGCCGAGGCGCCCGCCGACCGAGGAGAACTGGATGATGTGGCCGCTGCGCTGTTCGCGCATGATGGGAATCGCCGCCTTGGTCACGATGATCGTCCCGAACAGGTTGGTTTCGATCTGCCTGCGGAACTCGTCGAGCGGGGTGTCCTCGACCGAGCCGACGTTGCCGTAGCCGGCGTTGTTGACTAGCACGTCGAGCCCGCCGAAGCTGTCGACCGCGGTGGCGACGGCAGCTTCCGCGGCCGCCGGATCGGTGACGTCGAGCGCCGCCACGCGCACCGAATCGCCATGGCGCGCCGCCAGTCCGGCCAGCTGCGCCGGATCGCGGGCCGTCGCCACGAGACGATGGCCCGCGTCGAGTACCGCCTCGGCCAGCGCGCGGCCGATGCCGCGCGAACTTCCGGTGATGAGCCACGTCTGCGACATGCGGTCTTCTCCTGGGAAACCTCGTTGCGGGTGCGCTATGGAGCGAGCCGCGTAAAGACGAAATCGCGGTCCTTCACCCGCGCCTGGTGGCAGGCGAAGCAGGTCTGGTGCTGCGCTTCGTCGGCGGGCTTGCCATCGATGAACCGGCCGAAGCCCCAGCCACCGGTGGCGGCATACTTCTTCGAGTCCTTGACCATGAACTGCAGCGTGGTGGCGGCGCCGGGGATGGAGGCCGGCTCGAACTCGGGCGACTGCACGTGCTTCCATGCCAGCTTGGCCAGCACCGTGCCGTCCGGGAACGGCAGCGTGCCCCGGCGATAGGCCTCGACCGCGACATCGTTGCCCAGCACCGCGCGCAGCTCGTCCAGCGGCGCGGCTTCCTGAGCCGGCGCGATCAACTGCCATTGCCGGTAGCCATCGGGGATCGTGACCCCGTAGATCGGCGAAGAAGGCTTGTCGTCGGCGCCGGCAGTGGCGGTGGCGCAGGCAACCACTGCTGCCGCCAGCGCGCATGCCACGGCGGCGACAGCGAGCGCGCCCGATGGTGTCGGCTTCATCGTGGTGTTCCTCCAGGCGCGGTCAGAGATGGTCGGCGTCGACGATCGCCTGGACGAACGCCTGCGGATCTTCCTGCGGAAGGTTGTGCCCGATGCCGCCGGTGACGAGGCGATGCTCGTACTTGCCGGTGAACCGCTGGGCATACGCCTCGGCCGGCGGGTGCGGCGCGCCATTGGCGTCGCCTTCCAGCGTGATGGTCGGCACGGTGATGGCCGGGAACGCGGCAAGCCGCTGCTCGAGGCCGTCGTACTTCGCTTCGCCCTCGGCCAGGCCCAGCCGCCAGCGGTAGTTGTGGACCACGATGGCCACCTGGTCGGGATTGTCGAGCGCGGTCGCGCTGCGGTCGAAGGTCGCGTCGTCGAAGGCCCACTTCGGCGAGGCCAGCTGCCAGATGAGTTTCGCGAAGTCGTGCCGGTACTTGTCGTAGCCGTCGCGGCCGCGGTCGGTGGCGAAGTAGTACTGATACCACCACTGCAGTTCGGCATCCGGCGGCAGCGGTACCTTGCCCGATTCCTGGCTGCCGATCAGGTAGCCGCTGACCGAGACCAGCGCCTTGACCCGCTCCGGCCAGAGCGCCGCGACGATGTTCGCCGAACGTGCGCCCCAGTCGAAACCGCCGATCACGGCGCGCTTGATCCCGAGCGCGTCCATGAACTCGACCACGTCGCTCGCCAGTGCGGCGGGCTCCGCGTTGCGGGGCGTGTCTGCGGAAAGAAAGCGCGTGGCACCGTAGCCACGCGCGTACGGGATGACGACCCGATAACCCTTCGCCGCCAGCCGCGGCGCCACGTCGACGTAGCTGTGGATGTCGTACGGCCAGCCATGCAGCAGGATGACGACGGGACCGTTGGCCGGGCCCTGCTCGGCATACGCCACGTCCAGCGCCCCGGCGTCGATGTGCTTGAGCGGTCCGAGCGAGGCATGCGCATCGGACCCGACTGCAGACGCAGTCGCCTGCACTTGTGCATGGGCGGCGCCCGGGATGCCGAACTGCGCCACTGCGATCGCGAGGATCGACGCGCCCAGGAAGCGGCGGCGGGGTTTGTCTGCCATTGCCATCGATGTCGTCGTTTTCATTTCGGTTCTCCGTTGCGGGTTCCGGTTTCCGCCGGCCGACTTGCGGCCTGCCGCGTCGGTCGTTGCTGCCGATGACCAGGCCGGTTGTTCCGGGCTATCGACCGGATCGTGCAGCCACCGGTTGCGCCTGTTTCGCACGCAGTGGCCGGAACGCCGCGCGCAGTTCCTCGCTGAACAGTTGCGGCTGCTCCCAGGCGGCGAAGTGGCCGCCCTTGTCGACCTCGTTGAAGTAGTAGAGCGAGGGATAGGCCTGTTCGCTCCAGCTCTTCGGCGCGCGGTAGATCTCGCGGGGAAACACCGTGATCGCAACCGGGATCGAGATCTCCGCGGTCTTCTGCGCCGCGGCGCTGAAGTTGTTGTTGTTGTTTTCCCAGTAGAACCGGGAGGCCGAGGCCGCGGTGCTGGTGAGCCAGTACAGGGTGATGTCGTCGAGCATTTCATCGCGCGTGAGCACGCGTTCCGGCTCGCCGTCGCTGTCCGTCCACTGCGCGAACTTCTCGTACATCCACGCCGCCGTGCCGGCCGGCGAATCGTTCAGCCCGTAGCTGATGGTCTGCGGGCGCGTCACCATCATCGCGCCGTAGGCCGCGTCCCTGCCGAAGAACCCGCTCAGGGCGTCGAACGCGGTTTTTTCATCCGCGGAGAGACCGGCGGGCGCCGGATCGCCGCTGTTGATGGCTTTCACGAGATCGCCGGGAATGGTGGCCGGCATGTTGAGGTGGATGCCGAGCAGGCCGGGCGGCGCCTGGCGCGCCATCGCGTCGGAGATGACCGAACCATGGTCCCCGCCCTGCGAGACGTAGCGGGTGTATCCCAGGCGCTTCATGAGCACGTCCCAGGCACGTCCGACGCGGTCCGGGCCCCAGCCGGTATCCGTCGGCTTGCCGGAGAATCCGTAGCCGGGGATCGCCGGGATCACGACGTCGAACGCGTCCTCCGCACGACCGCCGTAAGCGGTCGGATCGGTGAGCGGGCCGATGGTCTTCATGAACTCCAGCGGCGAGCCGGGCCAGCCGTGGGTGAGGAGCAGCGGAAGCGCATCGGGGTGACGCGAGCGGACGTGGATGAACTGGATGTCGACCCCGTCGATCGTGGTCACGAACTGCGGCAGCGCATTCAACTTCGCCTCGAGCTTGCGCCAGTCGTAGCCGTCGCCCCAGTAGCGCACCAGCGCCTGGACCTTGGCCAGCTCGATGCCCTGCGACTGGTCGCCGACGGTTTCCTTGTCGGGCCAGCGCGTCGCGGCGATGCGCTCGCGCAGGTCAGCCAGCTGCGCTTCCGGAACGTGGATGCGGAACGGGCGGATGGAGGCGTCGTCGCGCGTCGCCGGCCGTGCGGAGGCCGATCCGGCGGCGGACGCCTGGGCATCGACCGCCGGCGCGGCATGGGCGAAGCCCGCCGCGGCCGCCAGGACAAGCGCGAACGCATTCGACATTGCGGGCGCAGCGAGGATCCGGCTGCGGATGCCTGCGCGTGTGGCTGCGGACATGATCATTCTCCAGCGGCAAGGGGGGACGGGAAGGCACGAGCGGGGAGCGCGGGAGGCATGACACCAGAGCCCTGCGCGCAGGGCGATTGCACGATGGTGTCGATCGATACCTTGGTATCGATGCGCTGCGGCGCAGCCGGCAATCGCCGGGCGACTGCCCGGCCGGCTGTCGACGGTCGCGAAGTCGCCGATCGCACGGGCTTGTGTCCGCGCGCGTCGGGCGCCTCTTTCCCGTCGAGTCGATTGCACGATGGTGGGATCGATATTCCTGCCCGGTTGCCGCACCGTATCCGCAGGCACGTGCCGGCAAGCACACGCCGCGTGGCGGCCTGTGTAGAATTCCGCCGCACGAACGGAGGCAGCACGGCGATGTGAACAAGTCGGATCTTCTCGTTGACCCATCACGCACGACCCGGGATCAAGCGCGCCGACCGCGGCCGATCCTTCGCGGTCGCCATGGTCGACCCGTCGAACGGGAGTGCGCTCCCGTCGACGCCGATGGAGAACCGACTCCATGTCCGAACCCCTTGTTCGCGCGTCCAACCTCTGTTTCTCGTGGCCGGATGGCAGTCCGGTCTTCGATCACCTCTCGTTCGCCCTCGGGCCGTCGCGCACGGGAATCGTGGCCGCCAACGGCGCGGGAAAGAGCACGCTGCTCAGACTGCTGGCCGGCCGCCTCGAACCGATCGCGGGCGCGGTCGAGGTGCGCGGCGCACCGGCCTACCTTCCCCAGCACCTGCCCCTGAGCGGAGCGCTGCGCGTTTCCGAAGTGCTGGGGATCGCGGCAAAGCTGGAGGCGGTGCAGGCCATCGCCGCGGGCCACGCCGATGCCACCTTCTTCGATGCCGTCGGCGACGACTGGGACATCGAGGAACGCACCCGCGCGACATTGGCCCGCCTGGGACTGGACGGGATCGCGTTCGATCGCCGGCTGGCGACCTTCAGCGGCGGCGAAGCCATGGCGCTCGGCCTGGCGGCGCAACTGATCCGCCGGCCCGACGTGCTGCTGCTTGACGAGCCATCCAACAACCTCGACCGCCACGCACGGGAGCGCCTGTATCGCCTGGTCGAGGACTGGAGCGGCTGCCTGATCGTGGCCAGCCACGATCGCGAACTGCTGGAACGGATGGATCAGACCGGCGAGCTCAGCCGCGCTGCGCTTCGCCTCCATGGCGGAGGTTTCGGCTTCTACCGGCAGGCGCTGCGCGTCGAACAGGAAGCGGCCGAGCAGGAGGTCCGCACCCTGCGCCAGGAGGTGAAGCGCGAACGGCGGCAACGACAGCAATCGCGCGAGCGCAGCGAGCGCCGGGCGGGCAATGCCGGCCGCAACCTGCAGAGCGCGGGGTTGCCGCGGATCGTGGCGGGCAATCGCAAGCGAAGCGCGCAGGTCGCGGCCGGCAAGTCCGCCGATGTCCACGCCGCGCGCGTCGACGACGCACGCAGACGGCTCGGAGAAGCCGTCCAGGGGCTGCGCGAAACGCCGGACCTGGATCTTGCACTGCCGGCGACCCGGGTGCCCCCGGGCCAGCTGGTCTTCTCCGGCAAGCACATCCAGGTCATCCGCGGCGCGCGGCCGCTGTTCGCCGATCCGGGCGTGAGCCTGGAGATCCGCGGCCCGGAGCGGATCTCCATCTCGGGCGCGAACGGCACCGGCAAGTCCACGTTGCTGCGCGTGATCGACGGCGACCTGGCGGCCGATGCCGGCGAGATCCGGCGCGGCCCTGGTCGCATCGCCTATTTGTCCCAGCGCCTGGACCTGCTCGATCCCGACCGCACGATCGCCGGAAACTTCGCCGCGTTCGTCCCCGACATGCCGGAGCCGGAGCGCGCCAACCTGCTGGCGCGCTGGCTGTTCCGCGGCGAGCGCATGCACCTGCCCGTCGGTGTCCTGTCCGGCGGCGAACGCCTGCGCGCATCACTGGCCTGCGTGCTGCATGCCGAGCCCGCGCCACGGCTGTTGCTGCTGGACGAACCGACCAACAACCTCGACCTGGACACCGTGGGCGAGCTGGAGGAAGCGTTGCGGGCATTCAGGGGGGCAATCGTGGTGGTCAGCCACGATGCCGCGTTTCTCGACGCGATCGGCCCGACCCGTCGCTTGCTCCTGGCAGGAGGTCTACTGAGCGAAGCCAGGTAGCACGCATCCGTGGCATGGCGAGCCGATTCGGTGTTCCAGCTCCAATGTGCGCTTCTGGTCGAGGCTGTGTAAAAACCCGTCGGCGGTGGGCTTGCAGCGGCGGTGCGCCCAGCTCAGGGGGCTGCTACGAAGCAAAGAAGTTCGGGGAGTTCAGGCCGCAATGGCCCGCACCATGCCCTGGG